>Ga0209427_10004119_pt1 | contig 16882 bp, 14 predicted proteins | sample DeeMarSWOR136_30_FD_187465 | JGI IMG/M metagenome (GOLD analysis project Ga0209427, IMG submission 187465) | Marine sediment microbial communities from White Oak River estuary, North Carolina - WOR-1-36_30 (SPAdes) (version 2) | ecosystem: Environmental > Aquatic > Marine > Intertidal zone >...
CGTGTTCCCCGTCCGCCTTACAGTACCTCTTGACGGCGTCAAGGCTGCCTTTGATATCGATGTTGAACGCGTCGGCACCCGCCTTCAAAAACAGGTCCAAGGCTTCTGACGTGAAGTATCCGTTGGTTATGACCGTGTTGTACAGGTTCTTCCGTTTAGCACGTTCAAAGACGTCGACGGAGTACTCCAAGAAGGTGGTTGGCTCGGAGAAGCTCATGCTGGTTCCTTTACAGCCCCTCTGCAGCGTTAAGTCCACCAACGCTTCTGGCGAGAGAACACTGGACTGGTCTCTTCCAACCTCTGGCGAACATTTACTCAGCCTGTAATTCTGACACCAGGGACAGGTGAACGTGCACGACCAACTACCAACAGTCATGAAGGTGCTCCCAGGCCAGAAGTGAAACAGCGGCTTCTTCTCGATGGGATTAACCGTCAAGGAGGAGACGAGCCCATACTCCAGCGTGTACAAGTTACCGCGCCAGTTCTTTCGCGTTTCACAAAAACCAAGTTCACCGACTGGAATGATACATCGTCGATTACACGTGTTACAGCGAACCTTCCCGCCTTCCAACGCATCATACAGGTACGCCTCTCGCACACATTCGTCGGAAGGCGTTAATGACCGCATCACGCCTCAGAGAAGCATAGATCGTTGACCCATAATATCCTTTTGCCAGGGAGCTTGACGCGTTACTCCTGAAGTCCGCTACGCCCCTCCTTTTCCACATCGCGGTTTATACTAGCTATCGCAGGATCTCCGGGTTGTTCTAAGTCTTTTTTGGGCTGATTATCCCTTGGATAACGGGTATGGCCTTGACAGGCCTGTCAGTTCTGAGCCCTACCTTCTATTTCGCTGTCCTCACAAGGGTTATAACTAGCAATCTAGGCTACTACCTCCCTTCAATCCAGAGGATACTAGCTAGGGTAAGGTGGGAATCCGGGAATCTAGGACCAATAGGCCGTTTGTGAATGGAGACGTGTACGAAAAGGGTTCGTTGTTCTAAATCGTGAACAGCGTGTTCTAATCCGTAGGATAATAAACTAGATCATCCATATAATCGACCGGTGAAAATGTATGGATTATAAAGTAGTCGCTTCAATGATAGCCCTTGCCATCATCCTCTCCGCTACAACCTACGAAATCTACGCACTGACGTCCAATCCTGCAAGGGGCGTCAACTGCCCCATCGACGGTGACCAGTTTATCTGGACACCTATCGGCACATTCAGCGAGAACTTCAACTGGCAATGCTTCCGCTGCGGCCACACATGGACCAAGACCTACTCCGAGAGCATCTATGCGAGCTGGCGGGACGCGTTCCTCGAACCCCCATTCGTTAGAGACTACACGCTCCTATATCTGAGAACCGTCCTGCAAATGAGCGTCGCCGACCCCTTTACACTGACGTGGACGGGGGGAAGAGAGACTCCCAAGGGAATCCTGGGGTATGAAACCTACGTCTACCGAGCAAATAGCATAATCGTCACTATTGGTTATCCTGTGGTTCGTCCCGAAGATACTGTATACGAGATAACGGTTCAGGTTGGCGACCGAACGCTGTGGACAGGCGAGCTGCACCGTCGACAATTCCTCACCGAGTCCCCGTTGCAGAACGCTCTCTATGACGCCTACGGTGGGGTTACGCTCTTTGACAAAGGCATCCACGTCGTCGCAACGAGCGATAACCCGCTAATCAGAGACACAGCTGCGGGCGCTACGGATACGTCGGGGGTCGCGGCAGATTACTGGCGCCAGCTCAAGGAGAACGTGACCGTCAAGGCTTCCACCGAGGACTTCATAAGCATCGTCATCGCCCGGGGAGACAAACCGACCGGCGGTTACGCCATCCACGTCAAGGCCTTCAGCTGGCTGGAGTCCTACCCCGTCAACCTTCGATTTGCTGTGGATGTCGTGGATCCGGGTGAGGGAGTAGCGGTCACGGAGGCCGTCACCAACCCACTGGTGCTGGTGCCTATTGGGGAACTCGATCCAGGAGTCTACGTCGTCGAAGTCCACGTAGACACATACATATTGACCTTCGATGACCGAGGAAACCCTGTGTATACGCTGCTACAGACACTGATGGAAGAGACGTGGAACCTGACATTTGTAATCGAAGATCGCTAGCGCACCGTTATCCCGCTCGACGACTTCCAGCCCATCGTCACGCTTATCATAAGACCCGCTAGCTAGCCGTGGCCTGTCTCATAGCAAGCATCAGTTCACCTAGTCTAGTAGTTGAATTGGAGGTGGAAGAGCTTGAGACCCTTCGTTCCCACCCACTGCTCGGAAAAGTCCATGAAAAGCTCTACCTGTCCTATGTTTCTGAAACCTTGATGATAAAAGAACGTGATCCCCTCTACATTCCTTGCCACGGGCTTCACGCTGAGAAACCGTAAGCCACGTCCACGGGCTTCGTCTACGACTTTTTCAATCAGTCGTCGTCCGATACTTCCGCTGCGGTATGGTCGACTGACGATCAACGGTTCTATCTCTGCCTCTTGGTCATCAACGATCAGCCCTATGAGGCCAACGACGACAGACTCAAGAACAGCGACCCAGAGATTAGTCCCTCCTACCTTTTCGAGGTGCTTGTCGAAGGAATCCTCAGGATGAGGACCCCCGATACTTTGATCGTGATAGATCTGGCGATGCCACTCCGTCAGCTCTTTCCACAAACGTCGACAACTCTCCCTGTCGGTGGGTAAGTACGTGCGGATCTCAAGTTGAGTCAGGGCCACCAACACCTTTATCCCATCTTAGGCTTTGGGCGGTATAAAGGTCTACGTCTGTTTGAGACCTCATATTCAATATCGTGTACGTTTCGAAAAAAGGTAGGTTCGCTGGCGAGGAACAGGGCTCTTAAAGGTTTGGACCTTGGATCCAAATCACAACTCGTGACGACGGATACCAGATGCTGTGGACTTCGTTCTGAAACATTCTTATGGAGTGAGCTTACACCGCGTGGTACACTTATTCTTTTAAGGAAGGTAGATGACACTTCACATTGAAGGAGGCTTCTGTTCATTCATCGACCTTTCAAAACGAGAGATGAGAAGAAGGACAAAGATAGCGCAAGATGGGTTCTTCGTTGTCCGATATGTTTTAGTTCCCGAAACGATCTCTATCTCGGAGGAAAATATTCAACTCAGATGTATAAGTGCCTTGACTGTGGCTACATTGGCGTCACTTTTATTGAAGTTGAAGAAAAACGGTCTCCCTCAACCGAGGAAAACCTAGTTTCGGAATGACGTCGTCAACTCACTGGCTAATTGTTGGTTTGACGTCATTATCCTGTGAAAGAGAAAGCATTCGATCTCTTGTGGACCTACGAATTCCATCAAACCAAAATAATTGAAGGAGAGAGCCTTGTAGGTGATGTGATAGCCACAAGGACTGCTCGTGAGATACGTGTGGGTAAGTGAACTACGAAGGCAGAAGAAGGCTAAGGTAAAATGCTTAAAATAATATTATCAGGTTGAGGAAGAAATACAATGTCCGAGAACCGCGGTTCGTGGATGGATTTCGTTCCCGTAACTTTTTCAAGCCTTCTGTTTATCTCACAAATCGTTGTGGGCATTTTTTTCCTGTCCGATGTCTCGCAAATTCAGGGGGTAGCATATGTTGGAGGGGGGCTTTACGTGGTTTCCGGGATAGTTTTTGGTATGTTACCGGTTATGGAGTTCCGGAAAAAAGGTGGGGTGAGAACGGGGAGAAGTTACATTCATACCACTACGTTGGTTGATACGGGGATATATTCGGTTGTTCGCCATCCACAGTATGTGACCTTTATCCTGTGGGCACTTGCGGGTATGCTGCTTTTCCAGCACTGGATTGTCATGGTCCTAGGCATTCCTGTTATCCCGTTGACGTACTTTGATCTATTTAAGGCGGATAAAGACGGTATCGAGAAGTTTGGGGATGTGTATGAAGCCTATATGAAGAGAGTGCCACGGGCAAATTTCGTGTTAGGCGTCCTTCGCTTGCTTCAGCGTCGAAAGTGAGACTTTACACTTTTAGGCAATTGGAGGAAAGGGGGGAAGCCAGCGACGTAAGCGGTTTCACTCTTCGGCATCCTTCTTCTCCAGGAATACTCATCAGGAAGGAAAGGGCTCAGTACTCCGTTGTCGCTCGCACGAGTTTTCAAAATTACTTTTCGATTACGTGCAGTACGGTCGTCAGTCTTTTCTCCAACAGAGCTTCGAGTAGGTAATCAAGCCTACGGCAAACACGAGCAGGGACAGGGTTAGGGTGAGAGCGATTTGACTCGGACTTAAAGGATTGTACCCCGCGTACTCGCTGCCCACTAGGAGATAGGTGATCGCCGAGTTGGCGGAAGAGATGGGATAGGTCTTGGCAAACTGTTGCAGTATCGATGGAAGATACGTGTAGGGCGTCATGACACCCGATACGGCCGCGGAGACGACCGTGAGTCCGACACCCGTCATGATAGCTCCATGCACGTGTTTGATGAAGGTGCTAATGAGCATCCCAATCCCGGCTGAGGCAATGAAGATGAGGAGAATAAAACCGAGAGCTTGCCCAAACTCAATGAGAGTATAGGAAAATCTTGCGCCACACAGGAAGCCAACCAAGACGACTGAAGTCGCCGACACGGAGGAAAAGGCGAGTAAGGCGAGAATCCGCCCTACGAAGTCTCTCCACGGACTTATGGGCATGGACATCAGCTTGGTGAGTAGCCCTCGTTCCCGATCTTGGGCTATATTCCCGGGAAGGTTAGCCATGCCCGCGGTCATTAAGGCGAACACCATCATTGATATCGCAATGGCGCCTCGCGTGTAGGATACGACTTCAGCGGGAGCATTGCCCGTATATGAGAAGCTGCCGATGAGCACCCAGATAATTGGCCAAACGATTGTCCAAAAGAGCACCGATTTTTGCCGGATAAATTCTTTAATGGTCTTGGTCAAGGTGGCAGTGATCTGACCCATCTACCCCGCCTCGCTTACTGGTTTTTCGGTCAATTGAAAAAACACGTCTTCCAGAGACGGTGTTTCCCCTTCAATCTTGGTTACACTACACCCAATGGCGTCGAGTGATCGGACGATTTCAGGCGTGGCCTCGTCAACATCCGGACAGAACACCCGGTATCCTACATCTGTTTCCAATACGATCTGTCTTTCACTGAACTCACGTAATACTGCGACTACTTTGTCGCTTTTGACCGTCGTTTCAATATTGATGACGGTCTCCAGACCACTCGCCTTCTTGAGGCTCTCGGGATCATCTTCTGCAATGATTTCGCCGTCATCCATTAACCCCACGCGTGAAGCCAGCTCGGCGTCCGCACCTATGTGGGTGATTAGCAGAATCGTCGTCTTCTCGCCTCTGAGTTCTTGAAGCATGCCGAGAAACTTTCTCCGTGCGGAGGGGTCTAGCCCGGTTGTCGGCTCATCCAGAATGAGGAGCTTCATACCGGGAAAAAGGACCGTGGCAACTTCCAATCGCTTCCGCATGCCACCGGAATAAGCCGTGACGCGCTTGTTTGCGTCGTCAGACAAGCCAACCCGGTGCAGTAGCTCATCAACTATACGCTCAGCCGCCTTCTTGGAATAGCCTAGAAGACCTGCAAAGTACAGTAAATTCTCTTTTCCTGTAAGCATGGAGGACGAAAAATTCTCCTGAGGAACGTATCCGATTACGTTCTTTGCGGTTTCAGGCTGTTTCCCAAAAACTTCGATTTTTCCACGGGTGGGAAGCCTCACCGAAGCCATAATAGACGCGAGTGTGGTCTTTCCAGACCCATTTGGCCCCATGAGGGCGTAAAACTCCCCCTCCTCTATCTTCAAAGTGACGTCTTTAAGAACTTCTTTCTCTCCATATTTCTTAGTCAAATTTTCCGCGGATATGGCGTACATTGAAAGTTACCCCGCCTCCACCCTTTTCGCTGAATGACGTGAATTCGTGTGGGTTAGTATTTCTTTCCCACTTTATAAGTTAACCATCTTGCTAGCTATTGAAACGTCAAATAGAACCGAAAGTGACGGCGGCTTTATGTTATGGCGTATCGAAGAGCTTTATCAGCGTGAAGGGTCGCGGTGTCAAACAGCCGAACAGCGGTATGACAGGCTTCAATCAAGAGGGGAAGTTCTGTGCAGCCGAGAACGATGCCTTTCACACCTTTTTCGACCAAATCCTCGGTGATGGAGAGGACTTTGTTTCTGGACTCCGCCCTTATTACGCCTCGTGCCAGCTCTTCGAGAATAATCTGAGTCAGGGCAATTCGACTTGGTTTCGTTGGAATCAGGGATTCGATTCCGTGACGGGCCAGTCCGGTTCGGTAAAAGTTGTTTTCCATGGTGAAGCGGGTTCCTAATAAGCCCACCGTGGTGATGCCCGCGTCTCTGATCGCTTCCGCCGTCGCGTCGATGATGCTGATGAGGGGGATGGCTGCCCTCTCTTGAACCTGGTCAAAGACAAAGTGGACCATGTTACAGGCGATGACGGCGAAGTCCGCTCCTGCTGCCTGAAGACGTGTGATCGCGCGCGTCAGGTCCTCAGCTACCGGCTCCCACTTGTCGTGACGCGTCCAGTTCACGTAGCTCTGAAAGTTGACGCTGTAGATGACGATTTCGGGATACCCATGATCGCCGAACAGTTCTTGATATCGTCGAACCAGATACTGGTAATAGCTTATGGTTGATTCGGGGCTTAACCCACCCACGATACCGATTTTTTTATACAAACTCCGAACCCTCACGCCAAGAACACTCAAGCAGTCCTTATTTATTGTACGTGATAGTAAACATTCTAGAGGCTTATAAAGGACACATGTGTTCTGAAGCCTAGCGTGACGGATTTCCTCGACACATCATAAACTTATCAGGCGTGGTCGCTAATTTGTTACCATGATGTCCTCTGATTCGCGTAAGCCATCTCTAACCCGTGAGGCTCCACGTTCGCTCCAAGTCAATGTTCGCGTGGGGAGTGCACTCTGTTACAACATCCTCGATTTTGGCACCCACGACATCGATCTCGGATAACTCAGCGGTCCCCAAGCCATCGCGGTTCGCATAGTACAAGTACCCGATCTCCGATGGCTTGAAGCCCATCACGCTCACCGCCACAGCGTCTGTCGCGATAGGATCGGTCCCTGCGATTCCAACGCCCAGAGATAGAGAAGTGCCTGAAACGGGGCCATTCCCCTCCATGGCGACCAACCCGTCGATAACCGCCAAGTCAGGCTTCAAGACACGGAGAAGGGTAACAAGGTTTTTATGCAGCATCTTAATCGCTCGAGGATAGTAGTGGTCCCACTCCCGCCGATTCGCAAACCCGTGAACCATGATTTTGTCGTCAGTGGTATCCCAGATGACGGAGCCCATGACAAAGTTCTTCGTCGCGCCGGAGAAAATCACCGTTTCATGGGTCTTCGGGAGCGTTACTGAAATCTTGAACTCACTGTCCAAAGGCGTCTGGGCGACCCGTACGGCTCTCATGCCCCCATCGATCTGTAAGATAGGAATCGGCTTATACGCGTCCCTGTTGAGGTCCAGGAAGTCGACCGCGTACGCGTCTAGGAGGTCGAGATAGCCGTAGTTTCGAAAGCCCTCCTCAGCAGGCGCCCCCGCAGGGCCTTCCCCAATGATGATTTTCTTGATGCTGTTCTCGTATTTTTGCAGATAATCGAGAATGGCGCGTAACGCGTCTACGTGAGTAGCAGCAAGGGGCTGATCCGTTCGCACCATGTTCGGCTTGAGTAACACGGTGCAGGGCGCTTTCCCCCGTAGCTTCGACGCTATGTCCTCATCTATCAGATTCAACGCGTGGGTGATGAGGCGGTACCGATCAGTACCCTGGACTAAGGCAACCTTCGACATCCTTCTTCCCCTGAGATTTGAGTGGGTAGACGATAGGGAAAGGAAGACAATTAAGTCTTCTGAAAGCCCAAGAGTTCGAGTCGCGAGCTAGCGCAGGCCGCAAACGAATTAGCCATGAAGGGGAAGGCCATCAGTCTCCACATCATGCACCTCGAATTGACCGATCCCCTGCTCGGTGACATAAATCTTCTGCGATCCAGGCGGGCCAAAGGCGATGTTTGTGGGAGAAAGCCCATCCAAGATAATGCGCTTCACTACCGAGCCCCGCGTATCCAGAACGGCGACGTCCCCCTGCCGCGATACCGTCACATAGAGGTTCCCATCCAGGCCAAACGCCATCCCGTCAGGCCCACGAAAACGTGCGGGTAGATCGGGGTTGATGACGTCGCCAAAGGCTTCCCGCGGCCCGAAACGACCCCTTCGCCGCGGGTAGCGATAGACCATCCCGCTGACCGTCGCTGAAACGTATAGTTGTCCAGCCGCGTCAAAAGCGATCCCGTTGGCGAAGGGAAGCCCCGAGTCCAACTTCGTGATAGACTGGGTCTTCACCTCGATGCGATACACGCGACCATCCAGCTGCGCGCGTTGACGCTGCTCGCCATCGAGCTGAGCCCACTCCTTCACGAGAATTCCGGAATCCGTCAGGTAAAGGGCGCCGTCGGGTCCAAACCGGAGATCGTTGGGAAAGAGAAAGGGCTCACCATCGCACTCTGTCAGGAACACTTCGTAGTCCCCCTCGAGGGTCATCCGCAGCAATGCGGGAGTCAAGGACTCGGCGACCCAGATCCCTCCGTTCTTATCGATGGTGAGGCCGTTCGGCCTCCCCGTCTTGGCGACGACCCGCCTTGTCCGACCATCCGAACTAATATGGGTTACCCAGCCGCGGTCCAACCGCATCTCGGTTACAAGCCAACTATTATCGGGTAAGAGCACGGGGCCCTCCGGGTTCCCCAGGTCACGAATGAAGATCACGTTACAAGCCTCCTCCACGCTCTATCCATAGATAGATTAGGGTATAAATAGCTATTCACCAGACATGCGTCCTCGACTCCACAAGGGTGATGAACGTATTAGCTAGCTAGTGCTAACTATCGCTAGCTAGAGTCTCGGGAGCTCTCTCTTTTGTGAGAGAGGTTTACGTAAAGGCGGGGACGATTATCTTCCGTTCTTTAGGTAAGCTCTCTTTCGTAATTGTGAACGATCGACCATCAACTCGCTCTACGTGTCCTTCGCATCTCGCCAGGAAGTCATCGACCCTGTGGAGCCTCGAGCTCATCCACTCTCCCTGCCCGGGAATATCCGCATTGTAATGCATCGGCACAATCAGTCTTGGATCCAATCGCTCAGCAATAGCTGAAGCTAACTCAGGACCTATGGTTGGTCCTCCGCCAACGGGTGTGAAGAGCACGTCGATCCGCCCAAGGGCTACCACATGCGTCCTCGTCAAGTCATGGCCCAGATCGCCTAAATGACAGAACCTGAGACCGTCAAGCTGTACCACATAGATGCTATTCTTCCCCCGTTGGCTGCCACGAACGGCGTCATGAAAGCTTGCAACACCTTTCACGAAAATCCCTGAGACCGCTCTTGAGCCGACAAAGCCCTCTAAGACGGTTCCTCCCTCTTTCAAAACGGGACCAGCATTGTTATGGTCTCGATGGCTGTGCGAACAGAGTACAACATCCGCGTTGGCTTTTGGGTCAGGAATACCAAGCCCGGTAAAGGGATCCAAAACAACAATTACGTCCTCGCCCCGCAACTCGAAACACGCATGGCCATGCCAAATCACTTCGACCGTGTGAAATTCACCTCCTTTTTTGACCTTTTCTTGAAGACGTCTTTTAACTCGTCCATTACAGGACGAATATAACGAAGGAAGCGCTTATAAACGTGAACATGTGGGTAGGTACGGGGGGCATATGGCGTTTCGTACGTTGATAGCGGATTCTTCGACGGTTACCTCCTGCCCTCGGATGCGTCCTTTGAGCTTGTAACGTTCTTGGCTTGGATGAGGTGGGGGTTGAGGGGTGTGAATTTGTCAGGATGGGGCTCCCTACTGTCGTCGATGGGGTAGAGCAGGTGTTTGGCTGCCCAGGAATCTAAGGCTGCCGGGTCAATGCTGGCCAAGAACTGGTTGCGTCGAGTGGCCTATGTGGGCAGGTAGCCTGCCAAGGCGCCGTGCGAAACCCAGATGCCATCGAGAAGGGTGAAGACGGGAGACCGAACACTGGCTATCATCACGCGGCAGGGCTGCCCCAACAGCCCGTCGTGATGCGCTCTGTATCCCCCGTAGCTAGCTAGATCGCTTACGCGGTTGGAGGAGGTGGCGCGTCGTGGTTTGCGGGCGTAGGGCGTCTGCGGAGCGTTCCGGGGATCTTTACCCATAGGAGCCAAGGGCTTATCTAGCTAGACCCGACAAGCGCCACATTGCCCCCGTGCTGTCCTTCCCCGCACTTCGTGGACTACTCCCAGAAATCTTTAATTCACGTCGCTTCGGTTGTTAGTTGAGGGATTGGAGTTGAGTTCAGACTTGTACGTTGATGTCTATACCAATGGAATTATTGGGCCACACGTGAAGATGCTGGGACCTATTGCGGATGGGGGAAGAATAACTTTTTTAACGGCTCCTGGTTGCTGGGGTCCGATGATTACACCCACGTTGAGAGGCGGGCATGAGGTTTGTACGCCGGTTATGGTGGGGAACGCTGACGTCGGTGATGCTGCCGCCATTTACATTGAAGACATTGAAGTGAAGTCCAACGCAACTTCATCAGGCGTGGACGAGCCTGTGGAGGGGGCGTTTATTGGCGATCCGTATGTTTTTAAGAGGTGTCCCGGGTGTAGGGAGCCTTGGCCTGAATCCAAGGTTGAGGGGATTGGGCGAGAAGCTATCAAGTGTCAACACTGTGGTGTCTCCACATCGCCCTTCAAAATGGTCAACGGGTACACCATGATCTTTGACAGGAAGAGGAAATACGGGCTGACTATACATGCCGAAGGGGCGAGGGCTATCGCGAAGAAGGCTGACGAATACGCGGCGCTACCTGAAAAATCAAAGCAAATTCCGATCTTGGTTTACGGCCAGGCCGACATTGTGGGATTAGCTTCTAGGGTCAGGCCCTTTATGGGACAGCTGGGAACGATTCCAGCTGTCGATATTCCGGACTCGCATAACGCGGGAGACACGGGGTCACGCCTAATCGACGCCCAACATCCTTATGGAATCACCAGAGCCCAGTACGAACGCGATTTAACCGATGGACACTTGGACGTCGATGCGGTGAGGGCTGGAGCCGTCCTGATTACGCCGGTGAAAGTGAAGGGCGCGGGAGTTTACGCGGGCGACGCCCACGCCCTCCAAGGCGACGGTGAAGTCGCAGGGCACACAACTGATGTCACCGCCGAGGCTACGGTGAGGGTTGAGGTGATTAAGAACCTGAGTCTCGATGGCCCGATCTTGCTGCCGTTGGAAGCGGATTTACCGCCGTTGGCTAAACCTTGGCGTAAAGACGAATGGGACCAAGTAACGAGCTTAGCGAAACAATATGGCGTTGAAGCCGAGCCCGTTGCGCCGGTGCAGATTATTGGTTCAGGGCCAACGATTAATGACGCCGCAGCTAAGGGATTTCAGAGAGCGGCTCACCTATTTGCGATGAGTGGTGCGGAGGTCCGGAACCGAGTCACCATTGCGGGTGCTGTTGAGATTGGACGATTACCGGGAATCGTTCAAGTGAGCCTGCAGGTGCCGATGAGGGCACTGGAGAAGCTCGGTATAGCAAATATGGTGTCTAAACACTATAGGTTACCGTATTAAGGGGGCAGATACGCTGACCAGCTAGCCAGCGGGGCCACACATAGGAGCGACGTTGTTACGATAATCTGCCGTTTTCTAAGCAAAAATGTTTTAACTTCCAGTAATAAGAGGATTGTTGGAAAGATACATAGACCGGAAAGATGTGGTGAAATGGCCAAAATCTTCGAAGTTAAAGACGCCTCCTCCACCACAACCGTGGGAAGGGGAACGACGTATCGACTCATCAATGAAGACGTGGGCGCCCAGCGGATAGGCGTTATGCTGATCGATCTGGAGCCAGAAATGACGGCGACGGGTATTCATTATCACAGGAAGCGGGAGTCGGCGTACATCGTGTTACAGGGGAGCGCGACACTTATGTTGAATGGGACGGAGCATCACCTTGAGGCGAATCGGGTGGTCTTCCTATCCCCCGGCGACAGACACGGGATTATACGGACAGGGAAAGAGGGATTCAGAATGATTGAGGTGTATTCCCCGTTAGACCCCGATCGGGTCGAGGTTCAAGCCTAATCATGCTAGCGAGCGCGCGGTGACGTGGAGAGGCGTCCCCGACCCGGTCCCCTGGTTCTCCAAGGAGATTGTGGACGGAGCGAGCTAAATAAATAAAGTTCGTGTACCTTCAAGTAGTCATTACGTTCCTTTGCGGGCGGATGGGTAGATGGGCGGAAAAAGGGGCTTTGACACAACACGGTACTTGGACGCGCAAGTGAAGAAAATACTGACCTGCGTTTCCCGGTTTGAAAAATTGTATCTCGAGTTCGGCGGGAAGCTGTGCTCTGATAACCATGCGGCCCGCGTGCTGCCAGGCTTTGAAGTGGATACTAAAGTCCATTTGCTTCGTCGCTTGGGCGAAATCGAGATCGTGCACTGTATTAGTGCGAAGGATATTGAACGAAGGAAAATTCGGCGGGATTTTGGGTTAGCGTACGACGACCAGATCCTCAAAGACATTAACGACCTGCGAGACCGCAGGCTCAACCTTTCGGCGGTGGTGATTAACCGGTTCGACGGGGAGCCGTCGGCAAACAAATTCAAGCAGAAGCTGCAGAACCGCGGTATCCGCGTTTTTACTCATAATGAGATCCCGACGTATCTTCATGACGTGGAGTTTGTCGTGAGCGATCGAGGATATGGCCGACAAGAGTACGTCCCCACCGAGAAGAAGATAGTGGTAGTCACTGCACCCGGACCCGGCAGCGGGAAGATGGCGTTTTGCATGGCTCAAGTGTATAACGACCGGACGCGGGGCATCAAGTCCGGCTTTGCCAAGTTCGAGACGTTCCCCATATGGAATCTGCCCCTCCGCCATCCGGTGAATATTGCCTACGAAGCGGCTACCGCTGACATCGGCGACTATAACCTCGAAGACCCGTACCACAAGAAAGCGTATGGCACAACGGCCATTAATTACAATCGAGACGTAGAGAACTTCGCGATCATGCAGAAGATCATTGAGAAGATGGTAGACCAAGACGATCCCTTAGCCAACTATCAATCACCCACCGACATGGGCGTCAATATGGCCAAGGAAGGTATCATCGACGACGCCGTGGTCCGTGAGGCCAGTAACCAAGAAATCGTGCGGCGCTATTTCCGATATCACATGGAGTTCGTGGAAGGGGAGACCACGCACGACACCCTGGAGCGGATGGAAAAAATCATGGAACGGGCAGACGTCAAGCCAGAAGACCGCGTGGTGGTTCTACCGGCACGGGTGGCAGCCGAAGACGCGCGAAGGCGGAAAACGGAAGGCAAGGGATATCGGAGCGTGTTCTGCGGGGCGGCGATTCAACTGGACGACGCGGGTAAGATCATGATCACGGGGAAGAACTCCCCGCTGCTGCACGCAGAATCCGCGGTGATCCTCAACGCCGTCAAGATGATCGCCCACATCCCTGATGCAATTGACGTGATATCGCGGGATGTGATCGAGAGCATGATCCAGTTGAAACGGAGGATGGGGTTGAACAGCACGTCCCTCGACGTCAAAGAGGTCTTGGACGCGTTGGCCGCAAGTGCCGTGATCGACGAAAATGCGCGAAAATGTCGCGATGTGTTAGGCAACCTGAAGGGGTGTGAGATGCACACCACGCATCTCATGGACACGGGCGACGAGAGGCCCCTCGAACAGCTCGGCCTGAATGTAACAACCGATGCGCAACTGCCGTTTCCGAACGCCTACAACACGTAGAAGCTCCTTCAGCGAGCTACGGAACCACCGATGGGGTGAAGAGGACGTAGCTATTACTTCATCTATGGTCAGAATCATCGACGTGCATAGGAACCACATGGTTCCGATATGGAAAAAGCTAAAAAGTGAACGCATCAGTTAGCTAGCTAGTAAGGATGGAGTGCAGATGAGAGGCATCGTATTCCTCGGTGAGCGCGAGGTGGCGTTGAGAGAATTTCCCGACCCGGTTCCCGGGTTCTCTGAAGTAATCGTGGAGATGCGGGCGTCCGGGCTGTGTGGGAGCGACTTCGGGCGGTACCGAAGGCCAAAAGCTGAGGTGGGCGACCCGGATCAGCTGAAAGCTGGCGGGCACGAGCCATGTGGAATTGTGGCGGAGGTCGGCTCAGGCGTACGCCATGTGAAAGTGGGTGATCGGGTTATTGTTCACCACTACCTCGGCTGTGGACACTGTAAATGGTGTCTGGTCGGCTATTCCCAGATGTGTATCGATCCCCACGTGAACAAGCTCTACTACGGGGGAACCAACCATGGAGGCCATGCTGACCGCATTGCCGTCCATGAAACGGCGTGTGTGCCCATGCCCGATCACCTGAGCTACGTGGAGGGCGCGGCTTGCGCCTGCGGAACCGGCACCGCCTATGACGCGGTGAAGAAGCTGGCGGTCTCCGGCCGGGACGCCTTCGCCATCTACGGCCAAGGGCCCGTGGGCCTGAGCGCCGCCCTCTTCGGCGTGGCCACGGGGGCCAAGGTCTTCGTCGTGGAGCCCGTCCCCTATCGTCGGGCGTTGGCCAAGAGCCTGGGATGTGAGGAGGCGATAGATCCCTTTCAGACCGATCCTGTGGAAGCCATACGCGAGTTGACCCACGGCGAGGGAGCGGATGCCGTCCTCGATTGTACGGGCCTCCCCGAGCCCCGCGTCAACACCATACGGAGTGCGAGGATCTATGGGCGGGCCGGTTTCGTTGGGGAAGGGGGTGAAACCTGCTTCAACGTGAGCAGAGACATCATTCACAAGCAGCTCACCATCCGCGGCTCATGGACCATGAGCACCGTGGGTTTAGCCGAGGTCGCCAACTACATCGTAGACCACAACGTGCCCTTGAAGAAGATCATCACCCATCGGTTCCCCTTGGAGAAGGCCGCCACAGCCTACGAGCTCTTTGAGTCCGGGCAGACGGGAAAGGTCGTCCTCACCTGGGAATAGCCTCGAGGAGACTCGGGCGTCAGCGATCAAAGCCGCTTTCCCTCATCAGTCGGCTTCGGCTGTTTTATGGGAATAATATATGCTTAAGTGAAAGAAGATTGAGCTTTCCCCTCGAGACCCAACGACTTTACATCCGACCGTTCCGCGCCGAGGACGCTGAAGCGCTTCATATGGTATTCGGAGACGCGCGAGTGATGGAACGTATCCCGGGTGGTCCGTCTCCGACGCTCCAAGAGACCCAGCGACGGTTAGCAAAGATCATGGCCCACCAGGAAAAGCATGGATTCAGCCTGTGGGCGTTGATAGATAAGGAAAGCGGTAATCTCGTGGGGGACTGTGGCCTAATCCTCGTTGAAGGACGGGGCCCCGAGGTTGAGGTGTCGTACGATATTGCTTATGCGTGGTGGGGTAGAGGTTACGCGACAGAAGCCGCGAGAGAATGCCTCAGATTTGGCTTTGAGGAGCTGAAACTGCCTGGCATAATCGCGCTGACATACGCCGACCACATGGCTTCTCGCCGAGTGATGGAGAAGATCGGGATGACCTATGAGAGCATAGTGCACTATTATGACCGGGATCTCGTACAATACAGTGCGTCTCCGAACAACAAGTGAGGCTTATTTTTCTAGGTGCTCGTCAAGTGTTCTGTCATTTTCTGAAATCGTGGGAGACCCTTGAGAGCTGACTCTCATATAATCGGCTTACTCAAATTTGTTAACCTGTAGAATATGATCTTTTGCAGCTTTTTGGATCCTGCTCACTCGATTGATCAGAAAACACAATCCCCAACGCAGCAATCATATGCTAAAGAAAAAGCATTCGCAAACGTACAACAGCGAGTACGAACAGTTCACAATCAGCGGACCCGTCATTTATTTTCTTTTTCTAATACTATACCTCGCTTCTGAAAGCCGTGTTGTATATAAAAAGTAATGGCTTGCTGATTCTCAAATTCGGTCCAAACGTGGATTTCACCCACCTTTCGTTGAACCGCATCAGAGATTACTCGATGTAGTAACTTACTTCCGATTCCTTGGCGTCGAAACGGTCTCTGAACCACGACGTTTTGGATCAGTGCAAGAGGAATACCTTCCACAAAATCGGGAAAAATTCGGAGATCGATAAATCCAGCGATGCGCTCCTCCACTTCCGCCACATAGAGCGAATAATTAGGATCCCGCAGCACGTTTTTTAACATAGTGGCTCTTTGAGCCCCCTCGCTCTCTGGAATGAGTCCATTGGCGAGTTGAAGTACTGCTGTTGAATCCTGGGAATCGAAACGACGTATTTTAACACGGGATGGTTTCCGATGTGACATAGTAGATACATCACCTGCGAGGGCTAATAATGATTACCTCGCATTCTTCTTGTAGGGTAAGTTGTGGGATTCGCGCCGTGAAATGCAATACGCTTTAAAGTGAGCTGGCTATCGATTAGATATGTATTCACTGTTTACGCCTTTCACGATCGGCTCCATGGAGCTCAAGAATCGTATCGTGCGATCGGCTACGACGTCCTATTGGTCTGATAACCGCGGCATTATCCGCCCCGAGATCATTGAGTTATACAGGAGGCTTGCCGCAGGCGATATTGGATTGATCATCAAGGGACATCTCTACGTTCAGGACGCGGGAAAAGCGCATACGGGTATGGCAGGGATTAGTCACGATTTTCATGTTCCCAGGTTGCGGGCGCTCACCGAGGCGGTCCACAAGCACGACGCGAAGATCGTGGCGCAGCTGAATTACGGCGGGATATATAGCGTCGTTGACCGCGCGGGACCGTCACCCTACGTGGGGGATGCGTGGGAGGCTCGGGGCCTCTCCTC
>Ga0209427_10004120_pt1 | contig 16882 bp, 15 predicted proteins | sample DeeMarSWOR136_30_FD_187465 | JGI IMG/M metagenome (GOLD analysis project Ga0209427, IMG submission 187465) | Marine sediment microbial communities from White Oak River estuary, North Carolina - WOR-1-36_30 (SPAdes) (version 2) | ecosystem: Environmental > Aquatic > Marine > Intertidal zone >...
TTGAACCAGATTTTCTTAATATGGTGATATTTGGCAGGAATACCAAATACAATATAATAAAAGCTTTGATGATGTTCCCCAACTTAATCGTTTCTGATTTGATTTTTGTAACTCGATCAAACGGCGGTATTCTTCGAAAACATCTTGATACTTTTCTTGAGCAGGACATGGTGAAAGAGATACCTGGAAAAGCAAAAAACCCAACGCGATATCATTTAAACGAGGATCATGAGATAATCGCTACAATAATGAGATTAATCAATCAATATGTCCCCGACGTGAAAACGCATTCCAAACGCATATAATCAATATCACACAAAAGGAATCATAATTTCAATATATTTCTTGTCCGTTGAGACGGCGTTATGATTTATGAAGAATAATCTAATTCCCATTTCCAGATTCCCTGATGAATCTATAGTGCGAACTATAGCCACACCTTTTTCTTCGATCTGTTTTGCGAATTCCAAGATCATTTTATTATGTCGTCTTTTTATAATTAAACTGAAAAGGTTGTTAAAGAACACCACGACTAGAAGAACTATAAGAACTAAAAGAATGGTCAAAACTACAGATAAATTGAAAGATCTTCCTAATATTTGAATACTAACCCTAATTGTGGCGATATAAACGCAGAAGAACAATATCCCTGCGACCGCACACGTTAAAACTAGAACCCCTTTCAGGAATATTATATTCGGTTTCTTCTTGAGAAATCTCTCTACTCGCCAACCATCCAAGCGACTCATCTCGACAAAATGGTCTAACGAGACAACTCCTGAAACATCTTTTAGCTTATCAGTCGTAGATCGATGAACTGATCGTTTTTTTGAAGAAGTATCATTTTTTTCTTTTAACGACATGAAGACTCAACCAAGTGTTGTGAAGCAAGATTAATTTTCCAGGTTAAGTGGAGTGAAAATATTATAAAAATCGGATTCGTCCTCAAGTACATTGACATACTTAGAGCAATATTTTTTACTATATTTTTGTAAGTTACACGAATCGTGATCCTTTCAGTTCAGATGTCACTTCTCTTGTTGCGCACCTGATAATTAATTACAAGCGATGATATTGTAGCGCAAAGAGGCTCGAAGGTGAAAGAAAATCAGGTAGCGTGATATTTCAAAATCTTCAGATAAGATCATACCTTACTTAGCATACTGTTTTCTGCTATATAAAGTGTACACACCTATTTGAAAATGATAAAAGTAATGTAAGATAGTCACATTCAACCATGATATATTATTGGATATTAAAGACTTCAATTCTCGATGAATGCTACAGGTTACTTCTTTTTTGTTGGGATATGAAATATCTTGTCATGTTTTGCGGATTCAAGTGCTTTTGTAGCGATCTCTAGGTTTTCATGACCCTCGCAGGCATCAACTATAGGTGTTGATTCAGTCTTAACACACTCGATAAAATGCTGAAGTTCGAGTTTTAGTGGTTCTTGGCGATCTACTCTCGGTTTCCCTACTTCTGGTTTACCGAATTTCGAGATCAATTCCTCATAATCTTGGTAGTGTGTATCTAACACGGGCCCATATATCGCTAGTTCCTGTGTGATATAGTCAACAAGAGCAAAACCCTCTTCACAAGTGACTTTTAATGTCCTAATTTTTGTAGGTGTCAATCTATTTGCAACTACATTACCTATGATATCTTCCTCAAATTCAAGCACGATAGTCGAATAATCGTCGAATCGTGTTTTTCTCGAACCCATTCTCGCGTATACGAGTTTAACAGGTTTTTCAATTAGGAATCGCATGACATCAATATCATGAATCGCATTATCAACGATCACACCCGCATCTCTAACACGATCTTCATAAGGTCCAACTCTCAATGCAGTTAATGTGACTACCCTTCCAAGATGATCGTTCTTTAATAATTCTTTTAGTTTCAAGACGGCAGGATTAAACCGCTCAATGTGACCTACCATAAATATAGTATTTCGTTTATTCACTTCATCAACAATGTTTTGACTTTCCACAAGATTTGCAGCGATCGGCTTTTCCACAAAAACGTTGTTTACATACTCATACGAATCTAAAACCACCTTCATATGCTGAGACGTTGGCACGGCAATACTAACAGCGTCCAATTCTTCAGTCTCGTACATCGTCATGTAATCACTATAACCTCTCACTCCATATTTTTCGCTCAATAACTTAACTATCCGTTCGTCGATATCTGTAATCGCAACTAACTTAACTCCAGTCAATTCGGAAAAAACACGAACATGGTTTTTCCCCATATATCCTGTACCGATGACACCGATTCTTATACTCAACTCAATCCCTATAACTATTTGATATAACGAGTCGCCCAATCCTTACAGGTAATTGTTTTTAAAAAACATATAAAAATAACTGTTTCGTAAAAATACTACAAACTGTCAATCTGGGTTGAAAAAGAGTTGTTGGAGTTCAGTATCTTCGACTTATTGCTTCTATTCGTATCCTTCCTTGTTTCATTTGGAATAACCTTTTCCATCATGCCGTTGCTGATCAAATATCTAAATAAAATGGATATTATTGGTATTGATGTTCATAAGACACACAAACCAGAGATTCCTGAAATGGGTGGATGGGGAATTCTACTCGGTCTTGTAACGTCGCTTACGATTGCGATCTTTCTTTTTCCTAAATATACTGTACCGTTCATCTCTTTTTTGTGTGTAATAATCATTGCCGGTGTGATTGGAATCTATGACGATCTTAGACGACTAAACCCCTTAGCAAAACCAATACTTTTGCTTTTTGCGGTAATTCCTCTGATTATATTTGAAGTAGTGGTTCCACGTCCCTTACTTCCCATTATTGGACAAACAAGGCTTACTTTAGTCTATTGGATCGTACTTCCTCTTGCAATTGCTATCCCAGCAAACGCTGTGAATATGCTTGACGTATTTAATGGATCTATGGCTGCATCATGTATAATTGCCACATTCGCCCTCCTCATCTGCGGCATACTCATGGATTCCATGATTGCTATCATTCTCTGTATCATACTTATCGGTTCTTTACTTGCATTCTTCCAATTCAATAAATATCCAGCAAAGATATTTTCAGGTGACGTAGGAAGCTTGACAACAGGTGCCGCAGTCGGAGCCATCGCGATAATCGGACGATTGGAAATTGCTGTAATTATCGCCCTAATGCCTCATATCATGAATGCCTTCTATTTCATATCAAGTAGCGGAGGATTGAAAGAAGGCAGGACTTTAAAACGCCCTACTCAAGTCTTTCCAGACGGAAAAATGGGGATAAGTCCTCACGAAGATGCTCCACTTACTCTTACACGACTGCTTCTCGCTAGAGGTCCGCTTTCAGAAACCGATATTGTGAAACATCTTTGTATTCTTGGCGTCGTGTCAGCCATCTTGGCCATTATTTCGATCTTACTTATCCCCAAAGTGATTTAAGGATGTGAAAACGATTCTTGACAAACGAATACTGGAAATTAGTGGCATTTTAATCTTTATCTGGAGTACGCTCATCGCCTTACTTCTTTTTATTGATGTGTATATTGTAACCCTCCAAGTCCCAATTGTGGGTTACTTCTGGCGTGTTCTTACGGGATTTTTAAGAACAGCTATCAGTGTCGGCTTGTTTGTGACCTGGTTACTTCTTTGGAAAACCGCCGTAGACTGGTACTTTAACCGAGTGAAATCGTTCTCCTAGAAGAAGAAGAAGTGATATCAACAAATATGTAAGATTTTAATACCTTCTCTTCATTCGGCGATAAACAATTAGACTAGATGTGATTATTATTAGAGAGATCAGCAGAATAAGAATTTTCCGTCCACAATCTATTTGCGATAGGTTTGCATTCGTAGATTGTAACTTATAATCGGAGAAGATTACACCATTCCTCATGGTAACTCGGTGTTCAAAAAGAATTCCCGTGTCATAATCTCTCCATATTTCTTCCTTTCCATCCCCAACGGTAGCATGACTGAAATATGTTGCCATATACCATTCGCTTTCGAACCTATAAGGCATGGTTGGCGAATCATGGAGATTCGCCGCAGGTATTATGAACGGTAGAAGGATCTCACGTCCTACCACATGAGTCAAGTTTAATTCATAAACGGTCGATGTATTTTCCACACTCTTTCTGAACTTTATGAAATATCCCTGTAGCTCCATGACTTTGATTTTCACAATTGATGAATCTGCTTCGTTCCAATAATAGTTCCAAGATGCTTCATCACCTACTTTGAGTGACCCCCACAAAGAATTATCCGTTGTATAACTGGATGTTGTGTGAAGCATGATTAATAATAATAGAATAACTGCAAGCAATCCACCTTTCCATCGTTTCAACTATATCATCCTATAGGTATACGTTCATTGGATGGTTATTAGTTTTTCATCAGTTGCATCGAACAACTCTTTCATTTTAAAGTATTTTTCAAACTACACTTTTTATAAATAAAAATAGATGCTATTATATCAAGCAAGGTGTGAAGGCAAATGTCTCTCAAAGTAGACATAAAGATTACTCCAGTTCAGGAAAAAAACAAATCATGTATTCAGGTAACGAAACTGTTACTTATGGGGCCAGCAGGTGCTGGAAAAAGTGCCTTTGGTGATAATCTCGAAAGAGTATTTAATGGCGATTACAAGCCATCATTGACTGATGTCGACTGTAAATACGTTCCCACCCCTGGGATAGACTTCTATAGGATATTTTTACAGGAGGAATTTCATTCATATGTCCTCTGGGAACTTGGAGGACAACCAATTTTTCAATCTCTTTGGAAGTTATGGTGGAATGGTGCCAAAGGCGCATTTATCGTACTTGACTCCTCAATAATCGATGCCGATTACCTTTCACAAGTAAGAGAGCTTATTACTATAGTAGATCGCGATTTATCACTCCCTTTCATCATTTGCCTCAACAAACAGGATCTTGTTCATTCATATAACCCTAACGTCTCTACTCTGGAAAGTATTAGCGTTATGCTGGGGGTTCCTAAGGACAGAATCACACACACCAGTGTTGTTACTGGGTTTAATGTAAAAGAATCCTTTCATAGATTGGTTGATCTTATGACTGATTTCAAATATTGAGAGGCTGTTTCGATGCTTGATGTCAATAAGGAACAAGAAAAAATGAGAATGACTGACCCGTCTAACACGGAAAAATGGTTTTCTCGGGGCGTAACTCATTGTATTAATGGCGAATATGAAAAAGCTATTCAATATTACCTTCAAGTTTTGGAAGACAACCCAACGTCGTTAAAGACGCTTATCAATATTGCTTTAACTTATGGCAAAATAGATGACAAATACTCTCGCATTATAGCAATCGAGTTTCTACATACTGCGGCAGAACTAGATTCGCGACTGGAGTCCATTTGGAATAATATGGGCGTTTTTCACATTGAGAATGATAACATCGAGGAAGGGCTTCTTTGTCTTCAAATGGCCCGTAAGATTAATCCTTCATCATCCATCGTTTTAGGTAACATGGGGGTCGCGTATCATAAATTAAGAAAGTTTACGAACGCGATAGAGTTTTTCAATGAAGCATTAAGCATTGATAAAAACGATGCAGTAGTGTTGTTCAATAAAGGCATATCTTATGGAGAGTTAGATAATCCTAACAAGGCAATTAAATGCTACCAAGAGGCGTTAGAAATCGATCCTAATAACTCACATATATGGAACAATATAGCCATTGTATATGGGGTTTTATGCAACTCTGAAAAAGAGATTGAGTGTTACACTAAAGCATTGGAAATTGATCCTCATTACAAACTTGCAAAACTTAACTTGCTAATCGCCCGTATTAGAGATCACTAAATTATTCTGAGAAAAATGTCAGTCGATAACCTCAAATCCAATCATCCTGAAATAGCAGATTTCTTACAAAAAGAAGACATACGCCATCTCAGACGCTTTCAACAACAAGCTATTGAATTTGGTCTTTTCAAAGGTAAAAATCTCTTAATAACTACACCTACTGGTTCAGGGAAAACACTTATCGGGGAGTTGGCTATCTTAAACTCACTGTTAATGGATAAAAACAAAAAAACCTTATTTCTTGTCCCATTAAAAGCCGTAGCCAATGAAAAACACGAGGAATTCAGAAGGAAATACGGACGGATTTTCAGTGTTCAGATCGCTACTGGTGACTACGATACCGTTCCTGAAGAACTAGCCGAAGCGAATCTGGTTGTTGCTACCTATGAACGATTTGACAGCATTCTTCGAACACAACCGCAATGGTTGTCCGATATCACTACCGTTGTGATAGATGAAGTACATATGATTAATGAAGAGGATCGAGGTCCTCGTCTTGAAAGTGTCATTATCAGGTTGAAGGAATATCTTCCATCTGCACAGTTAATCTGTTTGAGTGCGACGGTTAGAAACTGGGAAGAGTTATCTGATTGGCTAAACAGTTTCCCCATTATATCTAATGAACGACCTGTCGATCTTCGAGTCAACATTCTTGATACACCAAGCAAATTTCACTCAATTATCCAATTGATCGAAGAAACCGTTCAAATGAAAGGTCAAGTTCTAGTATTTGTTATGACTAGGAGAGAAGCAGAATTTTTAGCCTTAAGAATAGGAGAAAGTCTCGGTTATCTCTTAAAACATGAGGAAAGAGTAAATTTGGATGGTATATCAGAACTTTCCACTAAACTTCGCCAGTGTATGCCTAAAGGCGTCGCTTATCATCATGCGGGCTTAATCGCCAATGACCGTAGAATCGTGGAATCCTATTTTCGCCAAGGCATTATTAAGACCATCGTCTGTACAACGACACTTGCAGCAGGCATCAACGTCCCTGCTAGACTTGTCATATTAAAGGATATCGAGTTAAAAAGACAAGATATCGTTGTCCGAAGTCTTACCTCAAATGAAATCTTTCAAATTCTAGGAAGAGCTGGTCGCCCAGGTCTTGATGAAGAAGGAATCGGTGTTATTTTAGTAAGTGATGACTCACATAAAACTCATCTTGAGGGATCTCTATACTTAAAAACATCCGAAGGTGAAAAAGTCGAACGATATGAACCAATCCTTAGCCAATTTGATGATATTTCTGCTTTGCGAGAGCAGGTACTTGTAAAGATCTATGAGAAAAAAGACATGGGACTTACTGAGGACGAACTTGTCCAATTTTTGAAAAAAACATTCTGGGCATATTTAGAACGAAGGGAAGGGAGAGATACTCTTCCTAGGTATGCTGGTAGAACCATCAGCGAGATTATTGAGGAGGTAGAACCAAAAGAGGTATTTGAGCGGGGCAATCAATTGCTTCTTAAGACAAAATTACTTAAAATTTCAAAGAATCGATTAGTTGGAGCAGTTGGAGACTATCTCGTCTCATTCGACGAACGGAAAGGACACTATTGTAACTGTGACTATAGAAAAAATCAAAGAATATGCCCTCATTTAGTTGCATTCGCGTTGTTTTGTGAGTCTCATCCAGAATTAGATGCATACACTAAAACGATTGTAAGAAATTCATTAGAGAAAGACATCTTCACATATCTTCACCAAGCCGAACTAATCAAAATCAAGGATGGTCGTTATTTCATCACCGATTTTGGACGGGCAGTGGTCTTGCATTACATCCATCCAGAAACCAGTCAGACAATACACAAAGTATTGCTTAATACTCCACGTTACAACACCGAGAACATCCTACTCTTAGCGGTTAAGATTCTTACTCAGGAGTTTTCCGTTAAATATACGGTCACTGAGTTGTTAGAGTGTTTGAGATCATGGATAGACGAACAGTCTTTCGGTGTTGTTCTTAAAACCATAGAACCTGGAGATTTCGAGTCTATCCGGTCATCATTTAACTGGATTCTTAACTCTATACTAGGCATAGGCAGGAGCATGGGTTCCTATACCGAGAATTTGTTGAAACCTATTGTCACAACACTGATGGAACGAGTAAGAGTTGGTGTCAGAGAAGATATGACCACAATTTCACCCTTTTTTGAGTACACCGACAGAGAACGACTCAGAAAGTTACACAACGAGGGAATTAAAACAGTTGCTGATTTGCTCAATCAGAACGTATTGGTATAAGAAAAATGAGGTAGGGTTGATAATGGCAACAGCAGAAACGTTTTATTATCAAGGAAATGAATGTTTTGATAAAAAAGACTATGTAAATGCTATAGAATGTTATCAGAAATCATTAGAAAGAAAAAATGAGTATTTTGAGGCGTGGTTTAATAAGGGCTTGGCTCATGCAATGCTCGATGAATATGAAAATGCGCTTTTTTGTTACCGTCAAGCACTAGAACTCGATCCTGATGACCCCGATACATGGATCAATATGGGTGCTGTTTACAACAAACAAACTGATTATCATGCTGCAGTTGAATGTTATCAAAGGATTATTAATGCCAACCCAATGCACACAGAAGCATGGTATAATCTTGGAGTAACATATAAACAATTAGAAGAATATAGTCAAGCAATAATTGCTCTACAAAAAGCTATTGAGTTTGACTCCGATAATGCTGAGACGTGGTTTGCCATGGGTAATGTCTACGGTCGTCTAGGTGCTCATTTTATGGAGATTGATTGTTATGAAAAAGTTTTGGAGTTAGACCCCGCTCACCTCTTATCACAAATCTTACTTTGTGATATTTCCGATGAGCACGCACAACAATTTGACAGACTGAAAACAGAATTGTTGTGTGATTTTTCTCTGATCTAATCAACGATAACACAGGTATTCGTGATAACTTTCCGTTGGTAACGTCATCATATTGACCTGTCCGAACTTGAGTAGCATATAGATTTCATCACTCAAATTATCAGCAAGTCTTTCCAAGTCATAGCGAGTCAAGATTCCAGGATTTAACTCGTGTCGCTCAGGATATCGTTGAATCTCTTCGGCAACATACTCCAGCGTGGAATAACGTTTTACCAGACCCCAGTCCATGAATGGTGTGTCTACCCCGCCAAGAGGTCCGCGGATGTTTCTAGATATTAGTCCAGTTTTTTTGTGTGGGGATAACGCTGTACGAAAAACACCTTGCGGCATTGAAAGGATGTCGGTTCTGATCTTGGAGTCCATCTGGTGATCCTGTGTAGAGAAGGCAATCAGGTGTGAAAATTCTTCGAGTCCCAATTTATCGAGAATAGCCTCTGGGAGATCAGTTTCAAATTCTTCAAACATCGCTCTCGCAACTAATGCTTGTATGATAGTTTTCATCGCCATAAATTGACCCAAATACACCTTTGTAGTCTTCTTTGCGGATATCGTCGGGTCAACCTCGTAGGCAACCGTAAGATAAGGTTCGAGATCGGTGTAAATCATTCCTAGGGCATTTGGTTCCACCCTCCAGTACATATGCATACCTTTAGCCCCTGAGAATTTTAGAGCAGGAGGCGGAATCCCAAACTTGAACACCAGCGAGAGAATCGCCTCACAGATCTGACAATCAAGCCTCCACAGTTTACTTAAGCCCAATATGGCGCTTATCAACCATTGATTATCCAAATCAATACACACCTGTCGCAGCTTGGGTATGTAATCAACGGCTGTTCGATTCTCACTTGGTAATGGGAGGCCCTCACATGACATATAGAAGGCAAATAGGTGATGACAACTCGTAAGGTAAATCACATCATCGGGTTCGGTAATAGTTATCGGTTGTTTTATCCCGTCGATCCGAATATTCCTTCTTACCATAGACTCCCCATCTCGTGCCTGATCCCCAATCATGTAGAGACCTTTACATTGATCAGTTATATTCTCAGCTACATCAGGTATAAAGAAGAAATCTAATGCCTCTTCAGTACTGGATTCCTTAAGCCAGAAAGGCCACTCTATTACTTCCACCGTTTCACCATGAAGAAATCGTTCTTTCAATCCGCCAGTTGTCTTTTGTAAATACGTAGTCTTTAATCGAGCCTCTTCAACATATTGAAATCCTAGAGGAGATATCATCAGTCTGAGAAGTATCCTAAAGACCTTTAGTGACCTATTGAATTCTCTGATCGGGATTTTGAGAACAATACTCCTTATAAATCTGAGTTGACCAAACCATTTTGGAGCACTTATGTTAAGCGGAAAGGGATCCTTTGTGACCTCAAATACGCCACAGAGGTTGCCTTTTTGCTTAGCTAATGTCCAATAGATCTTCTCGAAGCAATTATCGACACGTTTCAATAAATCCAATACTCTACTTCGCCACCCTAACGCTTCGTTTCTGACCAAATCAGGATTTGGATATCTCAACTTAAGAGTAGCACAAAGAAAACCGTTCTTTATTTGTGATTTATGGCGTATGATGGCGTCAATCGAACGCATCATTGCGCTTCTATAATCTACATACAGAGTCCGTAATGCAACGTCGTATATTCGAGTAGCTCTATACGTCATAATTCCACCGATATCTCATATATGACTGCCCTCCTAAGTTTAGCTATAGATTTTCGACAAAACAAGGTTCTTGAAATTTTGACTTTTTAAACGCAACGGAGAGACTGCCACAAAAGTAATTAGAAATATAATACGACGCGTAATGAACTCTGATATAATAGGACTAATCACAGATCAGCGTTTCGATAAAAACTATGTTTAATATCTTTTGGTTTTAACTTCAGAATATACGAGGATAATGTTTGAGTAACAAAGCAGACTAAAACACGAACCATTTCTAACCAAAAAACAGGTCTTCTGTGTGAAAGTAAAAATTATCATATCAATCAGAAACATAGTTCACATAGGCAACAAATAAACAAATTCCTATAAAAACATAAATCGTGTGCCATGCCTGGAGATATTCCCACCATTTCGTAAAATTCTCAACAAAACGATAATCCCATAGATAATACACCATTGCTTCTGTAATAATCGCTAAAGAGATGACAGGATACCAATCAAGTCTTTTAGCTTGTTTCTCTAAGAAGGTAAGAACAGCGAAGAACATACCAATATAGAACCCAACTCCGAGAATAATTCGAGCGATTGCCCTCATATTAATTGCCACTTCTATGTCTTCAATAAGAGGATACGTCTTCCTAAAATACAATACATCGAAGATATCGAATATATTAAGGAACCAACTGTGTCCGAAGTATTCCATCAATGATGCTGCGAGAGTAAATCCCGTAATTATTATACCAAAAATAATAGTACGATTCATCTCGTTCTCCCATAAGACTTCTCGAAATTCCATCGCTCTTACCTTTGCTTGTTGTTAAATAGCAATATACTACCTTTATACATTCTCCTATAGGTCTTTGGCGAGTTCTGAAGAGAGAGAATGAAATCAATTTCGCCTTAAAGACCCTTTCTTCTGATCGATTTAGTATTGCTTCCCTTTAAAATATAAACTTTCTCTGAAATGAGTGAAGATCATGTTCTTTTGAACGTATTATAATTACTTTTAAGAGTACGCTGAACGTTAGAAATAGTTTTAAAATCTTAGTTACCTCTAAGATCATAGTGGTCACAATAGGAAGAATTAGAGGTTTTCTTATCTGTATAGAACTTTGCCTACCTAGAACACTAGTAATTTCAGAATTGTATCAGGAAAGATCCTTACGAATCAGGGCAGATGATTCATTCTTAGACAAACAAAACCCCATAACAACAGAAGTTACTTAGAGAACTCGAAATCGTTGAAATACGATCATTAAATCATCATCTTTGTTTCTTAAGAGCGTTTGTGCAATATCAAATTCATATCAAAATAAAACAAATACAAATATAACTCGAGAGTTGATAATAGCATATATTTTAATATAAGAAACCTAAAACAGATAGAGTTGTAAGGAATGGTTCACTAATGCTTCAGATTGATTCCTGCTACGGCTGTAGTTGCTGCTGTACATCTGGTGTTGCTGTTTCCTTTAGTGATGTTATTCGAATTTTGAATAAATTAGAAATGTCTTTAAGTGAATGGCGAAAATATTTCGACCTTTTAAATGATGTTGAAGAAGATCGACGAGTTCCTTTTTTACTCGAAATAAACGCAGGAGACAGTAGTCAGCGATGCATTTTCTTCAATTCTGAGCACAACATTTGCTCGATTCATATTTTCAAGCCTTGGTTATGCAAAAGAACATTTTGTAGTAGAATCACCGAGTCGGCAAGTTATGAAGAATTTTATGGAAAATACGGGCTGGATCAGATATTCTTTATTAATGAAGCAAAATTCAACAGAGAAATGCAACTTTTAAGTGACGTTATCGAACTATTCATATCTTCAGATCGTGATATCACTCGGGCGAACCGATTCCTTTCACGGGTGTCGATATCGATGGGGTTGAATTTAGACGATCAAGACCTAGAACTCATTGAACGAATAATGATTCATGTATCATCTAATGAAACACATCGTTTAGTGCCTAGGGATACGTCTATCAAGGGAGGGGCAACGTACCATGATCGTGTGCGATAGATGTTACGGTTGCGGACAATGTTGTAAGTCATATGTAGCTGTAACTTTTAGTGAAATCACCAAAATCATGCAATATTTAAACAAAAAACAAGAAGAATGGGGAGATTTTTTCACCTTCCTTATAGAGGAAAACGGCATTGGTGATTACCCTTATTTACTGGAAACGAAGAAGAAACAAGACGGATATTGTATATTCTTTAACTCCGCAAAGCGAACCTGTAAAATCCACCACGTGAAACCTTTTTCATGTGTACGGTTTTTTTGTGAATCAATACGAAAAACAATGCCTATCGCTCAATTCTTTACCAAACATGGTCTCGCCACTGAATATCGTTTCAGGGAATCACACTTTCATACCGAATTAACGATTCTGTTCAAGGTTATATCATTCTTTAAACAAGGAGTTGATAGAGCATGGATACGGTGGTATCTCAACACAGAGATCACCGGCGAATTTAAAATAGAACTACAGAAAAATGAGATAGATATGCTGATTTCTCTTGTGAATGCTTATGATCAAGAAATTCAAAGAAACTCTCAACCATTAATTATCAATGAAAAGAGGAATTAGATGCCCAAAAAACGCAAGTCAGGTGGTAGATCAAAAGGAAAAAAGGGACGCGAACATCGCATCCAATGTTCGTACTGCGGAAAGCTCGTTCCACGTGATAAAATTAAGAAAGTAACCCTGTATGTTACTTTGGTTGATTTCCAAATGGGAAAAGAACTTAGGAAAGCGGGAGCGATCATTCCACGAAGAAAAATAACTAAAAATGCTTGCGTATCCTGTGCAATTCATCGAGGCATAGTAGGGATCAGAGCTAAAGATGAACGAAAGAACACTCGAAAACGACTTACTTGGTCCTGATTATATAGTAAGTTACTTCCTTAGATTGTGAAGTAATGAGGTTACATCTATGAAGTGTCCATCTTGTCTTAATGGTCGAATGAGGAGAATAACTGGAAAATTTGGTCCTTTTCTAGGTTGTACCAACTATCCTGATTGTGATGCCATTATTAGCATTTTTCCAGGTGATAGAATTCTAAAATTAGAGTGTACCGAATGTGGTTGGCCCGTTGTTTCACGATTATCGGAGACTAAAAATCGTTATTATCGTTGCACATACAAAAACTGCGGTCAATATATTGACTTCAAAATCGGTGCTAGGCATGAGAAAGATGCTGTTCCGTGCCCAGTATGTGAAGATGGAGTTTTAGTCAGAAGAGAAGGGCGACTAAACCCATACGGATTCTTCGGTTGTATCAACTACCCTTCATGTAGATTTACCGTTTCACTTTTTCATCATTATGATAACATAACGAAAAAAACATGTCCAGAGTGTTCCTACCCCCTTGTGTCAAGATACAGCAAGAAATCCAAAAAACGTTATTTTAAATGCACCAATAAAGTCTGCGAATATGTTTATTTTCCACAAAAATCCACAAGACAGGAAAAAACTCATCTTGTCGAAAGACACGTCAAAAGATTGGCTGAAAAGGCTAGGTGAATAATCTGAGCGAAAACGAACTTAATATTTATATAACTGGCATTGATTATCGACAAACAAAAAATAAGACGTTGGTCCGAATTTACGGAAGAGATGAAAACGCCATTCCTGTGAGACTTGAACTTGATGACTTTTTACCTTATTTATTCATCCAATTGACAGATGAAGAAAAATTGATGCAATATATACAGCAACACACCGAAAACAGTCAACTCATTGAAAACTGGTTGGTTTCGACCGAACCCGTCTCTATGATTCAATATGACGGTGGCAAGAAACTAGATCTGCTAAAGATTATAGGTAAGTTTCCAGGTTTAGTAACAAAGATTCGCAATATTCTCACAGAGCAAGGATTTAAACATTATGAATCGGATCTACCATTTGTTAAACGGTTTTTGATAAATACCAGCATCCGATGTCTTAATGTGGTGCATATTACAAAAGTTACAACTCACAAAGAAAAGAACGGAGGCTTCATCTTTAAGGCAAGAACATCTGACATTCAACCTTCGGATATCGATCCTCTGAAGTTTAGAAGACTCATGCATTTATCATTTGACATTGAAGTAGATGATCGTGGCGTGGGCAGCATCGAAGAACTGGAGGCTCAAGAGCGACGAATTACCGCGATATCGATATGCTGGGGAAATCACCGAGATACGCATAACTCACAGGTGTTTGTGCTCAAAGAAGACTCAGATAATGCCGAGAAGCAACTATTAAAGGATTTCTTCACTCACTTCAGGGAAGTTCAACCCGATATCGTTACAGGTTACAATACAGATAATTTTGATTTCCCCTACCTTATAGCACGCGCAAAGAAATTGGGACTTTCCACTAAACCCCTTTCCTTACTAGGTGATGATGAAGTTCGTCGAAGCGGTCGGATACGAACCCATGTAATGAAAGGACGTATTCACTGTGATCTTTATTCAGAGGTAGGAAATAACATTATCACCGAATCAGGTCGTCGGGGACTTAATGACGTCTCGAAAACTCTCCTTGGTGAAGCAAAAATCACTCATCAAGAATCTCTCGGCGAGTTATGGGCGAAAGGAGTACTTGAAAACGATCAACACAGTCTTAATACATTTCTTCGGTATTCAGAAACTGATGCTATACTTTCGTACAAACTCTTCTATGCGTTACAAGTAGAAAATAAATTAGAACTAATAAGAATTACTGGGTTTGCACCTAACTCTGGAATCAAAGCCAGCGAGAGAAACATCGGTGAGCTTGAACTCATGCGGAAATGCTATCAGCGAGGGGTACTCATACCTAACAGCGCATCGGACGAGGAATATTTAAGAAGGAAAGAGAAAGGCGAGGCTGAATCACTAAAAGGTGGTAAAGTCATTGATCCAAAAGGTACGTATCTCAGTGATGTTATCATCCTTGACTTTCGTTCACTATATCCATCGCTTATTATCTCATATAATATCGGTGGCGAAACTATATTATCTTATGATTCTTATGAGTTTAATCAGGAAACGAAATCTGTATTAGCAGAAATGGAAGAATATCTTCTCAGTTATCGGTTCCGCCTGAAACAGCAAAAAAAGGAGTTACAAAAAGAGCTTCTTGAGATGTCGCGTGAAAAATTAGAAGATACAGAAATATACAGAAGAAGGCAGGAAGAACTCGAATATGTTGATAGGCGACAAGCCACCCTTAAACTTGTAGCTAACGCCCTGTACGGAGCCGCTGGTTCCCCATATGGTAGATTTTACGTATTACATATAGCGAGTGCGATAACCGCACTTGGAAGAAAACATCTCACTAGCCTATTTGACCACATTGCTCAATTTAATGAACTTTATGGAACACATTACGATATTGTCTACGGTGATACAGATTCCGTCTTTGTAAAAGTTGATGACAGTAATCAATTCGAGCAGCTTTACAACCTCACAATGCAGGCGAAAAAAGGCGATGTTTCACCGCATAAAGTTAAGATCATTGAACAAGACGTCTATAACATGGTTAACCAATTACTGAATTACATTAATGATAAACTACCCAAGGATATGAAGTTGGAACTGGAAGATATTGCCTATAGAATCATTTTTCAGCCAGATCGGAAGAAGGCGTATGGATACGTAAGCGCTTTTAGTGGCGAATTAAATATTCGAGGGTTTGAAGCTGTTAGAGGGGATTGGACACCTTTCTCAAAAAGAGTTCAACTAAACGTAATTGACATCCTATTACGTAGTGGAGATCTACAAGCAGCAATGGAAGATGCGAAAAAAGTTGTTCGCCATGAATGCCGAATCCTTTTAACAAAAAGCCTAGAAAAATTACAGGATGAGATCATCCTACACGCCCCGATCAATCAACCACCGTCTAAATATAAACAAGCACAGCCTGTTTTGGGGGCTTTTCTGAATTATTGTGAGGTTCATGGACTTGATCCAGAAACGGAATGGAAAAATATTTCTAAATTCCCTTATCTTATTTTTAAAGGGAAAGGACCTCAATATCTCCGATCAAGACACCCTGACCTATTAGATGGTAGAGAAATAGATAGGAATCAATACATCAAGCAGTTACTTGGCGCAGTATCACGATTTGGAGTCAACATACAAATTGATGAAATTAAATACAATACCAGAAAAACCACTCTTTTCGAGTTCGTATAGGGAATTAGAAATAACGATTACAAAAGGTTATCGTGATTAAGATGAAAGTTCTATTAGTAACCGAGAAACCCAGTATAGCACGCAGGATTAGTTATATTCTAGGATCAGGAAAGGCAAAAAAGGAAAAGGGATTATCGAAATATACCCCTGTCTATCGATTTACAATTGATACCGGTGATGAATTTGTCGTTACCTCGGTACTTGGTCACGTCTATCAACTTGATTTTGAGGAAGGATATGAGGACTGGAACACCATCGATCCTGTAAGTTTGTTTGATGCTCCAACCAGATACCGTGTAAACGATACGAACAAAGAAATTCCAAAGGTG
>Ga0209427_10004121_pt1 | contig 16879 bp, 13 predicted proteins | sample DeeMarSWOR136_30_FD_187465 | JGI IMG/M metagenome (GOLD analysis project Ga0209427, IMG submission 187465) | Marine sediment microbial communities from White Oak River estuary, North Carolina - WOR-1-36_30 (SPAdes) (version 2) | ecosystem: Environmental > Aquatic > Marine > Intertidal zone >...
CCTGGATGTGACCGTTGAGGCGGCTGTCCTGGACCTGATTGAGGAATTAAAAACGGACTTTCACACTGCGAACATATTCATCACCCACAATCTGGGCGTTGTTGCCCGAGTCAGTGATTATCTGTGCGTCATGTACGCCGGACAGATGGTGGAAAGGGGGCCACTCGGCGAGATCTTTCGAAACCCCCGCCATCCCTATACCATGGGATTGCTGGCCTGCGTCCCCCGACTTGGGGAGAGCAAGATCGAATCTCTTCTTCATCCCATCCGGGGCCGCGTTCCGCCGCCTGCCGAACGGTCTAAGACCGAGTGTATCTTTGCACCTCGCTGCGATTATGTAACGGATGATTGCCGGAAGGAAAGGCCTGCCTTTACACAAATCACCTCTGAGCATTTCGCTCGCTGTGTATATGCTTTGGAGATTGAAGATCGCACTCGGACCAGAAAACGGCGTCGAGAAGCCCCGACAAAGAAAGAGCCTGAAGCCCCGCTGGAAGATCTGCTCCATTTTGATCAGCTCAAGGTCTACTACCCTCAGGAATCCAACTCGGTGGTGAGCCTTTTCGGTTTAGGTGAAAAGAAATACGTCAAGGCTGTCGATGATGTGAGTGTCAGGATAGCAAAAGGGAGAACCCTCGGCGTCGTGGGTGAGTCGGGATGCGGCAAATCCACGCTGGTCAAGGGCCTTATCGGACTCGAGCCGGTCACGGACGGCCAGGTGGAATTTCTGGGCTTTGATGCAAGCCAGCCTGTTTCGGTGCGTGATACCAGACTGATCAAAGAAATGCAGATGGTGTTCCAAAACCCCGATTCGACCCTCAACCCATCCTATACCGTCGGCTTCCAGATCGCCCGTCCCATTAAACGGTTTAAGACCGTACCCAAGAACCAGGTTAAAAGCGAAGTCCTCAGGCTCCTGAAGGCGGTCCGCCTTCACGAGATTTACTACGACCGTCTGCCTCGGCAACTCAGCGGCGGCGAAAAACAGCGAATCGGCATTGCCAGGGCCCTTGCCAGCCGACCTGACCTGATCATCTGCGATGAACCGGTCTCGGCCCTGGATGTCTCTGTCCAAGCTGCTGTGATCAATCTCCTGTTGGAGATCCAAGAGATCTACGGGTCTTCTATGATTTTCATCGCCCATGACCTGAGTGTTGTCCGTTACTTCTCAGATGACATTGCGGTCATGTACCTCGGTCAGATCGTGGAAGTCGGTCCGGCTGATGCGATCTACTCCCCGCCCTATCACCCTTACACGGAAGCCCTTCTTTCCGCTGTGCCCATACCCGACCCCGATGCAGAGCAGAAGGAAATACGTCTCATCGGCAATGTCCCCAGCGCCTTGAATCCGCCCAGCGGGTGCCGCTTCCACACGCGGTGTCCGCGGCGCCAAGAAATGCTTCCTGACGGGGGCGCGATCTGTGAAAAAGAGATTCCCCCATGGCAGAGCACTGAAAAAGGCCATCGAATCCTCTGCCATATTCCCCTGGAGAAACTGAGACAAGTGGAACCCGTGGTCCACGTATCGGCTGCCTGAGAGCAAGCCTCTCACATTCGGAATTCCCGATTGAAGTCACCACGCCGTAGCACTTCCCTGTGCTCAGTATTTCCTCCCCCTGCTAGCGCGAAAAACAGGTTCCCCTCTTTCGTAAAGAGGGGCTGAGGGGAGATTCCTAATGCAATGTAATGGGGCAAGTTTATATCCCAATTTTGCGAAAAACGCTCAATGTCCGTTCTTGTGAAGAAAAGACCTAGACTCGAACATTATGTCTCCCAAATATATGAGTGATAGACTTCTCTTATGAATCTCAAACAACCCACAACCGACTACAAACGACGGACAACCCAATCGATTTTTCACTGTATTAGCGTTATAGCTTTGATCCCTCTATGACTCTTCGGATTGCCTCAGCCTTATCCTCCGGCAAGGGAGGCGGTTGATGGGTCTCCAGGATCTGCTTCAACCTTTTTCCCGCCCGATCCAGGAGAGTGGAACTTCCGGTCTGTTGCCACCTATCATACCCCAAGCGGCTCGTGAGCTTTGGCCGCCACTGAGTCGTTGAAACGTGTTTCATGGTGTGGAGGTGGGACAAGAAATGACCGTTCACCCCGACCTCTTCCATCACATTCAGCGCCAATGTCTCTTCATTGACAGGAATCCCCTGTCTGAGCCACTTGATCTGACCGATGAGTTCGTCCAGGATGACCACCATCTCGAGGCTTCCGGTTCTTCCGAAATCCAGGTACCCTACATCGTGGTTGAGGTTGGCTCCCGACATGGCGCTGAGAAAAGCGCAGAGCCCGGCCTCAAAAGTCGCCTGCCCGTCCGGAATCTGTGCGTCGCTCGTACCCGCATACCCCCAACTGGGGAGATCATAGTCATGGGTCATCTCGATGGCCGCCAGGTAACCCAAATAATACTCGGGGGCATTGTAGGAACTTTGGGCTGTTACCATATCCATCACGGCCGGGCCCATGCCCATAATAAACGGCGCACCTTCGGCCTTCAGTTGATGAATGACCAGACCGCAAATGGATTCCGCCAAACCCTGTGCCACATGGCCAGCGACCGTAATGGGCGCTGTGGCACCGGCCATGGGGGCCGGCGAGTAAACCACGGGGATCCCCATCTCCGCGCAGAAAAGGAGCTTGTCCACGCTTTCGACTGGATGCTTCCGCGGACTCGTCGGTTCCGCGTAATGGACAAAGTAAGGATGGCTCCGGACCTCCTTGTCACCGCCTCGCAGAACCGCGGCAATCTGCCGGATCTCTGCCAAGTCGTGGCGGCCCTCTGCCGTGCACACAATCGGTTTTGTGGAGCATTCAACCATGGCTTGAAAGGACCGCAGATAGGCTTCATGGGGGAGAACATCGGAAGGATGGGCAAAGGACATGATGAAATCAAGGTTCACGAGGGCATCACAAACCAGGGCGGCTCTTCTGACGTCCTCAAGCAGGCTGCGATGCCGGCCCCGGCCGTCCATATTCAGCGTATAAAGAAGATCCGAGCCCGTTCCGTAATAGGACCGATCACCCCCCAGATCCATTGCCAGGTGCCCCTCTCGGTCATAGATGGGGATGTTCCGCGGAGCACTTTGGATCGACTTTTCTACAAGCGCTTCAGGAATCCTCACCACCCGATTCTCATCCACCAGGCACCCGGCCCCTTTCAAGAGTTTAATCGCGCCCTCATGAAGAACCTGCATGCCCATCTCACAGAGGATGCGAAGCACGCTCTGGTGGATTCTCCCTTTGGCCTCCTGGCTCAGAAGGACCAAAGCGGGTCTTTCGTTGATGCCTTCCATGGGTCTGCCCCTAAAAGCCTGCTCAGTCTAGTGCTCCGTATCATATGTTCTTGTATTATAAAGTGATGGCGTGTTCCTGAAAGACGATATCTCAAAGGAATTCCACTGCGCAGTGAATTCGAAAACATAATCTTCAGGTATGGGAATTTATGATACATGGCACCAGCATTCAAGTGCGCCGAGCCGACGGATAGCAACCTCAGCCGGCTTTTCTCCAGTCTTCAGGACCTGTGGTGTCGGTCCAGAGATCAAACCGGCTCATCGTCACCTCTATGGGTTGTCCTTTCTCATCCCATCCCATGAGCCCGTAGAATTCGAGGACCATGGGTCTTACCCAATCAAAAACCGAAAGGGCCGTATCGGAGCTGCCGACCCTGCTGAAGAACATCTCAGGAAGACCGTCGTCATCAGCTCTCGCACCGTGCCTGATGTTGAAAAGCCTTTCCAGATGGGCGATTCGCTCTCCCATGAAAAAGAGGGCCTCTGCGTCCAAAGACCATCCCATCACAGCATTCACCAGTTCGGCCTCATTCTTCAAATCAAATTCCCTGATCAGGCTCAGGGCCGGCACTTTGCAAAGGCCGAGACAATCCAAAATGATACTGACAACCATAGCCCGCTTGACGAGGGCTGCTTTGCCTCGGGTAGAAAGAAGGTCCGCTGCATGGGGCGATCCCAGTTCCCGGGCCGCCTTCTCGGGTGATAGGACATATTCAAGGGCGGGAAAGAAATGATTGAAATCTCCGCCCCGACTTGAAACCGCATAGCCAAGAGCTGTGCCCATGATATGAGACGGGTGATATGCAGAGAGCTCGAGGCCCTTCACATGGGGAGCAAAGCGCTCTGCCCCTTTTCCGATAATGGCGCTGGCCCTGCGGACACCCAGTGACAACAGGGAGCCCAGTCCGTCTCGGTTTGCCATCTGCCGGATCAACCTTTCCATGGCTCCACCATTTCCCCAAGACAAATCCATACCTCCTGTGTCTTTCATGGAAAGAATCCCTCTGTCATAAAGATCCATGGCAAAGGCTATGGCACTTCCTGCTGATACAGCGTCCAACCCGAGCCTGGAACAGAGATTATCCAGGCCGACAACTGTTTCCGGCTCACTCAGACCGCATTTTGGACCGAGGGCGACCATCGATTCAAACTCCGGCCGTATCTGCGTTGTTTTTGTGCGATCAAGGGCGAGATCCGCCTTGCAATGAACAGGACAGCCACGGCAGCCTCGCGACCGGGTCTTGTATGGTGTCAGTCCTTTTCCGTCTACACGTCCGGCACCCTCGAAATGGTTCTCTCTGTAGTTGCGCGTGGCCAGGATACCCTTATCGTCAGCCCAGTCCACCCACCCCGCACCGCCGTGAACGGAGAGCGTCTCGAATTGGGGGGACCTCTTGATTTTCTGAATATAGGCTTTTTTGATTTCACGCCATGAATTGGAATCCGGTTTCCTTCTGTCGTCTCGGATCTTGACGACCACAGCCTTGAGGTTCTTGGATCCCATGACGGCACCCATGCCGGTGCGACCTGCCGCGTGGTCTTGCCCATTCAGAATACAAGCAAATGGGGCCTTGTTTTCACCGGCAGGTCCAATTGTGAGGGTGCTCACTCGCTCATTCCTCAGCTTGCGCTTGATGCTGTCTTGAGTCTCCCATGCGTCAAGCCCCCAAAAGGGTTTGGCGTCAAGGATCTCAGCCCGCTCCCCGTCGATCAACACATAAACCGGTTGCGGGGCGCAGCCCCTGAATACAAGGGTCTGAATATTACAGGAACGGAGTGCTGGCCCGAAATCACCCCCCACGTTTGAGCTTCCAAGAAGACCTGTCACGGGCGAAAGGCTGTTGATGTGAAGCCTGGATGAGGCAGGGGCAGAAGTCCCGGTGAGCAAGCCGCAGCTGAGAACAAGGACATTTTCAGGACCCAACGGCTCTATACCAGGAGCAACATGCCTGTAAAGGAATCTAACATTGAAACCGCGACCGGTCAGAAATCTCCGGGCCAGTCCCTCTGGAAACGCAGCGCACGTCCATTTTCCGAATGTGAGATTCAGATCCAAGATTCGCCCTAGAAACGACATACAACGACCTCAGTTGAAAGGATTGGAAAGGTGCCATGGAACATCTCCCTTTGCAGCAGGGTGGGTATAAGAGATTGAGGCGGCGATGTCAAGAAATACGCTCAAAGACCTCGCATGTTCGTCATTAACCCGGGCGCAAAGCACCCAGCTTCCAGTAAGGAAGCGATCCTTCAACGGACAGAATTTACAAAAGCACGGTTCAGTGTGTAAGCATTTGCCACTTCACAGCAAAAGATTGCCCACTTGAAGAGGCTATCCTTACACACTCCTTCCCTCTTCCCGCCAGTGGAAAGCTAACCCTTTGGATTTTATGAACACTCTCCGACAAAGGATGGGCTCTTTTTTGGCACGCTCATTGCTGTCATTGGGAATAAGCAGTTCATTTTTGGTTCATGGTGGTTTGACCCAAGCCATCGGCCAAGAGACGGGGAGCGGGTGATGTGTGGAATTGTTTGCTATGTGGGCGAAAAGGCTGCTAAATCTATCCTGCTGGACGGGCTCAAGCATTTGGAGTATCGCGGGTACGACTCGGCTGGCATCGCCGTAAGAAACGGTAACCATGTTGCTTTTCACAGATCTGTTGGCAAAATCGCCACACTTGAAAGCCAACTGAACGGCCTGGAGATTCAAGGTCACTGCGGTATTGCCCACACCCGCTGGGCAACCCATGGCGAGCCTAATAAAGAAAACGCCCATCCGCACCGCGACCAAAATGAAAGCGTCTTCGTCATTCATAACGGCATCATTGAAAACTTTCACGGCCTCAAGAAGAAGCTAGAAAAACAGGGAATTTGCTTTCGATCTGAGACGGACACGGAGGTTCTTGCCCACCTGATCGCGCTGAATTTCAACGGGGACCTGGGCGAGGCGGTTCGGAAAACAATGGCCCAAGTGGAAGGCACTTTCGGCATTGCTGTGATCCACCGTCAGGTGCCCGATGAGATCGTCGTGGCCAGGCGGGGAAGTCCCTTGGTGATCGGCATTTCCGAGGATGGACATTTTGCCGCATCGGATGTGTCCGCGTTACTCCGCTACACCAACAAGGTTGTTCACCTCCAGGACAATGAATTGGCCTCCCTTTTCAAGCATGATTTTAGGATCTCCACAGTCCACGCAAAACAGGTCCAGCGGCCTACGGAGAGCGTGGAATGGAGACCCGAGGATGCGGAGCTCAACGGGTTTCCCCATTTTATGTTGAAAGAAATCTTCGAGCAACCAGAGACCATCAGAAATGCGCTGAGAGGCAGACTGGAATCAGGTGAAGGCATCCCCAAGCTGGGGGGCATACTCCCGGTTTGGGAGGATTTGAAAGCATGTCGTCATATGCTGATTGTGGCCTGTGGCACTTCGTATTACGCAGGTTGCGTTGGAAAGTACATCTTTGAAAAGCTCACGGACATTGACGTTCAAGTGGAGCTGGCCTCTGAGCTTCGGTATCGGAAACTGAACTTCCCTCCGAATACATTCGTTATTGCGATCAGTCAGTCGGGTGAGACAGCCGACACCATTGCTGCCATCAGAGAAGCCAGAAGGAAAGGCGCGAGACTCCTAGGAATCGTCAACGTGGTCGGGAGTTCCATATCCAGGGAAACCGAAGCCGGGGTATACAATCACGCCGGGCCGGAAATCGGTGTGGCGTCCACGAAAATATTCACGTCCCAACTGATCATTCTTACGCTCCTTGCCGTGCTTCTGGGGCGGCACCAGAAGCTTTCCCTTACCGAAGGGGTCGAAACCATTCGGGCTCTCGAGGCCCTTCCTGAGAAGGTGAGCCATGTTCTTTCCCAAGCAAACCACATTGAAGCCATTGCCGAGAAGTATTACCATTGCGCCAACTGGCTTTTCCTCGGGAGAAAGTACAACTACCCCATTGCCATGGAAGGCGCCCTGAAACTGAAGGAGATCTCTTACATTCATGCAGAGGGATACGCCGCCGGAGAGATGAAACACGGCCCCATTGCCCTGATCAATCCCGATATGCCGACGGTGGCCGTTGTGCCCCGGGACGAGATGCGTGAAAAGATGATCAACAACGTCCATGAAATCAAGAGTCGGAAGGGACCTGTTATTGCCATAACAACAGAAGGGGACAAGAAAATCGGGGGTCTGGTGGATGAGGTCATTGAAATCCCAGTCAGTCTTGACTTCTTAAACCCGGTGCTGGCGGTGGTGCCCTGCCAGCTTTTGGCCTACTATTGCGCTCGGTTCCTGGGCCGGGAAATCGACAAGCCCAGGAATCTGGCAAAAAGCGTCACCGTGGAATAGGGACGAACTGATCCCTCGGGCGTGAAACCACTTTTTATTGAATATCAATCAGTTAAAGGCTTTCAACCAGGGGACTGACCCTTCGCTTTTGTCTGGTCGACCTTGGACCGGACTTTTCACAATGGGGGTCGGAACGGAGAGGTTGTTTTTTTTCCTCAAATGTGCCATTGATGTTTCCTGTGTATACAGTTTTTCGGTAGGTTTTTTCGTCCTTCCAAGGGGCACTTGCCCCACGGGTTCGTCTCCGCAAACCATCAAACAAAAAGCGGCTACCCATGGCTTAACCTTAACCAGAAGGGCACAACGATGCGCCCCATAAACAAAAGGCAAATCTTGATTGGGGGTTTTGTACTTCTTCTGGGTCTGATCCTTTATCTGACGCAAAGGCCTCCAGATCAAACCTATTTCCTTTATAAGTTCAACTTTCCGCTCAGCCTGCATCATGTTCTCCCGAAAATCTTTGGTCCTGTCGCCAATTACTTGCCAGCATTTATTCACGTATTCGCGTTTACTTTGATCACGGCCGGCCTCCTATCCTGCAAAAAGAAGGGATGCCTCGTCATTTGTTTCACCTGGTTTCTGATCGATTTTGCATTCGAGATAGGCCAAGGATTCGGCGACCGCTCAGTCGCCATCATCCCGAAATGGTTCAGCGACATCCCTGTTCTCGAAAACACAAGGGCGTTTTTGCTTCGGGGAACCTTTGACTTTGTTGATCTCGTGGCCATGGCCCTTGGTGCCTTGGCCGCGTATTTTGTTTTCTCAGTAACCATGGAGAGGAGGTACACGTCATGACCAAAAAACGAATTCCCTCGGCAGATGTGTTGCGTTATCTCTGCTTGCTCTTGGTCGTCGCCTTCGGATTTGCGACGATTATCGCCACGGGCGGCGGTGGAGGGGGTGGCAGCGGGGGCAGCACAACTCCTGCCACGACCTCTTCAAGGGGTACCGGTTCCGGTTCCGTGGCCGTGTTGATCGCTGATGGGCCTGCAGATGGGTATCAAAGCATTTGGGTTTCTATTACCAAAGTCTCTCTCATACCCCCGGAAGGCAGTGGCCGTGATCCTGTGGTGGTGTTCCAATCGCGCTCACCAAGAGGTTGTAAGGTGGACTTGCTTCAATATCGGGATAAGGACTTTCTGTTGACCCTCAATGATCGTGTCCAAGCAGGACTGTATTCAAAAGTGAGACTTGAGGTTGCAGAGATCGAATCCGAAGGGGGCGACTGCGACGACAAGTGGATCAAGCTTCCCAGCAATAAAATAGACCTGAATCCCCAGGGGCCTATTGAGGTGAGATCTGGGGAGGCGCTTGCGGTTCGTCTCGATATTGACGCGAACAAGTCCATGAAGCTTGATGTGGCCGGAAATTCGGGAAAGTGCATATTCAGGCCTGTTGTGTTTGTGGATATTGAAACGGTCGAACTGCAACAGCGCTGTCCCCTGATTGTAATGGGCGAAGTCCTCCAGGTTTTTGATCGGAATGGTGATACCTTTTTGGAGGGGTTTAGACTCGAGCTTGACGGGGATCGAGGGCCCCTGACTGTTCGCCTGCTCCGTGACACCGTGGTTTTTGACGAGGACGGTTTTCCTTTGAAATCGTATGCGACCACTGATGATCTGAAGGAAGGCGATATGGTGTGGGTCAGAGGACGCCTCGATGAGTACGGCAAACTTAATGCCTCCGAGGTCGTCATCGGGCGCGTGCTTACGCTTAACGGGACGGCCCAGGACTCTCCCGATACGGATGGGGTGTTTTCCTTATTTCTGGATGAGGGCGAACCCTTCACCGATGACTCCCTCAACGTCAAGGTATTTGAAGGAGACAGCCTCATCCTTTTCGGCTGCGACACAGTGGCCACCTTAAGCGATATCCGGCGGGGTGTTCGCGCTAAAGTCGTGGGCAAGTATTCCGGAACTGAGGATGTGTTGCGGGCAGCTGTTGTGTTTCTCAAACCTGAGGAAATTACCGGAGAGATTGTGTCGATCATGGATGCGGAAGGCGGCAAAGATCTTACCATCCGGCAAGCTGAAAACGGTGAAGTAACTGTGTTCCTGCCTGCAGACACCCCGATAAAACTCCGAGGAGACGGACAAGTTCCCCTGCGGTTGCTTTGCGAGGGAAGGATGGTGAGGGTGATCCTCGATCCTGATAAGCTTTTGACAGCACAAAAGATCGAAGTTGAGGAAGATATCCTCGAGGGCGAAGTGACGGCTGTAAATGATTTGGAGAGTACGATTTTCGTAGATGGGCAGAGAGTCTTTGTCACTGCTTTCGCCACGATAATGGATCAACGTGGGGGAGAGGACACGCTCGTGGATTTCGATCAAATCATTCCCGGTAACATGGTCAGGTGTTTCGGACTTGACCCGTGCCCCGGAGATGTTGAGTTCCATGCGTTTGTGATTCTTATCCCGGAAGATGAAACGTAATCTCATGATGCGACCTGAAAACCTTCACCAGGGTCCCATCGCCGTCAAACCAATGGAACCATAAGTGAAGGCAGAGCCATGGTGGCTCTGCCTTCTCAATCGAAAGATCTCACTTTCACACTTCTCGGATAAAATAGGGTGAAGCCCTGGTCGCTTCACCCCTTTTATTGACTGGATTGATCGCCCGGGTTACATAAATCCGGGTCAGATGCGCAGTCGGAGCATCTCGTCGCAAAGCTCCTCGTAATCGAAGGCTCCTCGCGAACTGGGCGCGAATTTCGCGACAGGTTTGGCGGCCAGATTCGCCTGGTTCAAAGACTCGCTTTTGAAAACAATGGTTTTTAGCAGCCGTCGTCTGTGCTCTTCCAAAAATTCCTCGAAGATGGCGTTCGTGCGGGTGGTCCGCAAGTCGAACATGGTGATCAGAATGCGATAGGGCACATTTTGTTCATCACGCAATTCACGGGCCACATCCAAAAGAGCATCCAGACCGTTCACAGCACCAACGCCCGGTTGAACAGGGATCAGGAGGAGATCCGCCGCCATAATCGCATTGTAGGTGAGGATGCCGAGAGTGGGTGGGCAATCCAGGACGATCTCGCTGTAATCATCCCGCAGGCTTTCCAAGGCACGCCACAGCCGTTCCTCACGCCGGATGCGGCTGGCGAGCATCTCTGCGGTTTGGGTCAGTTCTCGGGTTGCCGGGACAATGTCCAATCCCGGTATCTCTGTGCGGGATACCGACCGGGCAGATTGGGAAGGCTTGTCCATGATAAGATCGCCAGCGTGCCTCTCCGGTTCCTCCCTGAGGAAACAATGCGTGGCGTGAGCCTGCGGGTCCAAGTCGACCAGCAGTGTCCGTCGGCCCCTGTCGGCAAATTCGGCAACCAAATTGACGGCTGTTGTTGTTTTGCCGACGCCGCCCTTTGTGTTTGAAATAGTCGTAATCATGGCCAGCTCCTATGTGTCAAATGAAGAACCTCATATCCACAAGCATATCCCCGAAACGGTTTTTCACATTTTCTCTCAGGGTTTGCTTGTGTTTCTCGATGGCCTCTTTCATGTGCCTGAAAACAGGCCCTATTTTGATATTTATACCATCATTCTCGCTTTATTTCAAACATTTCATCGCCATTTTAGGTATAAGTATTTGATATTTAGTAGCAAATTTATTGATAAGCCATGGTGGCCCGCGTGGAATTCGTACCTTTTACGACGATGAGGAGGAGAGTTCTTCCGGTAAATGAGTGCGGGTGATTACACGGGAAAGCCGTTGACCTCACAAGAAGACCGTGAAGGGTTTTTTGAATGGCTGTCGAAGACCCGCTGCATTATAGGGGGGGCGGGAGGCCTTCGTCATTTCAAGGTTCGAATATATGATTTCCGACAACAAAGAGGAACGCTACCCCTGGCACTCAAAGCCTTCTTGGATAGCGTGGCACAATATTGCCCGAGAAAGCGAAAATTTTTCTTGCTTTCTTTGAGGAAAAGCGATTAATGATAGCCCAGACCGATTCATGAGCCATTTGGTTCTGGGGTGCGCGTTACACTGATCAATTCCTTTCTTTTTGGGAGGAAAGAGAAAGTATTCAAGTAACGGCACATCCGGATGCCCCCGGTTTTGCCGGGGGCTTTTATTTTTGAAAAGGGCATGAGCAAAACGCGTGGATGTGGTAGTATGTGCGCTCCAGCCTGTTTAGAATGATGGCGATCACTTAGAGCGCGGGATTTTGCAATGCCTGCTCCACCGGTCGGGCGCACCCAACAAGGGGATGCACAGGCGCGGTGGCATTCCTTGTAGGAGCCTTAGCCATGACCAAGGATGACCTAAAGCCTCCTCCCAACTTCATCCGTAACATCATCGAAGAGGATCTGAAGACCGGCAAATACGGCGGGCGTGTTCATACGCGATTTCCCCCCGAACCGAATGGATATCTTCATATCGGCCATGCCAAATCCATCTGCCTCAACTTTGGTCTGGCGACCGAGTACAGGGGACTGTGCAACCTGCGGTATGATGATACCAATCCGACCAAAGAGGAATCAGAGTATGTGGAGTCCATCAAGGAGGATGTCCGGTGGCTCGGATTTGACTGGGATGACCGGGAATACTATGCATCCGATTACTTTGAGCGGCTTTATGAATACGCCATTCAGCTCATTGAAGCGGGCAAAGCCTATGTTTGTGATCTAACTGCAGAGCAAATCAGAGAATACCGCGGCACCTTGACGGAGCCGGGCAAAGACAGCCCCTACCGAAACCGCTCAGCAGAAGAGAACCTGGACTTGTTCAAACGCATGCGTGCAGGAGAATTTCCCGACGGTTCCCGTGTTCTTAGAGCAAAGATCGATATGGCTGCACCCAATCTCAATATGCGGGATCCTGTCATGTACCGCATTCTGCATGCAGAGCATCACAGAACCGCCAATACCTGGTGTATCTATCCGACCTACGACTTTACCCACGGACAGTCGGATTCCATCGAAGGGATCACCCATTCCATCTGTACCCTCGAATTCGAAGACCATCGACCACTTTACGATTGGTTCCTGGAACAACTGGGAATCCATCACCCACAACAGATTGAGTTTGCCAGACTTAACCTCAGCCACACTGTTATGAGCAAGAGGAGGTTGCTGGAACTGGTTAACCGCGGGTATGTATCGGGGTGGGATGATCCACGGATGCCCACCATCTCGGGCTTGCGGCGCCGTGGTTATTCGCCCCAATCGATCCGTAACTTTTGCGAGCGCATCGGGGTGGCCAAGAGAGACAGCGTGGTGGACATCGCTTTTCTGGAGCATTGTGTCCGGGAAGACCTGAACAAACAGGCCCCACGTGTTATGGCTGTATTGCGCCCCTTGCGGGTCGTTATCGACAACTACCCAGAAAACCAGGAGGAAGAACTGGATGCCCTGAACAATCCTGAGGATCCGGGCATGGGCACAAGGAAAGTTCCTTTCTCACGTATCCTCTACATCGAGCAAGAGGATTTCATGGAGGACCCTCCAAAGAAATTCTACCGTTTAGCACCCGGCCGGGAGGTGAGGCTCCGATATGCCTATTTCGTTAAATGTGTAGACGTGGTGAAGGATGAGACGACCGGTGAAGTGGTGGAATTGCATTGCACCTACGACCCGGAAACGAGGGGCGGTGATACCCCGGACCACCGCAAAGTGAAGGCTACACTCCACTGGGTCTCTGCTGCTCACGCCATACCCGCGGAAGTCCGCCTTTACGATCATCTCTTCACAACACCAGACCCGAGTGATACAGAGGGGGATCTTGACTTCAAAGCCTTTCTTAATCCTAACTCACTGGAGACATTGACGTCATGCCAGGTTGAACCCAGCCTCGCCAGCGCCTTGCCGGGTAGCCGGTACCAGTTCGAGAGGCTGGGATACTTCTGCATTGACACGGTTGATTCCTCCGACAAAAAATCGGTGATCAACCGAACAGTGACGTTGCGCGACCCATGGGCCAAAATCCAGAAGGCTGGTCAAGCTCATGGTCGACCTGGGTGAAGGCCGCTTGCGGCAGATCTTCGCCGGCATAAGCACCGGTTACCCTGATCCAAGTGCCTTGGTGGGTAAAAAGGTGGTTGTGTTAGCGAACCTCAAGCCCCGTCAAATGAAATTCGGACTTTCTGAAGGCATGATTCTGTCCGGTGGGGATGAGGGGCAATTGTGTGTGGCAGCTTTCGACGGCGAGGTTCTACCTGGTGACCCTGTTACTTAGCGACGCTTCGCCTCCAACCGTAATGAAGAATCCACCGCCGAGCACGCTGAGACCGCAGGGATGACTGATCATTTTATGTGCTTTTCTCAGCGTCCCCAGCGCTCTCCGCGGTTCGGTCTTATCCTGTCTTTTCCTCCCATACTTCAAAACTGCTGAGGATGCTTTCGAACGCCCCGATATCTTTGTCGAAGTAATATCGCTGGGCGGCGTTGTAACGGATGGCGTAAAACCAATCTCCTGCGAGGATACCACAGTACCGGGTTTTAAAAACCAGCCCATCCCTGTTCTTGTGAGTGAAAACAAGCTGAAACCCTTTGTGGCCATTGATGCGGGCAGGCGTGTTCTGGATGATCTGGAAATCGTAGACCGATCTGTCGGAGCTAATCTCGTCGACAATCACTTGTGCCGCTTCCTGGGCCAGCATGTCCCTCTGCAATGTCTTTCTCGTATGAGCGAAAGGTTTCTCTATGCGACGTTCTTGGATGAGTATGTACTGCAGAAAGGGACCGTCTTTTGAAAGAAGCAGATCATCCTCCGCTCTGAGCTTCATCCACTTCTCCGGAAGGACCACAGAGAAACGATGCGACGGGGATTCATAAGGACCGCCTACCGGCAACCATGGGGCACAGGCTGTCATCAACAGCAGGAGAACACATGAGCACTTCTTGATCATCATCATCCTGCTTTCACTCCTCCTTGCACTCTGCCAAATACCCTTCAATATAGGCCCTGTCCGGCACGTTCGGTGAAAGGGCCAAGCATGTTTCAAAATAGCTTCTCGCGCGCCCCCTTTCACCTCCCTTGTAATAGATCAATCCAATCGCTTTGTGCGGGTCAGGATAGGCAGGGTCTATTGCGATGGCCTTTCCCAAGAAAGCCTTTGCCCTTTCCTGATCGCCCTGCTGCCTGAAAACCTCGCCCAAAAGATAGTAGGCCCTTGCATTTTGGGGTTCCAGGGCAAGATACCTCTCCAGCCCTTTCTGTGCCATATCGAATCGCCCGGTCTTTAGGTCGAGATGGGCGTTTTCCAGAATGACCTTGTGCACTTTTTTGAGGAATACCTCCCTGTTCTTGATCCCTGAACCTTTTTCTCCTTCGCAGCTTTCGAGGAAGTGTTCGCAGTTTTCGATACGCTTTTTTAGTTTGGGATGGGTCCCAAAAACGAAGGGCTCTTTGATTTTGTAAATCTCAATTTCCTCTTTCAGATGCTCAAAAAGCTTAGCGCCTTCTTTCACGTCATAGCCCGCTCGAAGGACGAGCTGGAACCCTACTTGGTCAGCTTCTGTCTCAAGTTCACGGGTATAACCGGTTATGGCAGCCAGAGCCCCTGTAGACCCGAGAAGCGTGACGAGATCCCGGCTCCTTCCTGGGGTATCTTGTGTGCAGGCGTCAAAGGTGCTCACTGGGTGTAGGTTCTTCAGTTTTCTGAAAGCCTTGAGCGCATGCTTGTGGGTACAGTGTGTCATTTCATGACCAAGGAGTGTTGCAAGTTGCGCTTCGTTTTCCATTCGCGCGAGGATGCCGGTATGGACATAAATGACACCGTTAGGAAAGGCGAAGGCGTTCAAATGGGGATCCTTTAGAACGAGGATTTTGATAGGAACACTTCTCAACACATCAGGGGGTTGCAGCTTTCTCGCAACCTCATTGAGGTACGCTTCGAGTTGAGGGTCCTCATAGAGAAGACCGCTTTCGTTAATGACCCTTTCTTCCTCTTGCGCCCGGAGCCAGAGGCGTTGCTCCTCCCCGTCGGACGGCCATATATCGGCTGGAGAGGCTGTCATGGTCGTTGACCACAAAGCTATGGCAGTAAATGTCATCCCTGCGATGAGCCAGTGTTTCATTCCACCCTCTTGGGGAAAGAAGAAAGGATATCTTCAACGAGCATCGCTGAACTGACAGGATCCTTCAGTTGATGTTTGCCTCTGGAGCCTTTCACGCAGTACCAGAGAATGGTCCCCGACGTATCGACCATAGCCATACTGATATAGGTCTTGGGTCTCTGTGGAGAGACCTGGTCAAAACCCGTGACAAAGACCATCGAGTCCGTGCCGCACGCTTCCATGACTTTTTCGAGAGACCCGAGGCCGTATTCGAAATTCCTCATTTTTTCATTGAACACCTGAGGTCCGTAGCTGTGCAATTGAACAGATTTGTTCACCTGATTGAAAAGTGCTTGAATTTGTTTGACTTCTCGGTCAACGTTGTCGGCGGTCGTCAAGTTGTGGACAACGTACCGCTTTTCCTCGAGTTCCTCGACAAGGGCTTTCTCAAGGCTTTTCCGGCCCAAGACACACCAGTCATCTCTGAGTTCCGCCATACCCGATGGGGACACTTCATAGACCTCAACGACGGGCGGGAGAAGGGCAATGTGATTGATTTTCTTGACTCTTGTCTCAAACTCTGGGTGAGCTCGGTAGGGGGGCGCTGTACAGCACCCCGAGGCGAAAAATAGGGAAATTAGGCATAAAGTAAGCAGGCTTCTCTTGGATGTTTTGCGCACCATGATGGACATGTCCTCTGGAGAGACATCCGCCTAAAATAGGGCATTCATCTCTCCATCGGCCAGTTTTATGCAAGAATTGTGCAAGCGTTCGCAACACATAAAAAACATATGATTCTAAGTATTTATGCGCTACGCCTGAAAGGATGGTGCCAAAAAAGGGCAGAAATTGTTCAAGGTTGTCAAAAATTTGTCACACCTCGCCAAAGCCCCTTGGGGCAAGACAGCAGGAACGGCAGACACTCCCGTTTCGTCAAGGCAGAAAGCCCCTATCCTATTGACTTTTCATCTGCTTGGCCTTATTTTACGCTTATTGTGGCCCATGGCGATATTCGGGCAACCCTTTGAGAACCTAACTGTTCTTTAAAAGGACCAAAGGGCATTATGGGCCTGAGCCGGCGTCTCTTTGGATGACTGTGGCCGCATTTAGGGGGGGGTGGTTTCTTATTATACGTCCACTTCAGATCTTAAGGAGGGTTAGGCTATGAAGAAGCTACTGGCATTGCTATTTCTGGGCATGTTTTTCTTGGGGTGTGCGTCAGCGACCGAATCGGAGTT
>Ga0209427_10004124_pt1 | contig 16864 bp, 22 predicted proteins | sample DeeMarSWOR136_30_FD_187465 | JGI IMG/M metagenome (GOLD analysis project Ga0209427, IMG submission 187465) | Marine sediment microbial communities from White Oak River estuary, North Carolina - WOR-1-36_30 (SPAdes) (version 2) | ecosystem: Environmental > Aquatic > Marine > Intertidal zone >...
ATATTCAGATTATAATTTCAAATGGAAATGATAAAATATTGAACCATAATTATGGAATTTGAAATTGTGGAGGTCAGAAAAATATGTTGAAAGAATTTGAAGAAGGAGATATAAAAATTACTATCGATTACGATAAATGTACTGGAGCTGGAGAGTGTGTTACTGCTTGTCCTGTTGAGATATTTGAATTGGATGGTGGCAAAGCAATAATTAAAAACCTAGGCGAATGTATCGAGTGTTGCGCCTGTGTAAATGCATGTCCAAACGAGGCTATTGAACATAGTAGCTGTTAGAATTACACAGCTTTATTTAATTTATTCAATTTACATTTCTAATGTTTTATAAGTATTAAATTATCACGAGGTTGATTTGTGATCGTTAAAGTTTTATCATTATTTGAAAATTCATTAGAATAACAAATTGCTTCATTTTCTGGAAACTCTTGAAATGAAAGATATAGACAATTTTTATCAATTTCATAAGTATACCAATGTGGATTAGTTTCGTTAATGACCTATTTTACTGTTTTATCATTATAAAATGTAAAAGATGCCTCTGAATTATCATTTAGATAATACGATTTTCATTTCTATAATCCTATGAAATTTTTTATATTATTCACCAATTCATTGCATTTGATAAACGCAACATAAAAGAACAAAACTGCAATTCATACTATTACTAGTAGGTTTTTCATATTTTAATTATTCTACTTTTTAATATCTTACCCTTCTAATATTTATTTAAGTTTAATATATATGAATTCTACCAGTAGAAACAAGGGCGATAATCCGAATATGAAAAATATATTATCGACTCATAATTTCCCTTCTCTAGGCAAATTCTATATCTATATTAATCGATGGCTTTTTACGAATATTTTTCCTATGCAACTAAATCAGTTTTAATATCTTATTTTTTTAATGTTTCAATTATATTTTTATATTGTTTTTTTGAATATAAAATTTCATCATATGGATAATTTGGTTATTTCTTTTTCTATGTTCTATTTTACATAATTTATTTAATAGATTCAAATTTTCATTATCCAAACTGATTGTCACATTTTTACTATTTCCACTCCTAACCTGCATTATTAAGTAAATTATTTTACATATTATTAAATGTTTTTACATAGTTTTAAATATTCTAATAAGATTACATATTTAGGGATAAGTAATAGGGGCAAAAATCACGTTTATAGTTCATATTTATCCCATCCCTCTCCAACAACCAACTCCTCATAGCTCCAAAAAAGATTTACCTACCCCTCTCCCCCTTTTCAGGAGAGTTTAAAAACTGAATTTTATTCTTCAATTGCCATATTCACATTCAAAAATATAAGTTTAGGCTTTTTGTCATTCTATATACTTTTTAATCTTCGGGTACATAAATTATACATTATAAATCTGACTAATATTTTTTTAAAATAACATTATATATTTCATCGTTTTTTCTACAAGAAAAGAACGGGGGAGGATTTGTTTTTTTATCGTAAGAAAAATAACAAAATTGCTTTGGTATTTTCCAAAGTTACCACGATACATTTAGCATATATAAAGAATTTAATAGCAATTATTCATATATTTAGATGTATCAATGTATTAATAGATTACTCTTAGTAAATTAGGTTAATAAATTAAAAAAATATTCCAAAATTCTTATTAAAAGTTCTCCTTATAAACTACCACATAACCAATTATTATCGAAAAAATATAACCTATTGCTAGAAATAAATAAATTAACCACAAAGGAAGTAGTACGTCACTTTCTTTAATACTACCTATACCTGGAAGTTCTTCGTACCAATATCTATAAATCAAATAGTATAAGATTCCCCACAGAATTGTTGGAATAATTATTATTAAAAATCGATATTTCGATTTTTCGTGCATCATATTAGTAATTTTTTGTCATTATTTTAATTTTTTGGAGCTTTGGCAAAAAAAAAATTTATTTCTCAAGTAAACAATGTGCTTTAATTTTAGTACTTGAATTAATCGCTTTAAATATATCTGGACTAGAATCGATAATTTTAGGTTTTAATTCACTTCAATTAACTATGTTTCAATTAATTTTAATTATACCAGAATATTTGAAAAAAATGATTTTTTGGTAATAAAAAAACAAATTTTTATCCAATTCCGAAACCTTATTATTAAATCTTTTAACCTTTCTTTTAAAAATTATCATCTTTTTTAAAATATTATATAATTTATAATTGTCTTTAATCAATAATGTTATACAAATGAATTTATACACCGGTTGTATTTAACATTCGGTGGTACATTGCCAGATATCACTACTAATATTTCAGGAATAAAATTACAAAATCCTACAATGCTTGCATCTGGAATAATGGATGAGAATTCTGGGAGTATCAAAAGAATAATTGATTGTGGTGCAGGCGCTATTGTCACAAAATCAATTGGACTAAAAGCAAGAAAAGGATATCCAAATCCCACTGTCATCGAGCTAGAACATGGTATCTTAAATGCAATGGGTCTTCCAAATCCTGGAATAGAAAATTATTGTGAAGAAATTAAATTATTTGAAAATTCAAAAACTCCTATTATTGGTAGTATCTACGGATCAAATAGCAAAGAATTTATTAAATTGGGAAAAAAGATGGAAAATTATGGAGTTTCAGCATTAGAACTTAATTTAAGTTGTCCACATGCAAAATCATATGGTTTAGAATTGGGTTGTGACCCTAAAATTGTTCAAAAAATCACGTCAGCCGTAAAACAAAATAGTGGTATTCCTGTTTTTGTTAAACTTTCACCAAATGTAACTGATATTGTTCAGATTGCAAAAGCAGCTGAAGATGGAAATGCAGATGCAATAGTTGCCATTAATACTGTAAAAGCAATGAAAATTGATATTGAGTTAAAAAAACCTATTCTTTCAAATAAAATTGGTGGTTACTCTGGAAGTGCTATCAAACCAATTGGAATAAGATGTGTTTATGAATTATCAACAAATCTAAATATACCAATTATTGGTGTTGGTGGTATTACTAATGGAATCGATGCCTTGGAATACATAATGGCAGGTGCCTCCGCAGTCCAAATTGGATCTGGTGTTTATTATAGAGGCCCTGAAATATTTAAAAAAGTTTGTGATGAAATTAAAAACTGGATGAAAACCCATAAAATCATACAATTAACAGATATAATTGGGGCAGCACAAAAATGAATATACCAATAATAACTGAGATAATTGAGAATAAAAAAGAAGCAGAAGATATTAGAACAATTTCTTTCTATTTTTCGGAAAAAATTATACCTGGTCAATTTTTAATGATATGGATCCCGAATGTAGACGAGATACCAATGAGTGTTTCTTATAATAACCGTGAAATAAAAGGCATAACTTTTAGAAAGGTTGGGGAGGCAACAAGTGCATTATATGATTTAAAAAAAGGGGAAAAGATTGGTATAAGAGGTCCTTATGGCAATGGATTTTCACTCAAAGGCAAACATATATTGTTTGTTGGTGGCGGGACGGGGATTGCTACATTAGCTCCAGCTGTTGAAGAAGCAATAAAAAAAGATATTAAATCCACGGTTATAATTGGTGTAAAAAATAAAAGTGAATTATTTTTTGAAAAACGATTTAATGAATGTGGAGCCAATGTAGTTGTTTCAACTAATGACGGCTCAGCAGGAAAAAAAGGTCTAGCTTCAGAAATTGCAAAAAAAATTTTGCAAAAGGAGAAAATTGATTCTGTCATAACATGTGGACCTGAATTGATGATGAAAACCTTGTTAAATTATAGTAATGGTATTTCACTTCAAGCTTCTTTAGAAAGATATATAAAATGTGCAATAGGTATTTGTGGTCAATGTTGCATAGGTGAAGGTTTAAGAGTTTGCGTGGAAGGCCCAGTCTTTGATAGTAATTCGTTAAAAAATATTGAAGATTTTGGAGTTTATAAAAGAGACGCTGCTGGTATAAAAATAACTTATTAGAGTTGAAAAAATGCAACGTAATAAATTAATGATCCTATTTGTAATTCTTATGGTTGTTTTTATTATTTTAATTTCTCTTTCTATAGTGATAGTTGCTACACCTGTTTCAAATTTTTGGGCAAACAAAATAACGCAGATAGATAAATTACATGAATTAGGATTTGATGGAACGGGAGTAACTATTGGAATTGTTGATACTGGCGTGAGTATCGATCATCAAGATTTTGATTCTTCATCTTTTATTGCATGGATAGATACAATTAATCATTACCAACAATACTATGATGATGAAGATCATGGAACACATATATCGGGCATATTAGCATCTAAAGATTCATTGCAGGGAATTTTTTCAGGTATAAAAATGAAAGGAATTGCTGATAAAGCAGATTTTGTTATTGCAAAATCCATTCCTCAGAATCAATACATATTCAAAGGTGGAAATGACAGTACAATTGAGGCGGGTATTCAATTTTGCATTGATAATGAAGTTGATATTATATTATTGTCGATGGGTTTGGGTCCAGATTTTTTAGATTTCAATGAAAATAGTAAAACAATTGAAATAATTGATCATGCAATTGAATTAGGGATTTTTGTTGTTGTTCCTGCAGGAAATGATGGGCAGAATGATGATGGAGATGTTTGTTTTCCTGCTACACTTGAGAATGTAATCTCTGTCGGTGCAATATCAAAAGTAAATGCTATTTTGTCATTTAGCTCCAAAGGCCATCAATATCCTGATACACAGCATCCAAATAAAAAACCTGAATTAATGGCCCCAGGCGATGGAATTATTTCTACTCGAGTAAATGGGTCGTATGGAGAAATTAGTGGTACTTCGCAAGCTGCAGCTTATGTAGCGGGTATTATTGCTTTACTATTGGATGCATATCCTGAATACAAACACGATGGAATTAAAAATTTCAATGTAACCACCATAAAACTTTTTAAAGAAATATTTGCAATAACTGCAAAGAAAATTGGCAACTTAATTAACAACGATAATGAATGGAGTCATGATGATTTATATGGTTATGGTCTTATTCAAGCATATGATGCTTATAAAGAATTAGCAAAATATTAAAGGGGTTAGAAAAATGGGAGTATTTCACGATGAAATAACAATACATACCGAGGGAGAAACCGATATCGTTGACATAACGAGTGATATTCAAAAAACCGTTAATAAATCAAATTTAACTGAAGGTATTGCTTGTATTTTTATTAGTGGTTCTACTGGAGCTATCACAACTATTGAATATGAACCTGGTTTAATGAGAGATTTACCACGTGCTCTTGAAAAAATTGCACCCAAAAACATTCATTATGATCACCATGAAACATGGCATGATGATAATGGACATTCTCATGTAAGGGCAAGTCTTATGGGTCCTAGTTTGACAGTCCCAATACGAGATGGAAAAGTGGTTCATGGTACATGGCAGCAAATTGTTTTTGTCGAACTTGATACCCGACCAAGAACAAGAAATATATTGGTGCAAATTGTAGGGGAATAAATCTTATAATATTGTTTCATCAACTAGTTCACCATTCATTATAATGAACTCGAGCTTCATTATATCTGTCTTCTTTGGTTTTATGTTCTGCAGGGTATCCAAGTGATATCAAAGAAATAGGGAGTATATGTTTAGGTAAATTTAGCAGTTTCTTTATTTTTGTAATTCGTTCCTCTCTAGGATATATACCTAACCAGCAAGCACCTAATCCTTTTGCGTGTGCTGCTATTAAGATATTTTCTGTTGAGGCTGAACAATCTAATGATAAATATCCATGTAATTTTTCAAGACGCAAATCACCACAGACAAGAATTGCTTTTTTTGCATTTTTTAGCATTTTAGCATAAGGATGAAAATTCGAAACAGCATCTAATTTCTCTCGTTCATCAATTATTATATAATGCCAAGGTTGACGATTACTTGCTGAAGGAGCGCTAAATGCCGTTTCTAATAATTGTCTTATAGTGTTATCATTAATCGTTTTTTTACTATATTTACGAATACTTCGTCTAGTTAATATTGCATCTATTGCATCCATGATATCACAATCATTGATAAATTCAATATGTTTATAATCTTAATTACTAAAAATTTGGTAAAAGATAAGGGAAAAAGAAAGGAAAGGAAGATAAGAATACTTAGGGGATTGTAATATGAAAGGAAACATCCTTTCCTTCTCTCCCTCTCTTCAACACATTAGTATATGCATAAGCAATATATAAATATTTCCTTAAACATTCATTTTTTTGAAACATATGTATCATTATTTTTTGTTAATATCTGTTTTACTCTGGACTTAATTTCTTAATTTTCCTTCTTTTACTATGAATTTGACTTTATTTTAATATAGTTTTACAGGAGAGAAAATAGTAAAAGAAATTTTTTTTACTATTTTTTTATTTTAAAAATAAAACTAATAACCATCTTACTATAATTACTCAAAAATTTTATGATATTACATACCTAGCTACATGTTCACCTACAAAAAAGCCATTTAAACCCTGTTTTTATATTAATATTTAACTAGGAAGGGCATGATTTCATCCAATACAAATAAACTACATAAAATTTGATGATACGTTTACCCATCTGGTTTTTCTATCCTCTCTTCCTAGTATTTTTCGACTTTTACTTGCTAATTAAAAAATAGATTTAGAGAGTAAAATATTTTTATTTAAATGAATATAGGTTTGAATTGAAAAATAGGAGGTAAAAAATGGCTGAAAAGGGAAAAATCGTAGTTGAATTAATCAAAATTAGGAGAATAACTGAAATGATATTTGTAATATTTCTTATCTGGTTTGTCCTTTGGATAATGACAAATATCTTAGTGACTTAATTTGAAATTTCCTAATTTTATTTATTCAAATGGTTATAATAAATAGGCTGTTGACCTTGGTATTATAGAAGTAATGATTATTTCTATAATTTTTCAACTGCCTATAATAAGTTAGCATAATAGCAAATCTTTATATAAATATTATCCAATGAAATATATTTTTCAAAGAAGAGCTTTTAAATGTCAATTAATCTCGAATTCCTTCTTTTAAAACAGAAAATACAGCTTCACCTTCAGCTAAATGAGGTGAATCTATTAAACGAGCTATTCGTTTTCCACCTTTACTCTTTCGTAGATATAATCTAAATGTAGCTGTATGGCCAACTATATGTCCACCAATTGGGCGAGTAGGATCACCAAAAAAAGCATCTGGTTTTGAAGATACCTGATTTGTAACCAAAATCACTCCATTGTTTAGATCTCCCCATCTTAAAAGATCATGCATGTGTTTATTCAATTTTTGCTGCCTATCTGCTAACGCACCTCTTCCTACAAACTCTGCACGGAAATGGGAGGTTAGGGAATCGACAATTAGTAATCGTGCGGGGTATTCTTTGGAAAGTTCGTTTACTTTATCAACAAGTAACATCTGATGACTGGAATTATAAGCACGAGCAACATGAATCTTATTTAAAATTTCGTCACTATCTAGATCATAAGCTTCAGCCATTTGTTTTATTCGATCTGGGCGAAAGGTATTTTCAGTATCAATAAAAAATACATGGCTGTTTAATCCACCACGATCTTCTGGAAGTTGAACATTTACACACATTTGATGAACGATTTGTGTTTTTCCTGATCCAAATTCTCCAAAAAACTCTGTTATTGCTTGGCTTTCAAATCCTTTTCCTCCTAAAAGTTCATCAAAACTTTTAGAACCGGTTGTAATATAACCAACTTTTAATCTACGTTCAAGAAGTGCCGTTCCAGTTTCAAAATTTCCAACATCTGCTGTTTTTCTTGCTGCTTGAATAATCTTAAGGGCTGTTGTTTCTCCAATGTCAGCCACATCTGATAATTCCTTTGGTGAAGAAACAGCAATACTCATCATATCTGCATATCCTGAATCAATTAATTTTTCTGCAATAGCTGGGCCAACACCAGGCAAATCATTTATTTTATCTTTACCCATAAAAACTCCCTCTTAAAGTATAAGTAAAATAAGTTTATAAAATTGTGCTTTGGGTTACTGTAACTATACAAAAAAGTTAGAAGAAGATCTATTTTTATTTACATTATCCGTTCTATCATTTCTAAAACAAAACCACTATCATCGATGACATATCTTGCAATACCAATTTTTTTTGCATAGTTACGCATTTTCTTAACTGATAAAAACCTCTCGAAAGATGATCCTTTTTGTACCACGTCAAGTTCAAGTACACAGTCTGCAAGACCTTCCATTTTTCTTTCAAATAATTCTCCATGAATGCCCTTAGTCATGACTATTAACAAAGCCCCTTTTTTGTTTAAATTGCTTACTTTAGCAGCATAGATTGTTTTCAATACATCTTCTTGGCTATATTGACTCATAAAAAAGTCTAAGGAATTTATGATTATTACTCCTTCTTGATGTACATTTTTTACACTATTTGACAAAATTGCTAAGAAATCTTCTTCGGCTTTAGAAGTAGAAGGCATTCCTTGGGATCCAATTTCTATGAGTTCTTTAAGTTTCAGTTTAGATCGTTGTTGATAAACACTTACTCTTTTTGCTTCACCCTGTAAAACACTTTGGTAATATTTTGCTGAAATATCAACAAAATTTATATCAGGAGATTTCCAATTAAATCGCTCCATTGTGTCAATTATTTCGTCTTTGGTTTCTTCAGTAGTAATGTAAGTTACATTTCCAATTGTAGCAATTTGTTTTACTAATATTTCAATACTACTGCCTGGTGATCCTAGTAAGACTGTTGTAAAACCACTAGGTAACCCCCCTTCTAATAATCTGTCTAATTTTTCAATGCCGCTGCTAATAAAACCTTCTTTTTTCTTTATGCTTGTTGAAATAAATGCTTCATCCATCATTTTATCAATTTTTTTATCATAATTTTTTTGTAATGTTAAAGTGATCTTTTACTCTCTCTCATTCAAATCTATCCTTTGCTGACGCATTTGTTTTAAAAATAAATTGAGTTTTTTGTTTTTCATCTCCGAGTGGAGTTTTTTCCATTATAACTTCTCCTTGGGGAAATGTGCTTAGTAACATGCCTCGTATATAACTATATGTAAAAAGAGATGCAACGTGTGGTTCATTGGTTTTTTGTTGTAATGGACATGTTGACAACGCTGATTGTATTTCGTTATTGGATATTTTTAGAGGTTCAAATTTGTTTCCAAGTGGTTCGAAAATATTTTCAATTGTAGTATCAAACCATTTCTTAATTGTCCAGTTATCGGTGTTTTTTTTGATATAATCTGAAAATAATCCTCGTCCAAAAGCTTCTCCAGTTTGCATTATTGTTTCCAATTTTCCGTTTGTTTCAAGTAATTTACCAAGTGCAACATTGAAAGCAATGTCTCTTCTTTTCTCTATTTCATTTAATCTTTCAGACTCCTCCATGGTTTCAATCTCATTAGCTTATAAAAGAATCACGTAGGACAACTATCTTATCATTCATTTGTAGTAATTTGTGTGTGTCAACTTCTTCTTCAATTAAAATAGTTACAATATGAATATTGTATGATCTTGCTTTGTTCATAAGAACAGAAACAAACTCTCTTACTATTTCAGAATCATTATATATGACAAGAGAGCTCAAAGAATCTATTACTAAGAATTTTTCAACGTCATGTTCGATGTCTTTGAAGATGTTCATTATTTTAAGTATTATTTTTTCTAGCATTGTTGGGCTTTCTATATAATTACATTCTTTTTCTAATGTCGAAATGCCTGATGATCGTGAAATGCAGTCAATAAATTTGATATTTTTGTCTTCATATATCTTTTTGAAGTTCTCTGAAATGTTTTTATATGTATTACTAGCGGTTACAAAGGTCCATACTTCGTTTTTATCTGTATTCATAAAACTAAACAATGCTTGTAATAAATCTTGATGTCGATTTTCAGGTACTTGAATTCCAACAGATTGATTTACTTTTATTGCTACAGATATTCTTTCTTTTAAACCTTCAATTACAGCATCTACCATGGTTTTATCCTCCTAAATTAAAACCCTCTCTCTATTTCTATCCATACTTCTAAGAGATGATTGAACTTTTTGTTGTAAAACTGAGTCAAAATCTGATGATTTCAATAGGGGCATAAGTTCTATACCTCTTTCGGCAGAAATATTCATTGCAAATTTTGTTCTTGAATGTGCACTTCCTCTCATTTTTACAACTTGCAGTGTTCTTATTAAATCCCCTCTTCGATCAATATCCCCTAGAAATAGTATACCATCTGAAATGAATTCTTCTATTTCGTATTGCGAAAACTTGTATGTTTGCGGAGGTACTTCAGATGTCAATAATGTTGTACAATTCATCATTGCAAGTGAAGTTCCTAATTTAAAAATGAAATCTCGAATCATTTCACGAGTTTGAAGCCTATAACAAAGAGCAGTAATTGAATCGATAACCAACCTTTTCACATCAAGTTCATTGGCAATATCTTTTAAAATATCAAGTAACGAACCAGCATCTTCTACTGAATATTTTTCAGTATCGAGTCCTAATCTCTCACTGATTATTCTCAAATCAATGATATTTACCATACCTGATTCTATAAGCTTATTGTCATAATAGCTAAATCCTTCAACGTTTTTTGTTAGTTTAAATAAGGGTTCAGTTATTGTAAAAAATACTCCGCGTTCATTTTTTCTTGCTCCATCAAACAGATATTGCATACATAAAGTTGTTTTTCCTGAACCGCTGCAGCCAGTTACTAAAATAGTGCTGCCAACTGGATACCCTCCAGACATCTGCATATCAAGCTCTTCAATACCAGTACTACAAACTTTTTCTTTATTCATAGTTTTCTCCTCACAGCGAGTGCATCTACATGATACAGAATAAATTAGTCTCATATAAAACTTAAGGTTCTACTAATATTTTTAGAAAAAAATCAGAATAAAAATATGTTTTCTATCAGTTGAATTTAGGAAATCTTAAATTATTGTTTTATATATGCATAATGACTATGGAACAGTGTGGAGATGGGAGTAAAAAATAAATATATGCATAAAATTTTATTGATAACATTGATATTATTTCTATCAATAACTTTTTTTCCTTCAGTTTCTGCAGATGATTATTATGCAGACATTTCTATAGATGTTGACGATTCAGGATTTGTAAAAATTGATGGCATTACTAATCATCCAGATCTTCTAGTAGATGAAACTGAGGTTTATACTTCAAAAAAGCAGAGTTATTGGTTATTAAATATTACCAAGGATGAGATTTTTTCTGACTTTGTTTATGTGTTAACTTTACCAGAAGGATCATCTATTAACTATGTTAAATCATCTGGCTTAATACGAATTGAAGAGGATTTTGGCAATTTGTTAATTAAGGGTTTTGGGCAAAATAAATCTTTTTCTGTAACGGTTCAATATCAAATTAAAAAAAACTCAAACAATATTTTCGCATTTGAATTAAACATATCAACAATTCTTTTAATTTTAATTATCATAATAATAATATCCATAGTTACAATATTATTGATTAAAAGAAAAAATAATAAAATATCCGAAAAAATATCTGATGATTACAAAGATTACAATCTAAAAGGTTTAAATGAACGACAAAAAGAAATAATTAAATTATTAATAGATAGAAAAAGACCTTTAACTCAATCTGATATTCAGAAAGAACTAGGAATTCCAAAAGCAGCTATTTCAAGGAATATCCATGGTTTAGAATTGAAAGGATTAATAGAAAAAGAAAAAATTGGCATGTCTAATTTGATCAGATTAAAAAAACATTAATTATTAAATTGTTTGTTCCGCTTTGTTCCGCTTTTTTCCGGTTAAAATATATATGCTGTTTCATCCAATATAAAACTGAAACCAACGCGGATTGGTTTCTGAGGAATTGATAATATGAAAAAAATATTGAACATATTGATTGTGCTGATGATTATGGCCTCCTTAGCATCATTAGCATTAGCAGATGAAGAAACTGGAGAATACCCCGATGAAGAAAATGAACCTGAAGAATTAGGCGAAGGTAATTTAGATGATGAAACAGAAGAAGAAATAGAAATAATGAATAATTCTTTAGGAGCAGAAATAAGACTATTACAACTTGAAAAAGCAATAATGAAAAACATTCTAATCGGAGAAAAAGCTGTTGAAGCATTAAAAACAATGGAATTTAGTATATCTAATCTAGAAGATATACTTACTGAAATGTTGCTTTTAATTGAAGAAGTCCAAAATGCAAATACAAGTTCCAATGATTCGGTTCAGATATATGTTGATTTGAAAATGGATGCAAGGAATTTAACTAAAAAATTTCAGGTAACTATTGAAGAATTATTAGATGACGAAAAGATAAAAGAACTTAGGGAAAGGGTTAGAGAGTTAGCTGGGGATGAACTTGAAACTTATAGTAAAAAAATAAGGAACAAAATCAGACAATTTAACAGGAATCAACTATACAGACTTTATGGAATAATTGGAGAAACTGATATTTTATTAATTGATGAATATGTAAGCGGTAACTTTTCGCTAGATCAAGTAAAATTACAGATTTGTAAAATTATAAATCAGATGACAAAAGAAAAGAGATATCAGATATTTTCAGAAATTAAAGAAGATAATATCAGAAAAAATATACAAGCAAAAGAATTTGGCGAAAATATACACAGTGATGGTAAAGGAAAACCACAATAAACAATTTACGAAGGACAGAGAGTGATATTAAATGAATAAAAAAACCATGTCAATATTCTTACTTTTTATTATGTTGTTTTCAGTTATACTAATTTATATTTACTTTAATCTATCTACAACCGAAGAAAAACAATATAATGGTTCTAATGAAACAATAAGTGACGAAGATATATTAAATGAAATTGATCAAATTTTTCTAGATGAAGATAGTGAAATAGAAATCGGTGAAATGGTTTGATGTTATTTCTTTTAATTAAAAAACCATCTCTCATATAGACCATTAGGAGTGTGGATATTATTTTTATCCGCATCTCCCTACTTTTTTTAAAAATTCAAAGATAAATAAACATTTAACTATGTAATCTTAGTTTCAGAAATTAATGGATTTCATAACAAGCATAGTTCTTGTTCTTATTACTGCATTATTTGGTAGATTTTTATCTAGAAAACTAAAGCAACCTATCATTCTAGGAGAACTAGTTCTTGGAGCAGTAATTGGAAACATATTTATTATGGTGAATGAGGGAAAACTTGTTTTAGATCCTTCTATTGATTATTTATCAGATATAGGAATCTTATTTCTATTATTTTCTGCGGGTCTATCACTTAATTTAACAGAATTCAAAAAAATAGAAAAAAGTTCAACTGTAGTTGCAACATTGGGGGTTATTTTGCCTTTTATATTAGGCTATATAACTGCAGAATTCTTTGGTTTTTCACATATTACTTCTCTTTTTGTTGGCACGGCTTTAATGGCAACTTCTGTAGGAGTAAAAACAGAGGTTTTGCTAGAATTAAGATTAATGGCAACAAAACTAGGTAGTCTGATTATTGGAGCTGCGGTGATTGATGATATTATTAGCATGGTTGTATTGACGATTCTTATTAGTGTTGTAAGAAATGGATATTTATTAATATGGGATATTAGTATCTTCCTATTTCTTGTCTTTTTGTTCTTGTTAATTGGAATTTTATTAACGAAGGAAAAAATAAGGAATTTTTTGGATAATTATCTATCGAAAAGAAAATTAAGTCGGGAGAATTTATTTATTATAGGTGTTGTAATTGCCTTAATTTTTTCTTTTATAGCAGAAAAGATAGGATTGTCGATAATAATTGGTGCATTCATGGCTGGTATTATACTAGGTCAATTGAATTTTTTTAGAGGTTTTCAGGATAATGTCTCTTTAATTGGTGGAGGATTTTTTATACCCATTTTTTTTGTGACAGTAGGGATGAATTTTGATTTTAACGCTTTTTTATCTATGGGATTGTTTGCCTTTATTTTGTTAATAGTAGCTATATTAGGAAAACTTGTTGGATGTAGTTTTGGGGCAAAACTAACAGGTTTTAATAATCGCGAGTCAATAGCTACTGGAGTAGCAATGATTCCTCGTGCCGGTATTGAATTAATATTGGTTAAACTAGGATTAGAATACCAAATAATAAATACAGAAATCGCGTCTGCAATATTAATAATGGTAATTGTAACTACCCTTATTACACCAACTGCATTATTTACAGTTCTCAGAAGGTAGTTTTTAAATACCTTGTTTAAATTTATTATACGAAAATGGTTAAAGATAAGCGACTTGTATCAGAATTTTATAATCTTAGGGTAAAGCAGTTAATGGATAAACGAGTATGGGATTTGCCGATAATTGACAAAAAAGAAGATATTCATACTATTCTAAATATTTTGGGTGCAAGAAATCATATATGGGTTGTAAATGATAAAGAAAATATGGAACTTGTTGGAGTTATAACCGAACATGATGTTTTGTCTATATTAGCTCCAAAAGAATTACCATCTTATATTTTTGGAATGCCTGATATTAGATCAATTCAGCATGGGACTGCTAAAACGGCAGAGGATATAATGCGTCATAAAGTGATGTCTTGTAGGATTGATGACAAAATTATCGATATTTTAGACAAGATGACAATTCATAAGTTGAGAAGACTTCCGGTTTTAGACGATAAGAAGATAATTGGTGAAATTACATTACATCAGTTGATTAGTAAATATTATAATGCAACACAGTACTATCCAATAACAGAAGAAGATTAGTTTAATATTTTTATTTTGCAAAATAATTAGGTATTATTATATAGATTTTATGTATTTTATTATATTCTATAATATAAGAAATGTTTAAATTTGTGTATTGTTTTAGGGGTAAAAAAATAAAAAGTATTAAAATTTAAAATGTTAGTCAAATTGAGGTGTTCAGATGGATGTTCTAGATGAAGCAAAGGAATTAATGATAAAAGCTGGCTGCGAAAAGGCATATGCAGTTTATAAAATGAAATTAAATGGATTAGCTGAAGTAAGAAGCTGTGATAATAAAGGAGAATCAATAGAACTTGAAAAGAATATAAGCAAACTAGTGCCAATTATTGAGAGAAAATTGGTGTTCGATCCAGAAAAACCAGTCGAATGCCCACTAAATTCATCAATGGACAAATATTTAGAATTTACTCTAAGCAATCGAAATATAATTCCTTGCAACCTTAGTGATGAAGAATATAATAAAATTCAGGAGCAGCTCAATCCACTTCTTCAGAAATACAATTGGACAATTAATAAAAGATAATAACTAGTTATACTTTCATCTTATTTTTATAGATTAATTTTTGTTATTTAAATCGTCTATTCTTAATGTAAATAACACCTTTTTTACAGGTAATAAAATATTCAAATTATTTTTATAAAAGATATGGATGAAAAATATTCAATTGAAGTGAATCAGGACTCATATTTAAATCAGTTAATCTTTCATTCGCATCGATATTTAAACATTGAATCAAAAAGTATGTTTTGAATTCGCTATATTCATAATTTTAATACCCTGATAATATATTTATTACCAAACGAACTTCTGCTTTTCTTAGATGCTGAACAACGGTTGGTTTCCAAATTTCTTTCCATTATTATATTCTTCACAACATTCCTTATGACGGTGCCATAATACTTTTAGTTCATCAACTATCTTGATCATTTCGTCTTCGTGACCCGGAATTAACCAGGTATCACATCTCCACTCTTGAACCATAATTATATGCCCTTTTTTGTTTGAAGTATGCTTTTATTGTTAATTATATTTGCCTGTGAATCTAAAAATTTTTTTTACCTCTACTTATTTATTATCGTATTATGATATTTACTGTACATAATAAAAAGAATTATTTTTTATTAATTTCGAAATAATGTATAAGTAATTCCGGCTATTGTATTTTTCACTCTTACTGTATTATCATTATGAAATTTATATTCCCAAATTTCTGTATTGTTTTTAGAAAAATTTGAATCAATACCTATATACAAATGATTATTTTCTACTTTATAATATCTGTTAAGGTAACCAAACCATAAAAGACTCCCATTATCTAAAAAAATCCATTTTTCTCCGAGTTGATCTGTCCAGGTACCAACAAATTTATCTTGTTTTTCTTCACATCCACTTAAAAATTCTACATAAAATAGTATTAAAGTAATTAGCAATATTGCTTCTTTCTTCATTCCTTGCCTCTCCCAAGACAAAGAAAATGTAACTTCTCCTTATTTAAAAACCTTTACAACCCAAGTTTTCTCCTTGTAATCCTTATATTCAAGTTGAAATATATAGATTTAAGTTGTTTTGTATAAAGATAATACGAATTACACGGTTTATTGCACGGTTTTCAACAATAAAAAAAAGAAGAAAAAGGGTATATTGATGGCTAACTCTGCATTATGATAAAGAATAGTAATATTTTTCCATTGAATGTTTTTGGTTTGCAATTATCTATAGTTATTGTTACTGTAATTGCACCGAATGATCCGATCATGAACTTGGAGCTAATTGGCGCTACACCGTTTGCTGAAATACTGGATATAGTACCGTTAAATGTTGCAGGTGATGACGGGAATAATAACTTTCCAGTTATTGTCATAGTCCAAGGTACATTAGTGTGATCGATACCACATATTTCTTTGACATTTGCCTTCAGTTTGAAGATATTGAATTTGCCTGGTATTTCAACATCGAAACAGCATCTAGCATGAACCCATGCATAGTCTTCATCCCTTACTATTTCACCACAACCAAATGCTTCAACTAGTACGTAGTTGAAATCGTAGCTGCATTCTGGTCCATTAACATGAGCTGTAATGTACAATTCAATTGTGTTACAAGGCATTAATGG
>Ga0209427_10004125_pt1 | contig 16864 bp, 17 predicted proteins | sample DeeMarSWOR136_30_FD_187465 | JGI IMG/M metagenome (GOLD analysis project Ga0209427, IMG submission 187465) | Marine sediment microbial communities from White Oak River estuary, North Carolina - WOR-1-36_30 (SPAdes) (version 2) | ecosystem: Environmental > Aquatic > Marine > Intertidal zone >...
CGGACTGGTCGCCGGTCACCTGTCGGATAGAATTGGGTACAAACCAATCTTCTATTGCTCCTTCGGTTTGGCCACACCCAGCCTGTGGTTGCTCCTTTGCCTTTCCGGCACATGGCTCTATTTCAGTGTCTTTTGGGCGGGATTCTTCGCCATGGCGACCTTGCCGCTGGGAGTGGCCATGGCTCAGGAATTGGCGCCGCGTGGACGATCGATGGTTTCCAGCCTCATGATGGGTTTGGCCTTTGGAACGGGAGGACTGATGACGCCCGTGACGGGGATGCTGGCGGATATGTATTCGATCCGGCCGGTTCTGGTCGCCCTGGCGATAATACCCCTGCTGACCATGGGCCTCATCTACTTCTTACCGGAGAAGAAATTGAAATACCGGGAATCCGTTGTTGTCTGAGGGTTCCTCCGTGTATCGGGGGGTGGGGGAACGTTGGGGAGATCTCGAGAGGAAGGAAAAGGCAAAGATCTCGGGACTCATGCCTTTACCGAGGCTTGATATCTCTCTCCCTCTCTATGAATCACCCCTTTCCCTATCAATGATTCCACCGTTTGCGTAAATGTCCTCTCGTACCTACCCCCGAAGAAGAGATCCACGGTTTCCCTGTACCAGTGAGTCTTCATGAGGTAGTCGAAAAACTCATGAACGGGAAAGCCCCTTTTCATGAGGAGTGTATAGATAAAAATCTTTCTCAACTGATCCCTCCCTATCCGGGAGGGATCCCTCAAAAACCCCTCCAGTTTTTTCCTGCACCTTTGAATGGCAGCCTTCGGGTCTTTTATCGGCGGACCATGGCCCGGGTATATGCCATCTGCCTCCAGAGTAGAGAGTTTCTCCAGGGAATCGAGGGCAAGAAAGGGAGCGATGCTTCCCTCTACCCGTATGGTGAGCACACCGAGATCGCCATCCCACACGGCGTCGGAGGAAATAAGGAACTTCTCTTCCGGCGAGTAAAGAGCTATCATGCCTGCCCCATGACCAGGGGTATGGATCACCTCCAACTTCAGCTCATCGAGAAAAATATGATTCCCCTCTTCGAGCGGGATATCGACCTGAAAGAATTCGGCCTCCTGGTCGTAATATCTCCACCAGGTGGCCCAGTCGTCTCTTGAGTCCATGAAAGACTTTTCGATCTTGTGCATGGCTATTTTGCATTCCGAGAGATCCTGAATCTTCCTGTTCCCGCCGATGTGATCACAGTGACTGTGGGTGCCCACGATAAGATTAACTTCCCGGAGATCGACCCCTAGATCCCGAATAACCTTCTTCGTAACCTCGAAATCGGAGATATAGCCGGTGTCTATGAGGACCTTTTCCCTTCCGCTGAAAACGAAATGATTGGCATTGAGCCATCCTCGCTCAACAAAAAAGAGATTTTCCGCTATCTCCGCGACCATAGTGATTATCCCGATCTATGTGAATTCGTCGAAAGCCCTTATCCGAACTTCCTCGGAGGCCTTCATTTCATCTCCCGTCCATCCATCCCTTGTCTCTTCGTGAGCTTTTTAAAAGGTGGGAAGTGCCTTATCTGCCATAAGTTTCCCCTTTTCCGTGAGGTAAATCAAGGAGGAAAAAGGGGCGTCGGTTCTTAAAAACTTCCATGTTCGAGCATAGATTAGTTCCGAAAATGGGGACATCGGAGAAATTTTGCCATTCAACCAAGGGAGAAGAAGCTCTTCGTCTGGCTGTAAGTCTATCCCGTCCTTATACCATTGACACCGCAATGGCTCTGGTGTATGTATAGCTTCCATCCTTGACCAGCTCCCCTGCAGGGTGAAAAGGGGATTAGCCTCAGTTCCTTGGAGAAAGGGTCTCCCGGGTGACGGCAAAAACATCCCGATTCTATTACGGCTGGGTGATTGTAATCGTCTCGTTCCTCACCCTCTTTTTCACCCTGGGTATAGGTTATTCCGTCGGGGTGTTCTACGTTGCCATCCTGAAGGAATACGGCTGGGGACGTGCCGAGACCGCGGGAGCCTTTTCCCTCGCCCTGCTCATCCACGGGTTCTTTTCGATAGTGACGGGAAACCTCATTGATCGCCTCGGTCCCCGCAGGCTCTTTCCGCTCGGCGCGGCCTTTCTGGGCATTGGCCTTGCTGTTGCCAGTCGCATCAGCGCTATCTGGCATCTTTACGTCTTCTTGGGGGTGCTCATGGCGATTGGCATAAACATCATCTCATTTAATCCCCACGTGTCTCGCATTCCCAAATGGTTCATCAGGAAGGCGGGACTGGCCAGTGGCTTGGTATTGGCGGGGACCGGGGCAGGAATCATGGTGCTGGCTCCCTTCATCCAGTTTATGATCGATACCGTGGGATGGCGTTTCGCATTCCTGGTTCTTGGGGTGATGGTCATCTCCGTCCTCGTCCCGATGACGGCCCTCTTTCAGCGTCGCTCTCCGGAGGAAATGGGACAATTTCCCGACGGGATTGTCCCGGCATATGCGGACCCCCCTCTCGAGTCACAAGGGGGCGCAAGAGACACTCGATCCTCCCATATCGTGCAGCGATGGACGGTGAGAGCTGCCCTGCGCACCAGGGCCTTCTGGTGGATAGCCTTGATGAACTTCTCCATTGGTTTTGTCATCAACATGATGGTGGTACATCAGGCCGCGCACATGGTCGACGCGGGATATAGCGCGACGCTGGCGGCATTGGTCGTTGGATTGCTCGGTCCTCTTCGTTCAGGAGGGGGAGTCCTCTGCGGCTACCTCTCGGATCGAGTGGGAAGGGAAGTAGCGTATACCCTGGGAAACACTGCGTGCGTTGTCGGGGTGCTGTGCTTTCTCCTTATCCGGTATACGACCGCACCCTGGATGCTGTATATCTTCGTCGTCCTCTACGGTCTCGGCCATGGCGCGACGGGTCCAGTCTATGCTATGGCAACGGCAGATCTTTTCCCCGGGGACTCGCTTGGTCGGATTTTTGGGACATTATCGATAGCCTTTGGGATCGGTGGGGCGTTGGGCACGTATCTCGGTGGGTACTTTCACGATCAGCTGGGAAGCTATACCGTACCCTTTCTCTTGGCGATGCTGGTTACCAGTCTTGGGATCCTCGCGATTTGGCTGGCAGCACCACGTCGCCGAAGAACATACGTTCCTTCCTAAAGGTCTTCGACGCTGTCATGAGCGGAAGTGACTTTTTCCCTGACCCGGTCGGTTAAGGAGGGGAGAAGCAGGACTCAAGAATCCCCGGCCTTTTTAGCCTTCTTCTTCTCTAACTTGAGTCTTTTCTTCTCGGATTTGTAGTCGTACTGGCTCGTTCTGGTTTCGGCGGGCTGTGGCGCAGATATATCCTCGGCTTTCCCCCTGCGGAACCTCTCTATCAGAAGTTTGCTCAGGTATTTGCCGAAATATCCCACGAACCCCGCCGCGAATACCACCGCGGCCCACTTCAAGATTCCCATCAATCCAATTCCATCTCGCATGGCAAAGGCATGAATAGGTAAAGCGGCTCTCAGGCTCTATTTTACACGATGTCTCGGGAATATGCATATGCATAGTCAGTTGAGGGAGCCGTCCCCATTCCGTATTCCAGGTGTTTTTCAAAGCGACGCTGTTGAGGTGGGACGCGTCATCTGCTATACATGTGGGGGGAGGACTCCCGGGAGGGTGGCATGTTGACGAAATACATGAGGGTATTTCTGGGCGTACTTGTCGTCCTTCTCTATTTCTTGGCTCCGGTGCCCGAGATCGGGGCGAAGGTTACTTCAAAAAGGCTTGGCCAATTCATAGAGCCTTTCATGGCGGACGCCCAGATCCTGAACCCCGTTCTCTCGGCCGACGCCGCAAGCAGTGCCATCGAATCCAAGGTCTTCGAAGGCCTTGTTGCCCGCGACGAGAACTTACGATTCAGGGGTCGACTGGCAACTCATTGGGAAATCTTCGAAGAGGCCTATTTCTACGTCAACCACGGGGCGACGATTCCCGGGGTGGGGAGGGCTGATGCCGAAGGTGTGGCAGGGTTCCTCCGCAATACCATAAGGACGCGCAAACAGAGGCATGATCCGCTCTCGAGGTCCCTGGCCAATATCGAGAAGATCGAGGTCCTTCCCCCACGAACCTTTTGGGTGTCAAGGCAGGAAAAGGGACGGAGAGGGGAGGGGGTTGCGGCAACGATCGGCGTTGCGGCTCCCCCCAGGATCCGCCTGGTCCTCAAGGAGGTGGACCAGCATCTTTTCGATCATCTTTCAAAGGTTCTGGGGAGGAACTATTTCTCCTCCTTTGACGGGGGACGATTTATCCAGGTCCAACCCGAAGGTTTCTATCTGGTTTGAATTTCCGTTAATCCATATCGGGACGGTTACGGTCGTTCCCGGCCCCCCTGAATTCGGACTGCAGGTAATGTATATGTTTGGATTGGTTCCGCCTGCGTAGTATTCGGTTAGCTGCGTTGATGATGTGCAAACATCGTTGTATGTGGTTGACGTGCAGGAAGCTGAAGCGCATCCATTGTAGTCTATGCATGATCCGTAATCTGTCGGGTCATTCCCCGAATCCCCTGAATCCACGGATGCCTTGGTCAGGCAATTCTCAACCAGAGACCATGAACCGGCTGAACAGGAACCTACCGAATTCGAATCCCAGGGAGAACAATAATTTGCCTGGGAATAACAGGTCCCGGAATAAACGCAGTCATTCCCGTTATCACAGCAGGTATCATCCGTTGAGCTTGAACTACACCCGGATGAACAAACCCTCGAGTTATGCTTTTCGCCTGAATCGTCACCGCAACAATTGGTTAGACACTGTTCCCCCGTACAGTCCCCCGAACCCCCTACAGCCCAGTTCTGTCCGCAGCCCGTACACCGGGCCTGAAGTGTGTCGGGGTCGTAGTTATTGGATTTGCATGTGCATGAGGGGCTTCCGCCCGAGGTCTCGCAGTAGTTATCACCCCACATACAGCTATCAGTCCCCGTCCCGCACGTTCCCGTGCAAGCATCGCTAGGGCAATCTCCATCCGCATCGCAGGCAGCGCCGCAAGCTTGTGAGCACGTGGTTGTGCATCCTGTCCCAGCCGAACATGTATAAGAGTCGCAGTCCGTGGAGCCCGCACAATTACAGCTAGAATCACAGGAGTTACGCCTTGCGCAGGTACTGGCGCATTGTGTCACGCAATCAGAAGCACTTTCACAGTTGGCACCGCAATCCTTTTCGCACACGCTGCCGCAGCCTATCCCGGTTTGACATTTATAGAGGTCGCAGACCTCACCCACATTGTTGCAATTACCATCAGCACAATGCTTCTCGTGACAGGTATCGTAACATCTTGTAGTGCAATCAGTTGTGCTGCCAGATGTGCAGGAACAGGAAGTGCAGTCGTAATTGCATGTGCGGTCGTAATGCCTTATTTCACCAGCGCAGTAGTTCGGGCAGTCTTCAGGACCATCGCACGTCGCTCCACAACTGTTTTTAACACAGCGACAATCAAGACAAGACATAAAAAAACAGCAATCTTCGCAATTGTAACAACTAGCACCACAACTATTCGAACAACCAGTAGCCAAACAATTGTCAGCGCACATACCTTCACAGGTGCTGCAATCTATCGCTGAAAAAACAGTGTTCGATACGAGTGAAAAAACTAGAATTAATACAACAAGAAGGCTGATTTTTTTGAACACCCTCATATAGTAAATTTGGAGTTTGTTTATTATATAGCTTAGATCCTTTATGTTTTCCGCTTCCCCCACTCCACTATCAGGGCGTGGAATTCTTTGTACAGCGAAACGTTCCTCGGGAGGGAATTTTCGAAAAAATTCCGGAGGCTCTCGTAATCCTGTTTTGTTTTTATCCCGAGTTTCCGAACGAATTTTTTTGTGTAGGAATCTATCACGAAATACGCCTGACCGCAGGCGTAAAGAAGGATGGAGTCCGCGGTTTCGAAACCTATTCCTTTAACCTTAAGGAGTTCTTCTCTTTTAACGTTCTTCCTGAAGTTCTCGAAACTTCCGAACTTCGAAATGAATTTAGCGAGTTTCTTCAGGCGTTCGGCCTTCTGTCTGTAAAACCCGGAAGGTTTAATAAGGTATTCGAGTTTGCGGATATGGATTTTCGAGAGGTCTTCAGGGGAGAGGATTTCGTTTGCCTTCAGGTTATCGAGAGTTCTCTCAACGTTTCTCCAGTTCGTGTTCTGCGTGAGGATCGCCCCGACACAGATTTCGAATTCCTTCGGTCGGAATCCCCTTTTTGTGTGCCACCATTCCTGGCGTCCGAAATCTTTCGAAAGTCTCTCGTAAGCCTCCATCAGGTCCATAACATGGGAATGGTTTGGATTATTAAAATAATTTATCTTATTCTCCTTCTCGCGGATGAGAATATCGAATAGAAAAGGACAAAGAACGGGAGGATTTCGAGTCTTCCGAGCAGCATGCAAACCATCAGAACCAACTTCCCGAAAGGTTCCAAAGCAGCGATATCTATCGTTGTCAATCCGACCGTTCCTTCAGCGGAGGCGGAGACAAAGAACGAATCTATCGGGGCGTAGCCCATGAAACTAAGAAACATGGTAGAGATAACCAGGATCAGCACGTAAATGAAGGAGAATATGGAGATTATTGTCAGATCCTCCTCCCTTATCACTTTACGATTGAACTTGAATGGGACGACTGCGGAGGAAGGGTAGGAGATTTTTTTGCTCAGCCAGGAGACCGCTTTACCAAGGATCCCAACCCGGACGAGTTTCAGCCCGCCTGCGGTTGATCCAGCGAACCCTCCTATTATCATGAGTATGGGGAGCAAAACTTTGGAAAGGTCGGGGTAGCTCGAGGTCAGGGTGAAGCCGCTTCCCGTTAAGGCTGAAAAGGTTTGGAAAATCCCGATTCTGATGGGCTCAAAACTCGAAAGGAACGAAAGAGAAATCAGTACAGAAAAAACTATTATCGTTCCCCAAAATAACTGGGTTTCGCTGTTTCTCACGTACTCAACAAACTTCCTTTTGAACAGTTTGTCGTGGATGAAGAAGGAAGTCGCTCCCAGAACCATCATCAGAATCATAACCATCTCTATCAGAGGGTTGTTGTAGGATCCAATAGAATCGTTCTTGACTGAAAAACCTCCTGTAGCGATGGAGGTGAAGGTGTGGTTTAAAGAATCAAATAAAGGCATGCCGGCCAGAGCGAAAAGTGAAATCCCTATAATCGTGTAGATCCCGTAGATTATGAATATCCTTTTGACCGTGGAGTAAACGCCTGCCTCTATTCTCTGAGGATGTCCCTCTGCCTTGTAGATATAATAGGAGGACATCCCGGGGGAGGACAGGAGGAGGAGGAAGATGACGAGGATTCCTACCCCCCCAATCCACTGGGTGAGCGATCTCCAGAAAAGTATGGAATGGGGAAGGTTCTCAGGGTTTACCGTGGTCAGTCCGGTTGTGGTGAAACCCGAGACGGATTCGAACAAAGAATCTATCGGGCTCAGGTGGTCGAGATAGGCGATTGAGCCCAGAAGGGAAACCACGATGAAGGTTAGGCTCGCAAGAACCATCGCTGAACTCAGATCCAAAGGTTCTCTCTCGAATTTCTTGTAAAGTATTGTGCCTATCGCAAAAGATATTGCCGCCCCCAAGAGAAAGGGGATGTAAACGTCCTCGGCAAAAACCCAGCTCACGGCGATGGGGAAAAGCATGAGTATCGCCAGTATACCGAGCAAAAGACCGAGGTACGAAAGAACCGACTTGAAATTCATAATTTATAATGTAATTATTGCAATAATAAATTGTATTCGGGATTGATAATTTTTAAGGGAGAATTTTATGAAGGGTTTCATGCACATCGTGGAGATATTGCTGGTTGTTGTCCTTGTATTCATGGTGTTCGCCCAGTTCTCGTCCATACCGAGGATTTCGACTGAATGGTCCGATGTGAAACTCAAGCTAATGGGAAGCGATCTTCTCTCTTCCATGGAGATGCAGGGGGTTGACTGGTTCAATGAGAGCGAGCTGAGGGACAAATTCAACAAAACCATCCCTGTAAACGTAATTTACAATCTAAGGTTGGAGAACGTTGTTAAACCAAAAATAAGGATAGGGTGTTTTTGTGATAACGCGGAATTCAATGAGCTGGTTTCGATCCTCTCTCCGGGATGGTTCGAGATTAACGATGATAACGTCAGTTTCGAGGTTATAAGGATTGGAAACGTAACGGAGATCTTCAATCTGGATTTTGATGTCTCGTTTTTTCCCGATTACGTGAACCTTGAAACACAGGAAATTCCCCTGAGAAATTTTTTGAAGTATGATAAGGGGGTGGTTGAGATAGCTGATTTAACGAACATGGATTCGGTTCAGGAAGATATATTCGGGCTGAGGTTCAGCGGATTGACACCGAATTCGAATGATATTCCCTTTTCCAGCGAGAGCGAACTCGTGGACAACGAGATCTACAAGGTTAGAAAATACTTCTACCACATCCCTATTTTTTATGAAGATTTCGAAGGCCTGAACCAGTGGGGAACGAAATCCGGGAATCCTGTTTTAACTGAATTTGGAGACGGGAAGTCCGTTAAACTGCAGGGAACCGACTGCGGGACTACGAACACCTGGATTTACACCATTTATGATCAGTTCTATGAGGGGGAGATAAACCTTGATGCGTACATGGAGGGTGGCGTTTTCTATCTGAACTTCAGGCTTGATCCCTCAACCAACCAGTCCTACCTGGCTTCTTTTAGTAACAATTCGTCTATCGGGTACGATTCATTCTACAGGCAATCGGGCTCGAATATCATTCCCATCGGTTCCAACCAGAATCATATCACTTCGGGTAACGAGTGGCATCACATGAAGGTGGTTGTGAAGGGGGGGAACTTCGAACTGTATAATGATGGTGAACTCGTGGCTTCCGCTTCCGATAACACCTACAACAGTCCTGGCTCGCTGGGGATTTACAACAGGTGCGGGGAGTCTTACGCAGATAACGTCAGAACCACGTTCAAGAAGGGTTACGAATTCCAGAACTTTCTGAGTTCTTCCGAAAATGTGACACAGTTTGGTGATGAGGTGGAAAAGATAGTGTTGGTGCAGGACAGCGGTGTCTCTGCCTCGGTAATCAATTACAGAATACAGGAAGGTAAGGGTCGAACGGTCTGGCTGTCGGGAGGAGATACAAGCACGGAGGAGCAGAAAATCCTTATCAAATCTTTGATGGCGTGGGCGTCCGGAGACAGTTACGATATTTTAAAGGGGGATATCAACCGGCCTGTTGTTATTCCCTTCTACAAGACATACAACAAGGACATGCTGCAAGAGGTAAGGATCGTTCTAGCTATGGGTTACCTGTATTAACTTTTTATTCTGTTGTTCAATATTTAATTATGGAAAGGGAGAACGAGGAAGTAACGAGGGTGAGAACACCTGTAAAGAATGAAGTGCTTGGAATAGTTGAGGACATGCTTGGAGCGGGCAGGTTTCGAGTGAACTGCAGGGACAACAAAATCAGGATATGCAGGGTATCCGGGAAGTTCAAGAGGAGACAGTGGATAAGGCCGGGGGATGTAGTTCTCGTAAAACCCTGGGAAGTCGAGGGGGACGAGAAGGGGAACTTGATCTGGAAGTACAAAAGAGCGCAGGTGGAATGGCTCAAGAAAAAGGGATATCTAGAGTAATGTTTTTAAAATTATGCCACCTTTATTATTAAGATTGAATTGTTATGAATGATTTTATAAAAATCCCTGAGCAGAGAAAGGGGGTTTTGATCGGGAAAGAGGGTTATGTAAAGAAGGAATTGGAAGGTTTGACGAAAACGAAGATAGAGGTTAATGAGGATATAAGTATAGAGGGCGAATCCTTGAATGTAATGAAGGCAAAGGATATAATAAAGGCGATCGGCAGGGGATTCCCACCTGAAAAGGCGTTCAAACTGCTGGATGAAGAGAACCAGTTGGTTGTAATAAGCCTGGGAAATGAGACGAAAAAAACAATAAGGAGGATGTTATCAAGGGTTATAGGGAGAAGGGGATTGTGCAAAAAAAGGATAGAGATGCGAACGAAAACGGACATATCCATCCATGGAAAAACCATTTCAATAATAGGCAACTGGAAGGATGTGGAGAAGGCGGAGAGCGCAATAGAAATGATCCTGAAGGGGAAAACCCATTCGTACGTTTACAAATTCCTGGAGAGTTGATATGAAGGGAGCTGAGTACTTCGCTGGGCAGCAGAGGGAGATTTCGATATCCGAGTTTTTCGAGAAAAACAGGCATTTGCTCGGTTACGATAACAAGGTGAAAGCCCTGCTAATGATAGTGAAGGAGGGGGTGGACAACGCGCTGGATGCAACTGAGGAGGCAAGGATCCTTCCAGATATCTATGTAAGTGTCAAGGAAGTAGGCAACGAAAGATACGAGATAATCATAAAGGACAACGGACCCGGGATAGTGAAAAAACAGATCCCGAAAATTTTTGGAAAACTATTATACGGCTCGAAGTTCCACCGCTTGAAGCAGAACAGGGGACAGCAGGGGATAGGGATTTCTGCTGCCACCTTATACACCCAGATGACAACGGGTGAACCTTTAGAGATTGAAAGTTCCACGGGAGACGGCAAGACACATAAATACAAGATAAAGATAAACGTTCGAAAGAACGAGCCTTTAATAATCGAAAGTGGAGTGGAAGAGGGTTCGGAATGGAGGGGCGTTCAGTTAAGATTCCTGACAGAAGGTTTGTACAGGGAGTATAAACAATCAATTTTGGAATACTTGAAACAGACAGCAGTCTCGAACCCTCACGCGCAAATAATTTTTGATTCTCCCAGCGGGAGGATAGAGTTCAGGAGGGGCGTGGGATCCCTTCCTGATGAACCAAGAGATATAAAGCCCCATCTTCATGGTGTCGAGCTTGGGATCCTAACAAGGATGCTGCGGGAAACCAAGGCGAGAACACTCGTTAGCTTTCTTACGAGCGAATTTACCAAGGTTGGGAGGAAGACGGCGAAAGAGATTTGTTCTAAGGCTGAAATTGAAGAGGCAAGGAAACCGAAAGGGATAAATGATGAAGAAGCAAGGAAACTTCTAGAGGTTATAAAGGACGTTAAGCTCCTGAAGCCGCCTATGGATTGCCTGTCTCCTTTAGGGAATGAGGTTGTGAAAGAGGGTCTCAAAAAAGAACTCAATCCGGAATGGGTGGATTCCGTTACGAGACCTCCGGAAGTCTACAGGGGGTGGCCTTTCCAGGTGGAGGTCGGTTTGGCATACGGAGGTTCTATAGATTCCCCCAAGTTAATGAGATTCGCAAACCGCGTTCCCCTTCTTTACCAGCAGGGTGACTGTGCGATCACCAAGGCGATCACGGGAATTGACTGGAGAAGGTATGGCATTAACGGGAAGGGGATTCCTGAAGAGCCCTTGGCTATGTTCGTTCACCTGGTTTCCGTCTGGGTTCCTTTCACCTCCGAATCCAAGGAAGCGATAGCCGGTTATCCCGTGATAATAAAGGAAATCAAGCTCGCCTTGCAGGACTGCGCCCGAAAGCTGGGGCTTTACCTTTCAGGGAAAAGGAAATACGAATACCACAAACAAAGGATAAGGACATTTGAAAAATACGCTGAGGAAACTGTTAATGCCATATCTGAATTAACCGAGGAGGAGAAAGAAAGGATTAGGAAGGAATTCATGGAATTCATAAATTTGCACAACAATAAAATTACGGAGGATGAGGATGGAGGAGAAAAGGAAACTGAAGAGCCTGGGGAAGAACGTGATGAACCAGGTGAAAAAGAGGGAAAACCCCAAGATCGAACTTCCCGTCAGGTCACTCTCGAACGTCTACTTCAACGAGAAGAACGGCCTGATACAGATGGGGAGTAAGACTAGCGAGAGGTATTACCTCAACCTGGCCCATACGAAGAAGTTCATGCAGACCCTGCTGGTCGCGGCCGAGTGCAAGAAGATAATGGACCAGAAAGTTACGACCTCTATTCGTGATCTCTATTACGCCCTGAAGCGCACGATACCGCAAACAAGGGAGAATACGTTTGAGGAGCAGAGCGAGAGCGATCCCATAATAGAGGATGTTGAGGCGATGCTTAACACGTTACGTGAGAAACTCCATCTGAAGGCCGACCGTAAGGGTTACATGGCGGGGAAGGTCGTTCTGAACGATGCGGGAGACCGGATCAACTGCGCGAAAATGGGGAGCTCAGGATGGGCGATTCCGAGCGATGTGGAAGAGGAGATGATAAAATTTGAGGATGTCCGGGGGGGTTACATCCTTGTGACAGAGAAAGATGCGGTCTGGCAGAGATTGAACGAGGATAAGTTCTGGAAGAAGCAGAACTGCATAATCATAACGGGAAAGGGCCAGCCCGCTAGGGGTTGCAGGAGACTGATAAACAGGCTTCACAAGGAATTCAAGTTGCCAGTGTACGTTCTCACGGATGCGGATCCGTGGGGGTATTATATCTATTCAGTTATAAAGCAGGGATCGATCAACCTTTCCTTCCTTTCTGACAGGTTGGGAACTCCGGATGCGAAGTTCTTGGGTCTGACAACCAAAGATGTTGATAAATTCGGAATACCCAGGAACGTGACGATCAGGCTCAACAAGGGAGATGAAAAGCGGATAAAGGAGATGAGAAACTATGTTTGGTTCAAGCCAAAGGAGTGGCAGAGCGAACTGAAAAACATGCTGAAGGTCGGATATAAACTTGAACTGGAAGCGCTTTCCTCAAAGGGTATCAAGTTCATCTCCCAGAGATACCTTCCAGAGAAGATCAGGAAACAGGATTTCTTACCTTAAATATTACTTTTAAGTAGTCAATTAAGAAAGCTTTATAAAGCATGAAAACAAGGGTAAATATGAGAAAAAAGGGAAGTTTTTCCTTCAGGTATATAGGAAACCCTCATGCTGAGGATGTTTTAGACCATTCTTTCTTTAAGGGGGAAAATTACGGATTTGTAAGATTAGGTTCTGAATATAATGAAAGGGGAAATGAAGTCATCGTGACTGGGATTGAACACGCAAGCCGTAATGGGAGTGAAGTTTTCAAAAAACACATAAAATTGCCAATGGATGAAAAACCTAATTTTTACGGAATCCTGCATTTTTGCCTGGGCGGGATAAAAAAGGTTGCATGGCCGGAAAATGAGATTTTGGATGAAAAATACAATCCGCTCCATAAGAGGGTAGATTTTTGGTTATACCCGGCACTCAGCAGATAAAAAACATTTTTATTTCTAGTACTTACCTATTATCTATTATTGTCCCGGTAGCTCAGTGGTAGAGCGTTCGGCTGTTATGAAGTTTGAAACATCGAAGAATGTTTCCTTCGGAGGCACCGAAAGGTCGCAGGTTCAAATCCTGCCCGGGACGTACACATCGATTGACAGCTTTGATTTAAATTCTAGGCTGTCTTTCGAAACCCAAATCAAAACCTTTTTGAATCTTTCTTTCAATACCATAAAATGGAACTTCTCGATGTGGTTAACAAATACTGTGATATAAGAAGGATGAAGAGAAATTGTAACTTTGGCAAATGCGGGAAAAAGCCTGGAAAGGAGATGCTGATCTTCCAGATCGACATGGACACGCGAACGAAGAAGAACATAATGTCGATCTATCTCTGTTCTGATCATTTTAGGGAAATGGAAAAGTGTTTGGAAGGGGTTGTGAACAGGTTCAGGGCAGGCAAGATGTATCGAATCAAGGGTTTCGATATCGGATTCGTGACGTATTAATTTTTAAATCATTCTGGATTTAATATTGCTTATATGGGGCAGTAGCTCAGTGGGAGAGCGCTCGAACAGGATGGGAAACCCGTTTTGTGGCGATGCTGAAGTTCTCCCAGAAACCGAGACGCAGGAAAAATTAACTGCGCGGAACGTGTCGTGGGTTCAAATCCCACCTGTCCCATTCCTTTTTATTTTCTTTCCCGAATCACTTCTCATGAAAACCGTGAAAGAAGGGTTAGCGAAGATTTACGTTCCATCCGAATCATTGACCAGGAAATCCGAGGCTTTCTACAACCCTGATATGGAACATCAAAGGAACGTTACTATCGCAATCCTTAGGATGCTCAGGGCTAAGAAAGTTTTGGATCCTTTAGCAGCGACCGGAGTCCGCGGGATAAGGATATTGAAGGAAATCGAAGGGGTGGAGAAAGTTGTATTTAACGATGCGAATCCAAAGGCTGTGAAGCTGATAGAGAAAAATTTAAAACTTAACGGGATCAAGAAATCCAAATACGAAATACATAAAAAAGATGCGAACTCGCTCTTTTTGGAAAAAAGGAAATATGATTTCGTGGATATTGATCCGTTCGGCTCGCCCATTAAATATCTAAAAAACGTGGGCTATGCTTTGCACAAGGATTCTATACTTGGGGTCACGGCTACGGACTCGGGAGCGCTGTCAGGGAAGTTTTCCAGAGCGTGTTTCAGGAGGTATGGAATTTTCGTGGGGAGAACGGATTTTCCGAAGGAGCTGGGGGTTCGGGTTCTGATCACTTCTATATTAACGAATCTCGCTGTTCACGACCTTACATTCGAACCCCTTTATTCGCATGCAAACCACTACTTCCGAACAATAGGTTTGATTAAGTACGGACCTGATAGAAATCTCCCGAAAATCCAAATGATCTCCTATTGCCCGAAATGCCATTCGAAATCGATAGGTATAGAAAAATGTACATGTGGAGGAAAAATTGAAATTCTTGGGCCGCTATGGACAGGGAAAATTCAGGATAGGGATTTCTGTCGGAAGATCCTAATGAATTTCGAGTTCGGGAACAGGAAGGAGATCATGCTCTGCTCGGAGGAAATAGATTCCCCTTTCTATTACGATCTCCACCAAATAGCGAAATCCCTGCGAAAGAACCCGCCCAAGATCGAAAGTGTTATCGAAACCTTTCGAAAGAAGGGTTTCGAGGCATCGAGAACACATCTGTGTTCAACAGGAGTGAAAACGGATGTTAATATAAAAGGGTTTTTAAAATCAATCTTTTTCTAATTCTTCTACTGCCTTTTCCATTCCCTCATTCGAAAGCAAGGGTTTTATATGTTCGTATAATTTATTCTTGTTACATATTTCAAGATAACCGGCTTCCATTCCTATTATAATGACTTCTTTGGGCTTTAATTCTGCATACTCTATTAATTCCCTTTTTTCCTTCTTAGGAATCCGAAATTTTCCCCCTTCAACTTTCACGGAGATTTCCTTTTCGCCAGGAGGAAGTTCTGCAAATGCCTGGATGTTTCTAAAACCCTTTTCTTCCTTTTTTACAAAAAACATTTCTGAGATTCCGTATCTCTCCAGTTCCTTTCTTAACCTCACATCAAAAGTTATAGTTTTCCCTATCAAATTTGCTTTATATTCCCCATAGAATTTGTATACTACCATAAAAATCAAATTTAAAATAAAAGAAAGAGTTTTAAATCTATTCCATCAGTTCCTCTTCTTCCCTGACCTTTTCCTCGACCTCGTCCTTTATGCCGAGTCTTTCAACAACTTCCTTGTATCGGTTTCTGATAGTGACTTCCGTAACGCCTATCGCGTCAGCGACCTCTCTCTGTGTCTTCTTCTTTCCCTCGAGAACGGCAGCTATGTAAAGAGCAGCGGCTGCTACCCCTATGGGGCCTTTACCGCTCGTGACATCGTATCTTGTCGCCTCGTCAAGGATCTTGACTGCCCTGACCTGGACCCTCTCGTCCAATCCGAGCAGCGAACCGAATCTCGGAATGTAATCCTGCGGCTTCGCCGGGAGGATTCGTATATCGAGTTTCCTCGCTATGTATCGATAGGTCTTTCCGATATCTCTTTTCGAGATCCCGGATGCCTTTGAGATCTCATCCAGCGTTCTCGGCGCCCCTTCCTCACGGCATGTGGTGTACAATAAAGCGGCTATAATAGACTCGGTCGATCTCCCGCGAACAAGGCCTTTCTCAACAGCCTTTTCATACAACTTCGCAACCTTCTCATGGATTGCCTGGGAAAGCGAAAGATATGAAATTAACCTCTGGAGTTCGGAAAACGCGAAGGAAAGATTTCGGTCTTTCGATTTGATAAGTCTTTTATGCCATTTCGATAGTCTGTAATATTGCGCTCGCTTCTTGGCGGCCACCTTGAAAAGCTCGCCTCGTCCCTTACCTATTTCGGTTGTAATCCCCTGATCATGTTTCGTAACGGTTAAGGGAGCGCCTGTTCGGACCCTTCTGGACCTCTGGTTGTCATCGAACGCCCTCCATTCCTGAGTGGTGTCAATCATGGAAGAATCAATAACCAGTCCGCACTTTGAGCATACCATTTCCCCCCTTGAGGGATCGTATCTAAGATCGGAAGATTTGCATTCAGGGCACTTCTTATCCTTTTCATCATCCTTAGGGACCATTTTTTACCTCCTTTAGGTGATTACTGAAGTGTAAACGCTAATATATTTATATTTTACTCCTTTATAAAGATTTCTATAGTTTAGTGTATATCATTACCCTTTAATAGTAATTATATCCTTTACAGGAAATATTTATTTATGGTATCTTACCAATATTAGTTATTAAATCTGAGGGTTGTTTATGGCCGAGAAAGTGGGGGAAGTCAAGGATCTCAAGGTAGGATCGTACGTTATGATCGATGGGGAGCCCTGCAAGGTTTCTAAAATAACCAAGTCCAAACCGGGGAAACACGGATCCACCAAAGCAAGGGTGGAAGCGATGGGCGTGTTCGACAACAAGAAGCGCACGCTTCTCAAACCCACTTCCGCCTCCTGCCAGATACCCATAATCCTCAAGAAGGGGGCGCAGGTGGTTTCCATAACAGGGAACGTCGCGCAGCTGATGGATCTTTCGGATTACTCGATGTTCGAATGCTCGATACCGGAAGACCTTAAGGACAGGATCCAGCCCGGGAAGGAAATTGAATATTGGGA
>Ga0209427_10004129_pt1 | contig 16860 bp, 26 predicted proteins | sample DeeMarSWOR136_30_FD_187465 | JGI IMG/M metagenome (GOLD analysis project Ga0209427, IMG submission 187465) | Marine sediment microbial communities from White Oak River estuary, North Carolina - WOR-1-36_30 (SPAdes) (version 2) | ecosystem: Environmental > Aquatic > Marine > Intertidal zone >...
ATTAATATCGCCGTGCGTCCTGAAAATTTTAACAATAATTGCAAGACCAACGGCAACTTCCGCCGCTGCAACCGCAATTATAAACAATGTAAAAATCTGACCGTCAATGTTATGCAGGTACGCCGAATATGTAACAAAATTTATATTCACGGCGTTTAACATGATTTCAATACACATCAAAATTTTAATTATATTTTTCTGCGTTAATACACCGAAAAGTCCGATTCCGAAAAGGGTTATTCCAAGTGCAAGGTAATATTCTATCGGGATCATTGCAATTCACCTCCCTTAAAATTTATATTTAAATTTCTAAGTCCGTTCGGCTGAACGCCGAAGGATTGATTCGTATGACTCATCAATGGGCTGAAAGCCCGCTGATTCTTGTCGGGAATTTCCGACATGCACATCAAAATTTTAATTATATTTTTCTGCGTTAATACACCGAAAAGTCCGATTCCGAAAAGGGTTATTCCAAGTGCAATGTAATATTCTATGGAAATCATTTTGCATCACCTCCCACCGACTTTATTTTTTTATTTATCTCATCCTTTTTCGCAATAACAATAGCACCTACCATCGCCGCTGTCAGAAGCACTGCAAGCACTTCAAATGCAAGCAGGAAGTTTGTAAATATTGCACTCAAGTCCGCAACTGCCGTTCTCATGATTTCTCCTGATCCCGGGAATATTTTTATTCCAAGGTTTAATGAAATAAGTATGATAAGTGCAAATACCAGTACCGATTTTATTATTTCACTGAATTTCATTTTTTTCTCGCTTTACTAAAAATATTACAAATATTATCATTACCGTAACCCCGCCGACATAAATCAACACCTGTACCGCTGCAATAAAAGGCGTTCCGAGCAGGATGTACATTACCGCGATTGTTACAAAGAATGCTGCCAGGAATAACGCGGAATGTATAATCTCCCTTGACATTATTACCATTGCAGCCAAACTTATTGACATTACCGCGAATATTAAAAATGCGATAAGTTCAAGTGTTATTGATTCAAGCATTTTGATATTTAATTTTTGATAATCATTAAATTATTATTATTATTATTAAAATTTTTATTTTTTAAAGTACACTTTCCCAACCTCTTTTATCAAATCCGTCACTGAAATCACTCCTCTCGGAAAACCGTTTTTGTCTAATATAAACAACCGGTCAATTCCTTTCTCGCTCATAATTTTCCCTGCTTCCCCGACAGTTGCGTTCACATCTATGCTTCTAACAGGCGCAGACATTATATCGGATGCCTTAACCTCCCTGAAGTCATGGTCAAATGCCTTTGAAATATCAATCTCCGAGATTACACCCGTTGCCCTGCCTTCCTTCCCGACAACAACAACGCCGTGGATGTAGCCCTCTAAAAGAATTTTAATAACATTTATAACTTTCGCGTACTCGGGTACCGTTACAACGCCGTGAGTCATCAACTCCTTTACTGTTTTATCCTCAATGTGTTTCATTTTGATTTTGTAATGATTTTTTATGTTTAATTACAATTAAATTTTATTTTTAAAAAATTGTTTTTAAATTCCGGGTTTGTTCTCTTTCGCGAGCAGAACATTATCACAATTCCCCAAACATCGCTTTAATGCTTTCGGGAGATATTTTATTGGTTTCTAAATTAATCAATAATTCCTCTGCTTTCTCTCTTGAAATTTCTTTGGTTTTCACTGGCACACTGCTCGCGGAAGATGTTTTCTTTTTGACTTTCTGGCACATACTTTTGTCATGTTTCCTGATAGTTCTTTTGAAACTATCAGGAATGTCAAGTTCATAACTCATTTTCAAACCACCCGTCCAATTCTTTTTTGCTTTTAATTTTAGTAAAATGTCCTTTGTTCAAATCGCGTATTCCTTCTTGAATCCCTTTTACTTCATTTTTGTTTGCTAAAATTTCCAGTGTTTCCTTCCGGCAATCCATCTCATTGCTCATTTTTTCAACGACTTTTAGTAGTTCCGCCGATATTTCAGTTGTGTAAATCCCGGTATGTTTTCCCGTTGGATGAGTAATAGTTTCCATATCAATTGATAATTAGAATTTACTTTTTAAATTATTTTGATGAAAATTATTATCACAATTCACCAAACATCGCTTTAATTGAATCAGGGGTTATTTTGTTGGTTTCTAAATTAATTAATAATTCCTCTGCTTTCTCTCTTGAAATTTCTTTATTTTTCACGGCGATGCTGATTAGTTTTTGCGCGTCGGTTCCTTCTGTTCTATTCGCTTTAATAACTATTTTGACAGCTACGAAGGAAAATATAGCAGATCCAAAAACAATCAGTAGAATTGGTGTGAAACCCAAGGCTACAATTCCTCCAATAACTGCTCCAACTAGCCCCCATGCATCTGATTTGTCTGGCATTTTTGAATTTGAATTATTTTATTAATTTTAATTTTATTTCTGCCTGTTTCAAACCACCACCATCAAATTTCATATTAATTTTTTCATTAGTTTCAAATATTAGAGTTATAACTCTACTCTTGAAACTACTTTCCGTTGGTGTTTCTTTTCGTTATTCCGCAGGTTCTGGAAAAAAGTATGCAGGTTGTAGTTTGCTCGTTTGGCTAACTCCTCGCCTGCTTCCCGAACCTCATTAACAATTGGGTCATTCAACATTTTTATTTTGTTAATTTATTAACTCTTCAGGTGTGCAGATAATCGGTGTGTGGATGCCGAGGTCTTTACTTATATCCCTCAATTTCCTAATTATTTCACCGTTGGCAAGGTGTTTGCAGTTCCATGTTACAAGGTAATCAATATTATGTACTGATGCAACAGCAAGATGCGCAGCATCCCGAAACGCTTTCTCCGGAATTTCCAATTTTTCCATGTACATCTGAGCTGTTTCCTCAACTTTATCATTCAGTTCCAGATGAGGGAAATCTCTTAATTCTTCCAATCTTCTTTTGGCGGCTTCCGGGTCGCCCATACTTGCTTCTTCAATTACAACTTCGGAAATAAAAATCTCAAATTGTTTTATGGATTTATGCCACCATTCCCGGGTAATCTCTTGATGAGCAAGGACAATAATGTCTCTGCCGGGTTTGGATGTGTAATAACTTACCACCGTTGTTTCAAGATATATTGATTTTTTCATTTTAGTTGTTTGATCTCTGAAATTCACCTGTTTCAAAGCACATCCCGCCCGCGATATACGAGCAATTTTTTATTAACGATGAGGGAGATATGCGATTCGCCTCACCGGCTCCGGCAGGTTTGCCTTACAGGACGGGAGCAGCACCCTTCTTTTAATCTTAATTATATTTGATATATTAAATATTTAATTTGTTTTTTAATTAAAGAAGTAGATTCACAACCTGCCGAACAGGGCTTTAATGCTTTCGGGAGAGATTTTGTTTGATTCTAAATTAATTAATAATTCCTCTGCTTTCTCTGGTGTGATTTCGTTGTTTTTCACGGCGGAGCTGATTAGTTTTCTTGCCTCACTCAGCGAATGCAGCCGGACGAAATTGTTGCATTTGTAGATATTCTCGTTTACTTTTTTAAGCATTGAATTATACAGGGTTTCGTCACGCATGAGAACCGCATCTTTTTCCATTTCCAACTTTATGCTTTCCAGCCGGGTTAGCGCATTCCGTATCAAGTTAACCTGATCCCCTGTTATGTCTTTTACCGTAGCGTCCATCACATTGAGCATATCCTTGGAGAGCAGGGACGCCACCGCATCAGGCAGGATTAATCTGTTTATTTTTTCGTAGTATTCAGCAGCCTTGCGATCTGCTTCGGATTTTCCTACGGCATCTTCAAAAGGCTTTTTTTTAACCTCCTCCCTTAGAGGGCGTTCACGCACACCTTCGGGGGCTTTCGCTTCGCCTTCGTGGAAAAGTCTGGCGGCGGCTAGTTTGGTTATGGCGGCGGTTGTTAGACCTGCGCCAGCTGCACCAATCAAGCCGAGGGGGTTACCAGGGAAAAACAAAAAAGTAGTAATTCCTATAACCCCTCCTAAGATAGTCGATTTTGTAACCATTATTTAAAAATACAGTTCAGAGGATTTGTCTTTTTTGAACATTCATGAATATCTAATACTGTTTCAATAATTCCTTTATCCCCGCCCCCGCACTTCCCGTCGGTGCATGTTCCGCTGGTGCAGGTTTCCCATTTTCCGTTTTTGCAGTATTCTTTATCGTTATCCTGATTGCACACCTTGCCAGAACAGTCAAGTTTTGGTTTTGGCGTATCTGCCGGCTCAGGTGCTGGCGTCGGTTCAATCGGAGGCTTCGGTTCTGGTTCGTTTTGCGGCACTGATTCGTCCGATTTCGTATCGTCCAGCGGTTTTTCGTCCGGTGGCGTTTCTTCCTCTTGTGTTTGTCCGACACATTCTCCGCAATCCTGCGGGCAGTTCGTACAATTCTCCTCGCCCTCGCATGTTCCGTCGCCGCATTCTGTTACGGGTGTGGATGTTTCTGTTTTTACACAGCACCAAATCCCTGTATTGTCAGGATCGCCGCGCATTTCCGCGTTTCCAAGCAGTAAATCAAAGTCAAATTTCATATTAATTTTTTGAATTTCGCTCACCTTTTCCATTCTGCACCAAACCGAATAACTTCATCAGTTTCTCATCCGTCTCTAATTGCATCTGTTGAGATAACCTGCCTAATTCACGCCGAATCAATGCTGTTGAGACCGTCATCAAACGATGTAATCTTATGATGGATGACACCCGCAGCCCGGTTGAAACAAAATCGGAACTATTTGAGTTAAGCACAATATCCGTCTCCAATAGATCATGCGGCACCCTGCTGCTTATAAATGCCAGAACAACATGGCGGTGATGTCCGATAGGTTCGGTCAAGCATATCGCAGGTCTTACCTTTACAGCCGAAAGATCATCAAACGGAAAAGGCACCAGAACAATTTTACCTTTAATCATGGAATGGTTTTCCATCGGCAAGTGTATAAATATCTTCTTCGGGTTCTTTTAGGAAATCAAAGGCAGGGTTGTTAGATGCTGCATGCAGCCACTCTGTTTCACCTATATCTTCATATTCGGGTACCAGAATAATAACGCGAACTTTTGTTGAAGATAAAACCGGTATATTTTCATCTAAAATAAGATTACCTCCCGTATTGATTCTTCCTGTTGTTTCAATCGCTTTTATTGCAGATTCCATATCAACTTTTTTTTGTTTTTTCAGATACCTTGTAATTGCAAACATTTTTTGAAAATTCACTTGTTTCAAAGCACACCCCACCCGCTCATATCACGGGCAAATTTTTATTAACGATGAGGGAGATATGCGAGTCGCCTCACCGACCAAATTTGGTAATGATTATGATTATTATCTTATTAATTTTGAAATAAAAATAAATTTAATCAAAATTTGACTATAATTCCCCAAACATTGCTTTAATGCTTTCGGGAGATATTTTTTTGGTTTCTAAATTTATCAATAATTCCTCTGCTTTCTCTCTTGAAATTTCTTTATTTTTCACGGCGTTCGGGGGCTTTCGCATGCTCTACGGCAGGCGCACCTTTGAAGAGTTTTGTGCTTGCGTAGTAGCCGAGTCCGAGACCAGTTAATGTCGGTGCAGAATAAGCAAATATTTGACCCGCTCCTGCTAAATGTTGTGTAGCCGCAACATGGTCACCAATATAAAGACCAACAAATGTGGTGGCTAATGTAGTTATCCCCCGTCCAATCCAAGTTCCGATTCCCATTTTTATTTGCAATTGAAATCAGCCACATCACCGTTTCCAATTCCAAATAAATCACAATCAGATTTCATATTAATTTTTTTAAATCACAATTTATTCCACTCATCGCTCGCTATCCTATACCCTACAATCCCTTCAACCTCTCGTATCATCATTCGTAGTTGGGGCACAGAGTACTCATCATTAGACGGAATTGCCATGCGGTGATTTTCATAAATCATAAACTGGTGCCGCGTTCCGGAGAATGGACCATCAAAGCCGATTTTGCGTAAACGATTGATGAAGTCCCCGCGCTTACACGGAAGCCACCGGCTCATAGACAGGTTCTTTATTCAAATCAATGCCTGAAATTGCCGGTAGCGGGTGTTTTAATTTGAGACCGACCAGTATCCATTCCTCCAATGTAGATTGTAATTCCATTTCACATTCATACAATGTTTCGCCAAATGCTATTACTCCCTTACACTGAGGAATGCGCCCGGCATAAGTGCCATCTTCCAATTTGTCATAGGCGGCATGCCTCATCGCCTGTTTTACATATTTACTTAGAATAAATCTCATTGTTATTTAGTATGTTTGCTTTCAAAGCACATCCCACCTGCATTATACAGGCGAATTTTATTTTTATTAACGATGAGGGAGATGTGCGAGTTGCCTCACCGACTAAATTTGGAGATTATTATTTTATTAATTTTGAAAATAAAAATAAGGATGAATTTTAACAATTATTCATAAATTCCTCTATTGACACCTGCAAATCCTTCTTTATAATCTTGTTTAAAAGCCCCCTATCTATTTTTTCGCCGGGGTGAACCGGCACCAACATCGCCCTTCTATCAGGATGCCTGAAAAACGCATGACTGCCTTTCTGCCGTATTTTTTCAAATCCCAGTTTTTCCAAAATTCCGGACAACTCCTTTGCAGATAACAGAGGTAATTTTGACATTGTAATTTTTATTTTTTTGATTAAACTTTTTTTAAAAGTTTATTAAACAGTTACTTTCTGTAACCCGACAAATCTTTCTTTAATTTCAACTAACGGGTTGCATTCCAGGTAAAGAGAAATTGCCTCCTTTGTTCTTTCAATGAGTTCGTCAAGTGTTTTTGCCTGCGTATGGCAGCCCGGGAGTTCAATCACATCCGATATTAAATACCCGTCTTCTCCCTCTTCTATTACGATGTTGAATTCGTTCATAATTCAATTTAAATTTTATTTTTAAAAAATCGTCTTTAAATTTCACTTATTCCTTAACTTTCTCTTCCCGGTCTTCCCTGCCCATGCTCCTTCCGACAAACCCTCCAAGCCGGTTTCTTACCCCCCTGTACAGTTTCTTCTGCATGTCATCGTCAAAATTTCCCTTTGAATTAATAGTTCGCATAAGCCAGCCCGCGATATCGCTAACTGTTTTGCTTATTTTAGATTTGTCAGTCCTTACGACATCATCCAGAATTTTAATTTTATTTTCATATTCTTTTAGTTCGGAAGGCGACATTCCATCGTTAAGTCCGAGTTCCTCTTCAGGATAGCCCTGGAAGAAGTGGTCAAGAATTCTAACTTCAGGGCGTTCGCTTTTTTTACCTCCCCTGTCCTTGATTTTGATTTTGTCCCGGAATCTTTTTACAAAGTATTCCCACCGGAGCTTGTATATACGGTTCCTGTCCCTGTGCCTTGCTGATTTAATAACAACGCCGTCAAAGTGCCTGTCAAGGTCTTCCATCTTTTCAACAAGAATGTTTCCGTTATTCATCACCCCGACACGCGGGATTACTGATAACATTGATTGCAGACCCTCAATGAAGTTTGCATCATACCATCTCCCCGGCATTCCCTTATCAAAAGCGTCAAAGACAAAATACCCCACATCACCGAAGCCCCAGTTTTCTTCGTTGAATTCATAGTTTATCGCATTCACGCTTTTTTTGCCGACAACTTCCATGCAAAGAACAATACCCGGGAATTTTTTAAAAAATTTCATAAGTTCCCTGCCAAAGGCGTCTCTCAGTATGCTTGTTGTTTGAGCGCATATAAACCCGCCTCTTTGAAGGGCAACAAAATTATTAATACAATTCAGATAGACAAGCCGCACATTGTAGCCGTCAATTTTATATTCAACAACATAGTCCTCGTCAAGCACGGGAATGTCATCTTCAATGAAAGGCGCATCCAGCCGCGGGTATGACTGTATTATGACCTCTTCTTTCCCGTCCGTGATAAGAACGGTTCCCGATTTCGTTAACTTGTAACTTTCAAGAGATGCGACATCCTCAAGGGGAAATCTTCTCAAAGCCATTATCGTGTTCTCTACTGCTTCGGGGTATCTTTCTTTTAGTTTTTTTATATCCATTGTCGTAATTAATTTTAATTTTATTAAAATTTAGATTATTAATTTAAACTTTAATTTTTAATTTCGTGAAATGATTAACATTGATTCAATACCCAAAGACCGGGATAGATAAAGGGGAAGTGTATGAGGCAGTATTAAACGGCGAGGTCATAGAAGAATATGCAGAAAACCAATAACCAATAACTAAAAATGAAATGTGTGATTTGCGGGGGAATTGTAACCGAAAGAGAAACAGAAGATAAAATTGTCGTAGGTAATGATGCGTTTTTTGGAAGTATCGTAACCGAAGTTTGCACAAGCTGCGGGGAGCGATATTACACTGACGCCGTTATGGATAAACTGTCCAAACTCAAAAAACGACTTGCTGCACGCCGGAAAAAAATCTTTCCGGTGGGAACCGTTTACAGGGTTCCGCAGCCGATTTAGACGGGATTGAATACGGGATATAATTAAAATTAAAATTAACCTGCGGAGAATTGATATTAAAAAATAGGCTTCACTATCGTTCGCGATATTTTTTATCGTAAGAACGAACTTTCCAATACGATAAAAAATTCCCTGAACATTACCGCAAGTTTTAAAGAATGATGTTCAATATATAATTAATCATAAATTAGAGCGGATAAAATTGATTATAGAGAGGGACTCCGGGCAAGATTTTGGTTCCGGGGTCTGTGGGAAAAATCGGATTAGATGATGAGGGGATGGGAATTAAAGAGGCGATTTTAAAAATTTAAAGGAGGAAAAAATTGATGCTCAATAAGTTTGCTTTAACTCTAAATAAGGGTTTAAAAGAACAAAAAGTTTGTTTAATGGAAGTTATCGGAAATTCCGAACCCATTGAAAAAACCAGAATATTTAACAAAAACCAGAATAGTTTGTTATGATAAGAAAAAGCAAAAACATTTTAAATTTGAAAAGTAATAAATATTATTCTATAACTAAAATACTAATAATTTTACAATGTTTAAAACTCAAAACATAAGCGTTCTGAAACATAATCCTGAAAAACTGGATAACTTTGTAAGAACAGAAAATTATGGAGACATCATCTACCTGTTGCGTAAATTGGGAAAACTTTCTCCGGACTTTGACCAGAGTCCATTATTATATTTACTTAAAAAGGATAACGACAATGTAAGGTACCTGGCAGTTAAAAATTTAGCAAAATTATCTAATCCTTCTTTAATAGGCACGTATAAAGAACTTTTAAAATCCGACTCAAGTGCCAAAGTAAGGCGCGAATCTGTCTCTGCTATAGGGAGATTGCGTAAAAAAGAATCAATCCCAATCCTGATCGGGTTATTGGATGATTATGACCCCGAAGTTGTTTTACAGGCAATTAGAGGGCTATTAGTATTTAAAAAAGATAATCTTGTCAAGAATGAATTAAAAAAATTATCAGAACATCCAAACGAAATTGTCAGAGTTGTGATTAATAAAGAATTCAATAACAATCACAATAACTTAGATGAAAAAACAAACCATACTCAATCACCAGAATTTATGAAAAATGTTGTAGTCCGTGGTGATGTTAGAGGGATTATAAAATATGCTCCGGATGAGTCAATACATTTAACTTTTACTTCACCACCTTATTATAACGCTCGTGATTATGCTATTTATCAAAGTTATGATGAGTATTTAAAATTTTTAGAGGATGTCTTTAAAGAAGTTCATAGAATAACAAAGGAGGGGCGGTTCTTTATTTTAAATACTTCCCCCATTATCATTCCTCGCGTAAGCCGCCAGCATTCAAGCAAAAGATACCCGATCCCGTATGATATTCATCCTTTACTAATAAAAATGGGGTGGGAATTTATTGATGATATAATCTGGCTTAAACCGGAATCCAGTGTGAAGAATCGTAACGCTGGCTTTTTGCAGCATAGAAAGCCACTTGCATATAAGCCAAATGCCTGCACTGAAAGTGTAATGGTGTATAGAAAAAAGACAGATAAACTACTTGATTGGAATATAAGACGATATGACTGGGATGTTGTAAATAAAAGCAGAGTAAATGAGGATTACGAAACATCAAATGTTTGGAAAATTGATCCTGTTTTTGATAGAACGCACAGTGCAGTTTTTCCATTAGAATTATGTAATCGTGTTATTAAATTTTATTCGTATATTGGTGATCTGGTTTTTGATCCATTTGCTGGCAGTGGAACATTTGGCAAGTCGGCATTAAGTTTAAACCGGTATTTTTTCTTAACTGAAACAAAACCGGAATATTTTGAAAGAATAAAAGAAAACATTAATCAGAAAATGCTTTCAGAAAATTACAGGGAACCCACATTTTTAGACTTAAAAACATTTATTTCAAATACTAAAAGAAAATGACCGCCACATTATCAAAAGAAGTCACAAAGAATATTATTGTGAAACTTATCAAAGGAGAGGATTACAGAATTGAAATTGTGACACTGATAAATACGGATTTTTTGCAATATGTAGTTGACTTTTTTAAAAGAATAGTTGATGCAAAACTGAAAAGCAAAGACATTACCATTGATTGGTATAAACAAGAATTTTTAGATGATAGATTATCCTCTGATGAAATCGCGATTCACTCAGGACTAAACAAAAAGACAATTTCAAACATGTACAATTCGGCAAGAAAAGAAATCGTAATTGAAGCATCAAATGAACATTATGAACAACTATATAATGCTATTCAAAAATTAGTGGATGAAGAAGATGAGTTAAATATAACATTGACAATTAAATTTAAAGGCGTAAGTGTTGATTTAAATGTTAGTGAAAGTTTAATTGTGATAAATACTTTAGCAGTTAAGCGATCTGCTTTGAGGGGCGGTTTATGGAGTACTGCCGGAAAAAGAGTAGAAGGTCCTTTGATGATAACTCTCTGCAAATTATTTGGCGTTGATGCTGCTAATTACAAAGTTAAACTTAAGGGGAGAAGTGAAGTAAAAACTGATACTGGTTTTGAGAGAGAGGTTGATTTTTATCTAATAGGTCACTCTGATGAGGAGTACAAATGTGAAGTTAAATTGATGGGTAAAGGAAACCCGGAAAGCGCCGATGCGGTTATAGCCCGTGATAGCAAGGTATTTGTCGCAGATAAATTATCGGATACGAATAAAAGACAACTAAATAGTTTAAGTGTTGAATGGGTGGAACTAAGACATGACAGTGGTTATAAGAGATTTAAAACGGTTTTAGAAAATCTGAACATAAAGCATGAGGATTTTGAGGGTGATGTTGATAGTCGTTTAGATGAAATTTTTAGAGGGATATTTTAAAAGAAGTATATTCAATAATTTTAGTCGGGGTTCGGAACTCTGTGGTTGCTTTGCAACATTACCCTAACGAGTCATATAACTCGAATTATAGGGATCACTTCATTCGCTCAAGCCGGCTATCTCCGAATTCATATAGCCCGATTCCGTTATGCTAAATCATAAACCCCTAACCCCAAATTTTGTTTTAATATTTCCGCTGAATTTAATCTAAATTAACCGCAAAACCCTTCAACACTAATTAAAATTTAATTTCATAAAATGATCAACCTCGCATCAATCCCAAAAGACCCCGGCTGCTACCTCTTCAAAGACCCGTCCGGGAAAATAATCTACATCGGCAAAGCAAAGAACCTGAAAAAGAGAACCGCAAGTTACTTTCAAAAAAAGCAGTTTGACCCTAAAACAGATGTGCTGGTCTCTAAAATTGACTCGGTTGATTTCATTGTCACGGACACCGAGGTTGAGGCATTGATTCTTGAAAATGCTCTTGTTAAGAAGCATAAGCCGAAGTACAACATTGACTTGAAGGATGCAAAGAATTATGCTTATATCCAGGTGACGGATGAGGACTTCCCGCGGCTTTTGATTGCGAGAAAGAAAACAGCGAAGGGGAAGTTTTTCGGTCCGTTTACTTCAGGTCAGGAGCGCGATTACATCCTGTCGTTTCTAAAAAAGACATTTAAGCTCCGGACATGCAGGAGAATGAGAAAAAAGCCGTGCTTGAGGCAGCATATAGATTTATGCCTGGCTCCCTGCGCAGGTGGTGTGAGTATTGATGAGTATGCAGAAAATATAAATAAAATTAAGTTAATTCTCGGCGGTAAAATAAAACAGCTTCTTGACTCGCTTAATCTGGAAATGCAGAAACACTCCGGAAATTTAAACTTTGAGCAGGCGATGGAAATCAAAAAACAGGTGAACGCACTTGAACTTTTATGCGAGCGGCAGAACATTGACCGCCGAAAAAAGTACAACGAGGACATAATAAATTATTTAATCAGGGACGGCAGGGTTTACCTGATTCTTTTTAACATCTACGCGGGGCTTTTGAAAAATAAAAATGAATTTAGTTTTAATTACACCCCGGATTTTCTTGAGGAGTTCATCATCAGGTACTACTCGGAAAATGAAATACCCCGGGAAATTATCCTGCCGGAAGAAATTGATTCTTCAATTATTTCGTTTCTTGAAAAAAGAAAAGGCAGAAAAATTAAAGTCACAATTCCCGTGAGGGGTGGAAAAAAGCAGCTTCTTGAACTTGTTATAAAAAACATTGAGGTCTCGTTTTTCAGTGACACAGAAAAACTTGAGGAACTTAAAAATAAACTGCACCTCAAAGAGACCCCGGATGTTATTGAGTGCTTTGACATATCGCATCTTTCGGGAACGGCAACGGTCGGCTCAATGGTTCGGTTCCGAAACGCTAAACCTGATAAAAGCAATTACCGCAGGTTTAAGATAAAAACCGTTGAAGGCATTGACGATGTTTCGGCAATTGCCGAAGTCGTCAGGAGAAGATATGCGCGGCTGAAAAATGAAAATAAAAAATTCCCGGATTTAATTATTATTGACGGCGGCAGGGGTCAATTGAACTCGGCGTTAAGTGAGTTAAAAAAACTTGATTTGAAAATTCCGGTAATATCAATTGCAAAAAAATTTGAAGAAATTTATGTTCCCGCACTCAAATACCCGCTGAAACTTGACAGAAAAGAAAAAGCACTCAAATTCATACGGGAAATAAGAGATGAATCGCACAGGTTTGCCGTAAAATACAACCGGCTTTTGAGGAAAAAGGAACTTTTGAAATAGTTGATTTCTTTAGCGGCGTACATTCCAGTGGGGTAAAGTTCTTCTTATTTTCTGGTTAATATTCCCTCTCTCGCAGTTTACGGGAATCATAACATCGTTAGCTTTCATATATTTTACAGGTTTATTGTTCTCTTTCCTGTCCCGGAACCAGTCATATATAATTTTACTTATTGTAACACTCGGAGTTAAGATGGATATTACCGAAGAGGATATAGATACTCCGTCGGTGCCTTTCGTGGTGGATTTTTGATTACTTTTAATTTCAATATCATTTGAATCTGTCATTATATCCAAAAACTCGTTTATCTCTAACGGGAGCCACCCGGGAAACTTAAGCGTTAATGCACAGTTATTATTCATTTTCATTTAAAATTGGATTTATATCCGGCTATCAAAAAATATCACAGGATGCCGAACAAAAAATGTAATGCCCGGCACTATGAACCAAACAACCTCATTTATATATTACATTTACGAGTTAATAAGTTGTTTGAAATTTGAAAGAAAAGAAAAAGCCATTGAATTGAGGAAAAAAGAAATTTTTTAGTATAGATTTTGAAGATTTATATCCGGTGCGGTAATGTTCCCTTTATTTTCTGGTTGATATTTCCCATGCCGCTGTCCCCCGGGAGCATAACATTGTTAGCCTTTATATATTTTACTGCTTTATTGCTCTCTTTCCTGTCCCGGAACCAGTCATATATAACTTTACTTATCGTATCGCTTGAAGATAATACGGATATTACAAAAGATTCCACGGGAACTCCGTCGCTGCCTTTCGTGGTAATTTTTTGATTATTTTTAATTTCAATATCATCCGAATCTGTCATTGTCTCTAAAAACTCTTCTATCTCTAACGGGAGCCACCCGGGAAACTTAAGCGTTAATGCACAGGTATTGTCCATTTTTATTTAAAATTAGATTTATATCCGGCTACCAAAAAATATCACAGGATGCCAAACAGAAAATGTAATGCCTGGCACTATGAACCAAACAACCTCATTTATATATTACATTCCAAGGTTTAATAACCTGTTTAAACCCGGAAGGGAAAGAAAGCAAGGAATCTGGCAGTGAAATACAACCGTCTCCTGAGGAGAAAGAAATTTTGAATTAGTATAAGGAAGTTTGAAGATTCACCTATAAAAGATAAATTTATTTTTATATATATTTTACTAAGTGAATAAAAACAGCACTTGAAAACAAAAATAAAAATTTTAAGGGTTTTATACATTTAAATGTATAATCATTTATAAAGGTTTATACTTAAATATGTATAACACACAAAAATGGAAATCGATAAAGAATTACTTACCGGCTATGTTTTCGCTAAGTTAAAAGAAGCACCGAAATTGGCAAAAGACAATACACGAGCAGGTGAAAAAGTATTTGAACATAGGCAGCCGTATTTCAAGATTAAAGAATACATTGACGCATTTCTTTCTAATCAGGATATTGTTTATAACAGGGTTTTAATTATGCCAGGGATTCGCGGCGTTGGAAAAACAACAATCCTCTATCAGTTATATAATTATCTGCGGGATGAGAAAAAAATAGAGCAGGAGAGGATTCTTTATTTATCTGCTGATGAATTGAAGGCGTTTTTAGGTTACAGGATACTTGATGCTGTAGATACATTTATTTCAGAAGTCCATGAAACATCCCCTGTTTACCTCGATAAAAAATTATTTATCCTGATTGATGAAGCCCATTATGATAAGGAATGGTCGTTTGCAGGAAAAATATTGTATGATAAAAGCAAAAACATTTTTTTAATATTCACCGGATCATCTGCATTAAGCATTGAAATGGCTGTTGATGCCGTGCGAAGAGTAAAAAAAGAAATTATTTTCCCCGTGAGTTTCTTGGAACATATAAATTTAAAATACAACATTAATGAACCACCGGGACTGTCTGAAAGTTTAAGGGAGTTGATTTTCAGGTACAGTGAAACCTCATTGAAAAACGGGGTAAAAAAAGAAAATGAATTAAAGATAAAATTATTGAACGCAGAAAAACCGCTGGATAAAGAGTGGGAAAATTTTTTATGTTACGGGGGATTCCCGTTCAGTTTACATATAAGCCCGGAAGATGTCCATGAAAAAATAGTCAGTATGATTGATAGGATAATAGAAAAAGATGTTTTTGAATCTCAGTCATTTAGTACGGAAACAAGAAACACAATCTCAAGGATCCTTGCGTTTTTAGCATTGCAAAAGCCGGGAGGAACATCTGATATGAAACTTGCAAAAAGACTGGGGACTTCACCGACTCTCATCAGGAACATCCTTGATGTTTTAGAGAAAACCAGGTTAATATTCAGCATAAAACCCTATAGTTCAGCGGGAAAAATCATAAGAAGACCCTGGAAATACTATTTTTCGCAACCTTCAATATCTGCTGCGATAAGGTCACGGCTGGGTTTATATAAAGTAACCGATAGGGAGATGCTTGGAACATTGGCAGAGGGTCTTGCGGGAGCATATTTTTTAAGGATGAAAGAAACCATAAACGAGCCCTCTGGAATGTTCTATGATGTAAAAGAAAGCGGAGTTGATTTTATACTTCAAACTCCTGAAGGCATAATTCCCGTGGAAGTGGGTATCGGGAAAAAGAGGGAAAGACAGATTAAAAAAGCGATTTACGAATATAAAGCAAAATACGGGGTTGTTATATCAAACGATAAAGAGAAAATCAGCGTAAATAACAATGTGATTTACATACCCATAACAACATTTTCATTTATTTAACTAAAACACAGCCGGGAGCATTAAAGTTCGGTGCATGTTAATTTTTATAATATTTTGTTTATTCAAAAAACTCCTCCGAAAGAATATATGCTTTCTCAATTTTTTTGATTTTTCCTTCAATCCAGCCGAAGACCCCCCTACTCCCGCCGTTCGGGTTTAACACAACCGCCACCTGGTAGGGCTGGTTTAACTGGCACTCCACGATTGATGTATCTCTTCCCGACAGGAATATCCCGTCAGAGAACCCGCCGAAAGGATGCGAGTGATACCAGCCGGCAAGCGTGTAATTTTCCGATTTTGTTTTACGGTATTCTTCAAGCGCTAAAAGCCATGCGAGATGGGATGCGCCTTCAATTACAACACCTGCCATTGATGATGATGTCTCTTTCGCAGGAATTGCCTCTGCAATGTATGTGCATAATCCCCCTGAAATTTCATAAACCCTGCCGATTAAAAAGCCGCATCTCTCGTTTTCCCTGTCTTCCGCGACATGCTCTTCCATCTGTGAAACGGACTTTTTTGAAAAAAATACCTCTGAAATTGAATCATTCATTTTTGGATTTTTATATCTATTTAATTTTAAATGTTATTAAAAATTAAATTATTAAGGAACAAGTTTAATATTAAAAATAAAACCAAAAATTTTCATACAATGGATATTGATAAAATGGATGCCACATCTATTGGTTTATGGGTTGTAAAACACATTATCTGGGATGAAACATATCCCAGGGTAAAAAAGAAGTTTGGTGAAGACCCCTTTAAAAAGATAGCGGGGAAGGCGATAGATAATATCCTTAAAGAGAATGAGGATTATGTCTTTCTCTTAACTGAAATAGAAAGAAAGATAAGAGAAGAAGACATAAAGGATATTTCGCAGTTTGATGAAGGGGATTTTTGCAAGTTAGTTAAAGGTTCGGAAAAACCTGTGTGTAAGAACTTCTTTAAAAAGGTTGACAGCTGTGTGGTATTCAGCCAGATCATTAT
>Ga0209427_10004130_pt1 | contig 16857 bp, 11 predicted proteins | sample DeeMarSWOR136_30_FD_187465 | JGI IMG/M metagenome (GOLD analysis project Ga0209427, IMG submission 187465) | Marine sediment microbial communities from White Oak River estuary, North Carolina - WOR-1-36_30 (SPAdes) (version 2) | ecosystem: Environmental > Aquatic > Marine > Intertidal zone >...
GGTCCGCCAAGTACAACGCCGCCAACTTCATGAGCGGCGGAGCCATGAACTGGTACTGGTACGACGCGAACCGCAACGGCTACATGGACCTCCCGATACCCGACGGCCGCTATGGGGCCCCTGTTGACCCTCAGTACTTAGACCCGGATGGCGATTATTACCGGCTGACCAGTTATGATGTTCAAAATCCCGATTTTACGTACTACCCCGAAGACTTGAAAGCTCCCTACATGCATGAATTCATGGCCGGCGTCGAGCACGAGCTGGTCAAGGACTTCAAGCTGGGGCTCCAGTTCATCTACAAGGTGAACAAGAACATCGTCGAGGACGTGGATAAGTTCAACGGCTATGATCCCGACGCCGTCGATGACCAGGGACGGCCCATCTGGCTCCCGTATAATTTCATTGATCCCGGCTGGGACGGCGAATGGGGGACGGATGATGACCAGAACATGACCGCCTGGGGTCTGGCTGATTACGCTCCGACCCGGGCTTACGAAGGGGCGAACCCACCAGAAGCCAAGAGAGAGTACATCGCAGGTGTGCTGACTTTCGACAAGAGGATGAGTAACCGGTGGCAGCTTAAAGGATCGATCCTGTACTCTGCCTTTAAGGGCAACTGCGACCCAGGATACAGCGACACAGAAGGCGAGTCAGGGATGTTCGACAATCCGAATGTGATGGTCAATTCCTACGGCCGGGTGGCTTTTGACCGCCCGCTCCAGATCAAGCTCATGGGAACGATCATGCTCCCCTACGACTTCATCCTGACCGGATATTTCCAGGCCCGCTCCGGATCACCCTGGGGAAGGTCGATTCAGCGGGTCTATTTCCCCTCCAGCATCGATACCCAGGATTCCTACGCTTCGATCCAGGCTGAACCGTCTGGAACCCGAAGAGGCCGTCCCTACACCGAGCTGGATTTGAGAGTGGAGAAATCCTTCTCCTTCGGTGACTATGGTAAATTAAGCCTGTATCTCGATGCCTTCAACATCGGGGGAAGAAACGGCGTCAACGTCAGCCGAAACCCCAACCCGCGCATCTATCCCTACGAAGATCCTCCGAGAATCACACTCGACACAGACTATGGACTCATCACCAGCGCCTATGGTGTCCGTTCTTTCCGTTTTGGAGTGAGGTATACCTTTTAGTCTTCTGAGATAACAAAAAGAGGGGGGCTCACCCCCCTCTTCCCCGCTCCTCATTGTCATTCCCGCGGACGCGGGAATCCAGGCTGCGCAGGGATGACATTTTTTTTAATTGACTTACTTCCACCTTTGAAGTGAAAAATGGTATACTGTAGATTGATGTTGCGTTTGAAGGCCAACTCAACGAGCAAAGGGGTCAGGAAAAGATACCTCTCCATCTTATTCCTGGTTCTTCTTTTTATTCTCTATTCAGCCTGTGCTTCCCATAAGGTTTTTCAACCTCCCTTAGACCAAAACAGTCAAAAGTTTCTGGACTTCATCCGTTATATCATCACTCCCCAAGAAGAGAAAATCTTCCGAGAAATGCCGCCCGAAGACAGGCATGAATTTGTCAGAGATTTCTGGCAGAGGAGAGACCCCAATCCGGAAACTCCGGACAACGAATTCCGGAACCAGTACTACACCAGGCTGGCTGTGGCTGATCAGGCTTTCCGGGCTGGAATCCCAGGTTGGATGACGGATAGAGGAAGAATCTACATCCTGCTGGGTCCTCCCACAGACGTCATCAAAAAGAGTATGGGGGAAGCCACCACAGAATTCAATAAAAGCGGGAGAGAGCTCAGTTCACACCTCCTTGAAGAGGGAACCATGACCGAAAGACCCACAGAAATCTGGGTCTACAACCAGTACCCTGACTACTTCTCCGGGCCCCTGCGTCTTACCTTTGTCGACTATGAAAGCAACGGCGACTACAAACTCACCACAGATGTCGAGGTGAAGCCCTTCTCGATGATGACTTACATCCAGAGCGATCCCAACCTAGTCAAGTATCAATGGATAGGAGAAATCGAGAAGGATGAATCTTTACTTCACATTCTTCCTTTTCTGGATTACTCAAAATCCTTGGGAAAGACAGAAAAGAGCAAGGAAGGGAATTATACGGTTCCCTGTTTCTTTGCCATCCCCTTCAGGGCGATTGGCTACGGGAAAGAAAACGACCATTATGTTTACGACTTAGAATTGAGTGTGGAAGTCAGCAACGTGGAGCTCAAGAGCAGCTACGGAGAGAAAAAGGAAATACGAGAGAGACTTTCCGTTGAAAACCTCAAAATCAATATCAGAGAAGGACAATCTCTGAAAGAATCTATGATCATTCCCCTCGAGAAGGGGACGAATAGAATCTATTTTTCCGTCCGCGACAAAATTCAACAGAGAAGACTGCGGAAACTGGATATCCTTAAGATTAAATAGTTATCAGTTACCAGTTGTCAGTTCAAAGTCGATCAATTTTCAATCCGATTCCCCCTCTCGTCATTCCTGCAGGAAACCAGAAATACAATAGATTCTCATTCAGATATCTCTAGATTCCCTCTTGCGCGGGAATGACGAACAGGTCATCTCCTTATTTCACTTCTGGCAGTTTTTCAGGAACTCGTCCAACCGTGCTTTATCCTCAGCAGACATAAGCTGGTAGTACCGTTTTTTATAATCATTGAGCATCTCGCAGGCTTTGGCTTTATCTCCAGTGTTTAAATAGGCGACTGCCAGATCAAGGTGGGCCAGGTGGAAATTCGGGTCTGCTTCAAGGGCTTTTTGCCAGCAGTAGATGGCCCCTTTCGCGTCTCCCGCCTCCAGGTAGGCGTGGCCTAATCCGTAATAAGGCTCCGGATATTCGGGGTCGATTTCTATGGCTTTCTTATAGTATTCGAAGCAACTGCTGAAAGCATGGGAACCTTTGGTTTGAAGGGCAAGAGAATAATAGGCGTTGCCCATATTGTTATAGAGCTCGGGGTATCTGCTGTCCAGGGAAAGGCCCATCTCGTAGGCTTTGATGGCTTCCTTAAAATCCCCTTTCTTGGCATAAGCTATCCCGAGATTATTCCAAACTTCAGGGTCGAATTCCACTTCTCTAAAGCTCGTCCTTTTGAAAGCATCGATAACTCTGTCATACTGGCCGGCAGAATTGAGCGTCTTCAGATAAAGCTGGAAGATCTCATAGCTTGAAGGGAAAGCGTTAAGCCCCTGCTCCAGGATTTCCAGGGCCTTCTCCACTCTTCCCGTCTCTTCGTAGATAGCGGCGAGGTGTTTATACGCCAGATCAATGTTTTTTCCCTCGTTGATGATGTCCTCCAGTTGTTTGATTCCTTCATCAACCTCCCCGTCTTTATACAGAGCCCAGGCTTTGTTGGCTCTATTTAAATAGGGCAGGAGCATCTTTGCATCATCTTGAGGGGTAAAATTTTCTTTTTTTCTGACCTGGGCACTCGAGATATACCCCAGGCTCCTCAATTTCTCCCGGGCTTCTCGGTCGACTATTCGTTCTGCTTTTATCTCCCTTGATGGAGTCAGGCTGGTTATGATGTCCTCGAGCCGCTTCCGGTACTTATCCAATTTCTCTTTTGGGGCAAGATTTTTTTGCTCATCAAAGTCCTGGTTGAGTTCATAGAGTTCAGGGATTGGCGAAGCGATGAATTTCCTCTTCTGGTGAATGAATCCTCTAAGCGGTGCCCACCCCAGGCTGTAGTAAGGATACAGGGACTCGACATAAATCGGCCTTTCCGGCAGCTCCTTTCCATCAAGAGCGGGGAGGAGAGAGATTCCCTGGAGGAAGGATGGTTTTCTTAATCCCAGGACATCGCAGAGCGTCGGGAATATGTCAAGATGACTGACCTGGTGGTCGATGCGGCTTGGCTTCTTCCCTGGAATGGAGATGATGAGAGGAATCCAGATCGTCGTGTTGTAGGCAAAAATTCCATGGGTTTCTTCACCGTGCTGACCCAATGACTCCCCGTGGTCTCCGGTGAAGACGACGGCTGTGTTATCGAAGAGATTATTCTCGCTCAAGCTGTCGAACAGCTTCCCTAGGGTAAAATCGACGTAGGCCACCTCCCCCTCATAAGGATTCTGTTTGTATTGAGTTTTAAAGGGCTCGGGCGGCTCATAAGGAGTATGGGGGTCCCAGAGGTGAATCCAGAGAAACCAGGGAGAATCCTGTCTTCCCAGCCAGGCAAGGGCATTAGCCACGACCGCCTCAGCCTTCCTCTCCAGGGTAGCCGGGTTTACAGAATGAGTCCGGGCGTAATCATCATCGTAGGTATCGAAACCCTGGGAGAGCCCGAATCGTGAATCGAGCGCATAGGCGCCCACGAACGCTCCGGTCGAATAGCCGCGGCTCTTCAGATATTCAGCTATGGTCAGCAATTCCGCGCTCACGACAAAGTTCAAATTCTCATGAACGCCATGATACAGCGGCGTTGTCCCCAGGAGGATGTTTGTGTGAGATGGAAGCGTTGTCGAAGTATTGGCAAAGGCTCTGGTAAAGACGACACCTCTTTCAGCGAGGCTGTCGATGTGCGGAGTTTTGAGGATCCGGCTGCCGTAACAGCTCAGCCGGTCGGCCCTGAGAGTATCAATCGTGATGAGGAGAACATTCTGCTTCCCATTGCCTCTCTTTTGGAAAGGCAGAGAAGAGGCGACAAGCACCAGGCAAAGACAGACAGGAAGGAGGAAGAGGATGATTCTTGTCCAGTTTCGTCTCATCGATATCCTACAAAAAAAATACCATTTTCCATGGATCAGTTCAACAGCTACCAGTTGTCAGTTACCAGTTGTCAGGCCAGGATGTCATTTTCGTTCCTTTTCGTCATTCCTGCGGAGCCTGTACCTATGAAGGCAGATAGCAGGAACCCAGAGCTAAGAAAAATTCTTATCCAGATATCTCTGGATTCCCGTTTCCACGGGAATGACGAGGGGGATAGCCCTGGATTCTTGCTACCTGCTGAAGCTTGTGCCTGCAAAAGCAGATGCAGGGATGACGATGGGATGGGACTGGATTCTTACTACCTTTTTTCGCAGGTGCAGGCTCCGAAGGAATGACAGAGGGAGGAAACTGGATTCCCGCTACCCGCTTCCGCGGGCACAGGTTGCGCAGGAATGACAAGCAGGAACGGAAAAGACACATAGGCGTGGGAATAATTAAATCTCTTTTCCTTCTGAGCCACAGATTCAAGTAGTTACTGAGTCAAGGAGTCGCTTGCCTCGGCGGTGCCGTAGTAGATGCCGTTGAACAGGAATTTAAAGGTGCCGTGGGGCTGGGCCCGGAAGGTGATCTCAGGCCCGTACATAAAAAGCTTGCCCTTGCCCACAGTGGCTTCGACCACCAAAACGCCGCGGTTAAGATGATGTTCCCCCCAAGCCCAACCGCTCCTGAGGTGTCCTCCCTCGCCGAACCAGGCCACTGGCTCAACACCCTTCGAAACCGCCTCGGGAAAGAGACAGAAGACCGGACTGAACCTGAAAAAGACATCCACTGTCTCAGGCAGTCCGTAAGCTAAAGGATGAAGGTTATCCACCCGGGCCTGGAGAACAGAACCAGGAACATAGTATTTTTCTCTCGGCAAGGGCTTTTCGGTCCCGTCCGCAGCTTTCTCGATAAGGGCGCTGGCCAGCGGCAGGCCAAGATAATACCCGAGCTCTGTGGAATCCCCGACAGTCAGGACCGTACCCCCCTCCTCGATGAATTTTTTCAGCTGAGGGATGGTCTTCTCTGCCGTAATCTTTCCCAAGCGGCTGCGGTATTCGGGGGGCACTTCTTCTGGTTTGGGTTGGGAGAAGGAACGGTACTCGTCCGGGCGATCTTCGTCTTGGGAAGGGATGGCTCCGCTGACAAAGATGAGCACATCGTACTCTTTGATCAGGTTCCCTTCATCCAGCGCCTGGGGGAAGACAACTTCGAACGGGAATTCGAACTGCTCGAGCAGCCATCTCACCCAGCCCGAAGCCATCGAGCCTCCGTACTGATCCCAGAGACCGATCCGGGTGGGCTTCAGCTTAAGCACGTCTCCGCCGGGCTTTTTATCAACGGCTTCAAAACTGAGTCCGATCTCTTCAGCCAAATTCTGAAGCTCTGAGACAGAAACCGACTCGGCCGGGATGTAGATCGTTCCAGGCTGATGGAGTTTTCCCTTTGTCTGGAACGGCCTTCTCAGCCAGTAGACATCTTGGCCTTTCTTCAGCAGGCGGTTGACGGCTATGTAAGAATCGTTAATCCTGTGGCTCAACAGAAATCCGGCTGCCTCCTTGTTCGAGACCACTTTGCCCGAAGGAGGTTCAGCCAAGCCCTCGATCTTTTCGAACGGCCCCTCAAACCCGTCGAGAATCCGGTCAAACTCAACTCCCATCTGGAAGGCGAGAGTCCAGCCGGCACTATCATACAGGGCGTTGGGGGGTCCTCCAGGACAGGGGATATCATCCGGATAATCCTGGGGCTCGAACATGTCCAGGATATGGGGACGGAAGGCCTGGGCTGTCCTGACAACGAAGGAGCCTTCAGGGTAAGTCTTCCCCATGACTTCAAAAGAGCGGGTTGCCCGAAGGACTGTGATGCCATTTTTGATCAGGGCGTTTACGAACTTGACGGCTGTCAGAAAATCCAACTGGTCGGAGGGGACGATGTAGCCTCTGGGATCACGCTTCTGGGGGTCGAAAAGCATCTCATAGTATTTGAGGGGATAGCCCCGGAACCGGCCGGAACCCTCCTGCTCGGCTTTATCCTCCTTGATTTTTCTCTCCACTTCGTAGATCAGCTTGGGATGGACTGTCCACTGGTCGCGGCTCCCTCGGTCGATTGAGTTTTTTCCCATCCGGTAGATATTGAAAAGAAAATCCTGGCGGCGCTTGGAAGCCGTATCCAGAATTGCCCGGTCGGCGGTCAAGGAATATTCTATTGATTGACGAAAATGCCATTCCTGAGGAGCGACGGGATAGGGCAGGTCATTGTGCGGGAGCTGCCTTCGGGGCAGAAAGGGGATTTTAATCGGCGTCGGGTTCCCGATTGTTTCGGTCAGGATGCCGACCATGTTGTGGAAGTAGGCGGTGGTCCGCAGCCCCCCGTTCCACCAGACAGAGTAAGGGGCTCCAGACCGCATCGTCGCCCCGGGCTTTCCCTCGCCGACAAAACGCAGGTGCATGGCGGCCCCCACCAGCTCGATCTGGGTGGCGACGAGCGGGTCGAAGTTGTAGTTAAAAGGGGGGCGGAAAGGAGGGGCGAACAGCACACACCCAGCCGGGCCTGTCTGGTGGTGGTTGTAGACGATCTGCGGGAACCACTCGAGGTAGAGCACCCGGTTCACGGCCTCTGTCTCGGGTTGGGTGACCATGTAGAAGTCCCGGTTGTTGTCATGGCCGATATACTTTTGATAGAGACGGGGGATGCTGCTGGTAGACCGCTTTTTCGGGTCCGGCTCCCGCATGTACCAGTTGGCCACAAGCTCCAAACCGTCGGGGTTGGAGCAGACGGCCAGGAGAATGACATCTTCCAAGAGACGGAGGGTTTCCGGGTCAGTCCGGCTCACCATCTGGTAGACGAGTTCGATGAGCTGCTGGGAACCCAGGATCTCTGTGGCATGGAGGCCGCCGTCGATCCAGACCACAGCCCGGCCTTCTGCCGACAGTTTTCGGGCCTCCTCGTCGCTCAGGCCCTCGGCCAGAGCCAGCCGCTTGCTGATATCCTGATAACGAAGGAGGTTCTTTTGGTTATCTGGGGAAGTGATGACGGCCATCATCATCGTCCTCCCCTCGGCGGTCTTCCCTATCTCGACCACTCTCATCCTCTCCGATTCTGTCGCCAGCTTTTTCCAGTAGGCGATAAGCTGGGTGTAATTGACGAGGCTATAGTCATCGCCGATGTTGAACCCGAATTGCTCAAGAGGACTTGTTATTTTTTCCTGAGCCAGGAGGGAATAAGGGGTCAGGGTGATAAGGATAGTCATTAAGATAAAAATTGTGTTTCGTTTCATGACTCCTCTCTTCTTTTTCAAATTTTGATAGAAAGACATCCGTCTTCCTCGCTACTATGCTGAAAAAATTTATATTACAGGTAAGGCCTGATGTCAAAACGAATTTCTGAGACAGTGACTCAGAAATCAGCAAATCATTTAATGGTGAAAAAGTCATTCCTGTGCAGCCTGCACCTGCGAAGCTTGTACCTGGGAAAACAGGTAGCAGGTGGCAGGAATCCAGCCTCCTCCCCCCGTCATTCCCGCGTAGGCAGGAATCCAGGCATGTTCCCACGGAAGTGGGAAACCAGAACTAAGAAAGATTCTTCCAGATATTTCTGGATCCCTGTACCCGCTACCTGCTACCCGCTACCCGCCTGCGTGAGCACAAGTTTCGCGCACACATGCTTCCACAGGGATGACAAGAGGATAGGACTGGGTTCCTGCCTGCGCAGGAATGACGGATAGAAGTGGGATTGACAAGTATATAAAATTTGGATTCGCGGCTACTACAGTGTCCCCTTTTTATTTCACTTTGCACATCAGGTCGAATTTAACTTGCTCTAAAAGACTCTCGTAGGTCAGAGGGATTTTCTTGGGAGAATGCTTCTCCGGTGAAACATTCAGGCCCACTCTGGTGAAACATTCCTGGGCTTTTTCTATATCTCCGAGATGGAAATGAGCTCGGCCGATATTGACTAGAGATTCTTTATCGTCAGCGTGTTCGGAGAGGATTCCTTCCCAAATTCCGATGGCCTTCTGGTAATCTCCGCTGTTGTAGTGGATAAGGGCCATATTTCCTTTCGCCGCTAAGCTGGAAGAGGCAATCTTCATGAAGGCCGTCAAAGCCTCTTGGTCATTGCCCTTTCTGTAGGCGAGATATCCTTCAAGAAAGGCTAAAGATTCGGGCTCTTCCCCCATTTTCTTGAGCTCTGCCACTTCCTGGGTGGCTTTTTTTTCATCCCTATTCTTGATATAGAGGTCGAAAAGCTGGAGTCGAGTCGCCTTCTCATCATACTCGAGCTTGAGTGCCTTCTTGAACTTCTTCTCAGCATTCCTAAAATCTTTTCCCTCTTTAAGGGTGAGGCCCCGACAGAAATACAGCAGCCCCTCTCGCTGTTTTGTAAAAAGGATGTCACTTTTCCTGTCCATGCCCAATTGCGTAAACATGGCTTCGTCTCCGAAGGGCCGGCTGGCTCCCAGCATCTTATCCACTTCTTTCTCGACCTTTTCGAACTGAAGGGAAGCTCCCTCAACATTTTTATTCAAGTAGAGAGCGACTCCAAAATAAAGGCGGGCGTTGAGATTAGCCGGATTAGCCTCGAGTATTTTCTGGAGGATCTCTATGGCCTCATCGATCTCCCCTTCTTCGAGATGATGACAGGCTCCCTCCTCCGGCGTAACAAACCGTTGAGCTAAAAGAGCGCTTCCCGAAGCCATAAGACAGAATAAAAATAGGATCAAGCATAAAGAAAATATCCGAACATTCCGTCCCATTCTTTCCTCCTTTAACTTCATTATAACCATTTAACCCATTTTTTCAATTTAATGGCATCTTTTTTTCCTTGGTAAGGGTGAGGGATGGGGGGTGAGGAAGCCCCTGTGAGGACTGAGCGGGCACGGTTCCTCTCCCGAAGGGAGAGGAGAGCGAAGTCCGAACGGGAGCTGATTTCCTCGCTGGGGAAATCAGCGTGCTGACGACCCCCCACCCTCACCCTTATCACGGAAATAAGGATGCTTTAAGTGAATCTTTTTTGCTGTTTTTGAAAAAACATGCTACTATTTAAAAAAACTTGAGGAGGAAGCAATGGACCAGCTGTTCAAACGAGTGAGAGCGATAAAATTTATTGTTCTGTTATCTGTCTTTGTTTTCTCTTCGCTCTGGCTTTGGGGAGAGAAGGCGCCTCGGATCAACGTTAAGGAGAATTCCTGGGACTTTGGAAAGGTAGATCAGGGGGAAGTCCTCACTCATGTATTTAGCATCACAAACGAAGGCGGTGCCCCTTTAGTTATCAATAGGGTCCGGACAACCTGCGGCTGTACGGCGGCTGTTGTCTCCGACAAGAAGATTGAACCAGGAAAGAGTGGAAAGATCGAAGTCACCTTGAATACTAGAGGATATGAAGGACGATTGAGCAAGGATGTCTTCATAGAGACCAACGACCCGGAACAGCCTCAAGCCCAGCTGACCGTGACAGCTTCGATCGATGTCCCTCCTCGACCCAGGATAGACCTAGACCATTACAGCCTGGATGTCGGTCTGCTCCTGGATACCGAAGAGATTCAAGCCAAAGCCAAGATCATGAATCGGGGTCAGCTGGAATTAAGCGTGGAATGCTCTCACAAGGATGCGGTCTTTTTCAGTCAAGGGGAAAAAGCAGCTTTTCCTCTTAAGATCCCGGCGGGAAAGGAGGCTGAGATTGAAATCAGGCTCTCCCCTCGTCCGAGAAAAGGCTTGATGAGAGAGTATATCCTGGTCAAGTCTAATGATCCCTACCGACAGTCCCTTTCCCTGTACCTCAGCGGCTATGTTATCTCGAAGGAACAGCTCAAGGCGCTTTTCGCCAAGTACAAGGATGTCATCGATTAGGCTCTGGCTCAAAAGGGGAAGAAAATCCTTCCTCCTCGGGGACCGAGAAAGCGCCGTTGGCTGCGGAATATCGTTTTTGAAGGCCTCTCTAGTCCGGTTTATTCATTCTTGAAAGAGGATAGTTTTTCATGATTCTTTTAGCCAATTTCTTGAGTGCCCTTGCCCGAGTCCTTCACATCCTGCTGATGATCTATGTTTGGGTTGTTATCGTCCGAGCGGTCCTCTCCTGGGTGAATGTGCCTTCCCTGTACCAGATTCGGGTTATCCTGTATTACATAACCGAACCCGCGATGAGGCCTTTGCGCCGGATTGTTCCCCCATCCAGATTAGGGGGAATTGATATCAGCCCGATCCTCATCGTCTTGATCATCTTGTTCTTGGATTCTTTTCTCGTCAAGTCTCTCTCCTTGTATGCCCACCAGTTGTTGAGAAAACAGACATTGCCCTTTTGATAGATTTCCCTCGTTTCGAACGTCTTTACTTGAGGAGGCTCTGTGAAAGAGCGAGAAAAGATGACGATTTCTGTCAAAGTCAAACCCCGGGCGCGAAGACGCAGTCTAGAAGAAATCGGCCCGGCTGAGTTTCAAGCGCGCCTTCTCTCGCCTCCTACTCGAGGAAGAGCCAACAAAGAACTCATCGAGATCCTCGCCGCAGCCTTTAACCTCCCCAAATCCGGGATCAGGATCATCAAGGGAGAAAAGTCTCGCCAGAAAGTGGTCTGTCTTGAAGTCGAAGGCAAGAAAGCCTTGAGGCTTAGAAATGAAAATTATTCGGATGAGGATTGACAAGAATGGATATTTATAATTTTTTGAGCCTTCTCGGTATCTTTGTCCTGGCCGGATTTGCCTGGTTGTGCTCGGCCAACAGGCGGGTGGTCAACTGGCGGGTCATCTTTTGGGGAGTTCTCATCCAGATTGTCTTCGCCTTTTTTATTTTTGTGATTCCCATCGGAGCCAAGGTTTTCCTGCTCATCAACAGGGGGGTGGTGGTCGTCCTGGAGAGTGCGACAGCTGGAACAAAATTTCTGTTCGGCCGGCTCGCTCTTCCCGCAGGGGCAGTCAACGAAGCTGGAGAAACCTCTCTGGGCAACATCCTGGCCTTCCAGGCCCTGCCCACCATCATCTTTTTTGCGGCCCTGGTTGGAGCTCTGTACTACCTGAAAATCATGCCCCTGCTCATCAGAGGTTTTGCCTACGTCTTCACGAAGTTGATGAGGATTTCTGGGGCCGAATCTCTGTGTGCTTCCAGCAACATCTTTGTGGGAGTGGAATCGGCTCTGGTAGTAAGACCCCATATTCAGGAGATGACCCGATCTGAGCTGGTCACCATCCTGACCGCCGGCATGGGAACCATCGCCTCCACCGTCCTGGCTCTCTATGTGTTTTTCCTCCAGGGAGAACTGCCCACGATCGCCGGACATCTCATCTCAGCTTCTTTTCTGTCAGCTCCAGCCGCTGTGATTATGGCCAAACTCATCGTTCCGGAGACAGAGGAGCCAAAGACTCTGGGTATGGATGTCAAGCCCGATTATGAGCGAGAGGATAACCTCATCCTAGCCATCATCAACGGGGCTAACAGCGGTGTCCGCTATCTCGTCGGCATCGTGGCCCTCCTCCTCGCCTTCCTGGGCATTCTCGCTCTCCTCGATCTTATCCTGGGAGGAGTGGGCGGCACCGTCAATTCCTGGTTTGGATGGAACTTCGAGTGGTCCTTTAAATCTCTCTTAGGTTATGTTTTTTATCCTTTTACTCTGATTTTGGGAGTTCCTCCGGCCGATGCTCTCGAAGTGGCCAAGGTTGTTGGAGAAAGAACCGTGGCCACTGAGGTTGTTTCCTACCAGCACCTTGCTCAGTTGATCGCCGGGGGCAGACTTCTGCATCCGCGCTCGGCCATCATCGCTTCCTATGCTCTCTGTGGCTTCGCTCACATCGCCTCTCTGGCCATTTTTGTCGGGGGGATAGGAGCCCTAGCGCCGCAGCGGCTTAAAGATCTCTCGCGCTTGGGCTTTCGAGCCCTCCTTGCAGCCACGCTGGCTTGTCTGATGACGGGGGCCGTGGCTGGAGTTTTTTTCCGCGAGGGATCGATCCTTTTCGGAGGATAAAAGCATTTAAGATATAGACCGCAAGGTGAAAGCATCAGGAGGCTTTCTTTCCTTGTGTTTTTCTTTTTTACTGTTAAAATAGGCGTTACAATCTCCAAGCGTTTCTAAGACGAGGTGATAGAGATGGCTGGATTCATAAAAAAAATTCTCTGGGCTACAGATTTCTCGGACGAGGCTCAAGAGGCGCTTCTCTTCGCCGATGCCTTCCGGAGAGCCTTCAAGGCCCGCATCATTGGACTCAACGTCATTCCTGATCTGGGCCCGGCTTCCTACGATGTGAGCAATGTGATCAAGGGAGAGTTGGCAAAAAGGCTAAGGTCGATGACGATAAAGGCCAAGAAGCAACTCGAGGCCATAAAAAAGTCAACAGGCATTTCTTTCGAGATCGTTGTTAAAGAAGGGACAGCTTCCAAGAAGATCATCGAAGTCGCCGAAGAGAAAAATGTGGATCTCATCGTCATCGGCAGACGCGGGCTGTCGGTGATAGAGAAACTCTTCATCGGGAGCGTGGCCAATCAGGTCCTGAGAAATTCCCGTGTCCCGGTCCTGGTGACGAAAAAAAAGGAGGGGAAGCCGCGGTTTGATAAAATTCTCGTCCCTACAGACTTTTCAGCCCGGGAGGAAGTGGAAAGAGACTACGCCTGGAGACTGGCGACAGGTTTGGCTGCTTCCCAAATCACCCTCCTCCATGTCCTCGAACTCCATGACTATGAATTCACCCCGAGAGTCTTGGATGATATGTTTAACTCGGTCATGAAGAGATTCAAGCAGAGAAAAAGAGAGGAGAAGAAAGGCGTTAAGGTGACAGAAGAGATCTACAGGGCCATCACTGCCTCTGCTGGGATCATCGATTATGCGGAGACCCATCACTATGACCTGATTGTGATCTCCACCTGTACCCAGAGCAAGCTGGAGCGATTTTTTTTAGGAAGCACGACCGAGAAAGTTCTCTCCAGTTCCCACATTCCCGTCTTTGCTATTCCTCCCTACGAATGTGCTCGCTGAAGGTGGAAGAAACAAGAAGATATTGGGTCGCTCTTAACCTCGTCTTAGCCGAAAATTTAAGGGCAGCTAAGAAAGTATTAGATCGGTTTTCCCGCATCCAAGATATATTTACGGCAGCCAAAATTGATCTCGTTGCCTTAGGCTTGGCTGAGGACGACGCCGGTCTTCTGAGTTCGTCCTCGATTCTTGATCAGGCTTCTGCAGAGATTGAACAGCTCGAAAAACGCGGATATTTTGTTGTCACTCTTGAAGATGAATCCTACCCGAGCTATTTAAGAGAAATTTTTTACCCTCCCATCGTCCTTTACGGTGTGGGTCAGGTTGAGGCGCTGAAAGGGCCCGCCGTTTCTATCGTGGGTTCGCGAAAGCCATCTGCCTATGGGAGGAACGTGGCCGCTCGGCTGGCTGAGGACCTCGGGTCAAAGGGAGTGGTTATCGTCAGCGGTCTGGCCCGAGGGATTGACTCGACCGCTCATCAGGGCGCCTTAAAAAAAGGTCGAACAGTGGCTGTGCTGGGTTCAGGATTAGACAATATATATCCACGAGAAAACCGAGCCCTTTTTGGGAAGATTATCGAACAGGGAGCGGTGGTGACTGAATTTCCCTTAGGATCAAAGCCTCTAGGACATCATTTTCCGATAAGAAACAGGATCATCAGCGGACTTTCCTTAGCCCTCATCGTTGTGGAAGCCACGATGAGAAGCGGATCACTGATCTCAGCCCGATTGGCCCTCGATCAAAACAGGACCGTCTTATCCGTTCCAGGAAATGTCACCTCTGAACTCAGTCAGGGGACCAACTGGTTAATAAAATCCGGAGCAAAGCCTGTGGCCAGATGGGAGGATGTTGCAGAAGAGCTTCCTTCGCCACTGAGGGAGGAGCTTCTTTCTCAGGAAGAGGGAAAAGGCCCTCCTTCTTTGAGTTCGCGGGAGAAAGAGGTCTATGATCTTTTGAAGCCGGATTCACTGGTGCATATCGATGAGATTTTAGATAAAAGTGATTATTCCGTCTCAGAGGCTCTCTCGCTTTTGCTCAACCTGGAGCTGAAGGGATTGATTTACCAGAGCCCGGGAAAATATTATCATAGGAGATGGTGATGGAGAAACGCCTGGTCATCGTTGAGTCTCCTGCAAAGGCGAGAACGATTAACCGGTACTTGGGTTCGGGTTTTTTAGTCAAGGCCTCGATGGGCCATATCCGTGATCTCCCCAAGGGGAGATTGGGGGTGGATGTCAGGCATGATTTTGAGCCCGAGTATGAAATCATTCCAGATAGGAAAGGGACTGTGGCCGAACTTCGCAAGTTTGCCAAACAGTGTGAAGGGGTCCTGTTGGCTGCCGATCCAGACAGAGAGGGAGAAGCCATTTGTTGGCATTTGGGTCAAATCCTGAAGGATTCAAACCACAATATCCACCGTATTCTTTTTCATGAAATTACCGAAAAGGCCATTCGGGCAGCTCTTCAGAACTTAGGAAATATAGATGAGGGGATGTTCTCTGCTCAGCAGACAAGAAGAATTCTGGATAGATTGGTCGGCTATCGCATCAGCCCGTTGTTATGGAAGAAGGTCGGAAGAGGACTGAGCGCAGGACGGGTTCAATCCATCGCTCTGCGTCTGATCTGTGAGCGAGAGAGGGAAATTAAGGATTTCATTCCCGAAGAGTACTGGACGATAACCGCCCATCTGCAGGCCAGTCACCCTCCTTCCTTCAAGGCTTCCTTGAACAAAATCGATGGCCAGAAGGCCAAGGTTGAGAGCGAACAAACAGCCAACGAAATCACTTCTGAGCTACGTCACATTCCTTTTTCGTTGGAAAATATCACAGTTCAAGAGAAGCTGAGATACCCTCCTCCACCTTACATCACCAGCTCTCTCCAGCAGGATAGCTTCCGTCTCTTTCACTGGTCGGTGAAAAGGACGATGGCCATTGCCCAGAGTCTTTATGAGGGTCTTGAGATCGGGCAGAGAGGGTTGGTGGGTTTGATCACCTACATGAGAACCGACTCTGTGCGTGTCTCTGATGATGCTCTTTCCCAAGCCAGACAATTCATTAAAGAAAACTTCGCTCCGGATTATCTCCCCAGACGCCCCCGTCTGTACAAGAACAAGAAAAAGGCTCAGGATGCTCATGAAGCAATCCGACCCACAACCTTTTCCCTCCCGCCAGAGGCCGTCAAACCGTATCTGGAAAAAGAAGAATTCAGGCTTTATTCGTTGATCTGGAATCGCTTCCTGGCCTCCCAGATGAGCCCGGCCTTGGTTGAGGAGACAGAATTTGATATCAGAGCCTCTCGGTATCAGTTCAGCGCTAAAGGTGAAGTCATTAAGTTCGATGGCTATTTCGTCCTCAATCCCAAACAGAAAAAAGAGGAAAACATCCTGCCGAAAGCTGAGAAGGGGGAGAGGCTAGAGCTTCTCGGTCTGGAGCCGAAACAAAACTTCACTCAACCCCCAGCCAGGTATACCGAGGGGAGCCTCGTCAAGGAACTCGAAGCTAAAGGGATTGGTCGGCCCAGCACCTACGCCCCCATCATTTCCACTCTGCAGGATCGGGTTTATGTCATCAGAGAGAAAGGAAAATTTATCCCGACCGATTTAGGCCTTTTCATCACAGACTATTTAATCAAGAATTTTCCCGACTTGATGATGTTTGAGTTCACCGCCAAATTAGAAGAAGAGCTTGACCGCATCAGCGAAAGGCAGCTGGACTGGTTGGAGTACTTGAGGTCCTATTATGCCTTACTCGAGAAAGACCTGGAACAGGCGGAAAAGGACGGAGGCGTTATGGAAAGGGGCATACCCTTGGAGGAAGCCTGTCCTTTGTGTGGCCAGGCTCTCGTCATCAAGAAAGGCCGCTACGGACCCTTCCGGGCTTGCTCGGGCTACCCAGAGTGCAACTACAAGGAGAGCCTTCTCAAGAAGGAGGCCAAACCTTTGGATGAGAAGTGCCCTCAATGCGGGTCGAATTTGGTCTTGCGTTCCGGCCGGTACGGGCCATTCATCGCCTGTTCTAATTACCCTCAATGCAAGTACACGAAAACTGAAAAAAAGGATACCGGCATTCCCTGTCCTCAGGACTGTGGGGGAACTATCGTCCGTAAAAAGACAAAGAAAGGAAAAATTTTTTACGGCTGCAGCACCTATCCGAGGTGTACATTTGCGACCTGGGACGAGCCGATACCCAAGCCCTGCCCCAAGTGTGGACGGCCATTTATCCCCCGGAAGAATACCATAAA
>Ga0209427_10004131_pt1 | contig 16855 bp, 14 predicted proteins | sample DeeMarSWOR136_30_FD_187465 | JGI IMG/M metagenome (GOLD analysis project Ga0209427, IMG submission 187465) | Marine sediment microbial communities from White Oak River estuary, North Carolina - WOR-1-36_30 (SPAdes) (version 2) | ecosystem: Environmental > Aquatic > Marine > Intertidal zone >...
TGATCGCTATTAATATCCCAACCCAAAAATCGCTAGCACCTAGTATAGTACTCAGATACACTGCAAATAAGGTCCATATCCCCCAAAATGAAATATAGCGAACAAAAGTGACGCTAAAAAGAACATGGAGATTGCCCTGCTTGACATAAGATTCATTAACATTTTTAGGAACGAATTTCCTTTTCAATATGCTAAACACTAGCCTTGGGTTTAATTGAACACTTATTCCTTTCCTATCAACACCCCTTAAGAAAATTAAACTAATAATCGCTCCTACCCCTGCTAAGATCGCTGCCAAGACCACACTCATCTGAATCGAGATATATTGTGCAACAAAGCCTCCAGAAAATGAACCAATTGCATACCCAAGAGAAGTTGAGGCTGTAAGAAATCCGAAAAATTTTCCTCTCTCTTCAGTCGAAGCCAATGTTCCAACTATAGCCAATACTGCTGGACGGAATGCAGATGCTATAAATCCGAATAATGCCATTAAAAGTACCACAAAAATCGGTACTTCGACAATTGAAGTAATAAAGAGGACAAAAGCACAGCCAATTAAACTTGAAGAAAGAAAGATCTTCCTTTTTCCGAATGCATCAGAAAGTACTCCCCACACAACGCTAAATATTGTGGTAGTAATATAATAAAAAGAAATCACTAATCCAGTTACAATAAGACTTGCTCCTAGTCTATTTACATATAATGGTAAAATAACAAGAGGTAAGAATGTAGCAAATGAATACAGCAGATTAGTAGTAATTACTGCGGCAAAATCCTTGTTCACTTCATAGTTCTCCAATAATTTCACTGTTAGGCATAGGTAGAAATTGCATGAGAGAGAAAAATGTACGCAATTGTACGTTTTTAACAACTTTGGACAGCACTTAAAACTAGTTCTTCAAATACTTTTTCCTTGAATTGAAATGGAGAGGTAAATATTATGTTTTAGTATGATACACTTTTGAATAACTATATGAGTATGAACTGTCATTGAAGTGCATCCAAACAAAAAAATGTTCAAAGCTTGTCTAGATCGAAAATCTAGTTATACATAACATGAAGGGTGAGCAGAGACTGTTGGTGGAGAGTTTAGTTTTATTAAAACTAGTGCAGCCTCTGCTCATGAGTTACCCCATTCGCATATATATGACTATTTTGGTAAAACTCTCCTCTTAGTCTAGTAAAACTCTCCTATATTTAAAACTAGTGCGCGCAAAATATTTATATTAAGAAGAGAGGATTATAAGTGTATAGTACAAAAAGGAAAATACAACAAGTTTTAACAAAAATTACACAAGGGGGAACAGTATGGGAGTTGCTTTGCTTAGATTGAAGTCATGGTTTTATCTTTTACTACAATTTGGATATGTATTCCTTGTTATTCTTTTTTTAGGAGTTCTTTTTCTAGGAATGGCAAATTTACTCGTTTATTTTGTGTTTGGCATAATAATTTTCGTGTTCTTCTATTTGATCTCAAATTATACTATGAAAAGAAGAATTAGAAAGAATGGAATACGCTTAGAAGGAGAGGCGCTTACACGTGCTGTGGGAGGCGGCTATACTGGAGGACAGATTTTTGACATGGTCAGCGAAGTATGTACTAAAAGCAATAAGCCTATTCCACGGAATCTATATGTCCTAAGAGATTCAAGTCTTAATGCATTCACTTTCGGTGGAGGCAGAGGGGCTTGGCTAGTAGTTCACGAAGGACTTCTGCAAGGATTACGTGAAGATGAAATAAAAGCTGTGATTGCTCACGAAGTTGGTCACATTCGCCACGGCGATGCTCGAATGATGATTGTCCTTATGGCGATCCCTTTTATTGTGGGAATCATCGCAAGAAGTTTACTCTGGGGAGGTCTTTACGGAAGTTATGGTTATCGTAGGCAACGAGGAGGTGGAGCGGCTGTTGCAATGCTTATCGGTGGGATTTTATTAGTGTCTGTATTCTTTCTCCAATTGCTCAGCCTAGCGTTTTCGAGATCTAGAGAATACTTAGCGGATGTTCATGGAGCCCGTGTGGCGGGACCAGAAGCTATGTCTAATGCCTTGCTACGTATAAGTAACGGTATTTCAGTAAATGACCTTGCGGCACGTCAGAGTTCAAAAATGGCAGATTCGCTTCTCATAAGTCCACGTTACCTTTCCCATGGACAAGAAGGTACCTATTGGGCGTCTTTTGATGTCGACAGATCGGGGGCTTTGGATACAGAAGAACTTAGAACTGCAGCATCTCGGACAAAAAGAGTCGGTGATGGTGTTCTTTCAACACATCCTGCTATACATAATAGGATTCTAAATATCGCGAAAAATGTCTTAATGACATAAAAATTCATTTTTTTTCTATTTGTAATCAAAAAAATAAAAAAGAGGTTTAATCGACAATTTGTAAACGTCGAAGCGTTTCTTGCTTTGGAATTCCGTTTTGATCCCACTCGCGTAGATCATAGTATTCGCTAAGCATTGTGTTGAAGTTTTCTGTTCCCATAACCTTTCCAGCAGCTGGTCCATTAGGCAATGGTTCTTCGAGGATTCTGTAAGGCATTGTATCATCCTTTCTAGATACTCCTTGTTGTGTCGCAATATATCTCTCCGTATTGCAGATTCTTTCACCTATGCTTCCTAGATCCCAATTTTCGTCTCCGGTAATTGCACTAAGGAGTGAAATGATCATATCTTCAGGAACTGCTCTGCTTCCTATCACACAGACGATACCGCTATCTAATATACTGCGGAAGTGTTGAAGTCCTATAACAAGTCCAGCTTTTCCATCGGTTGAGTATCGGTCATATTCGCCAGTTAAGATCTCAGCACCGATAGTCCACGATTTCAAGTGGCAGGCTCCTCTGGGAGACGTAGCATAAGTAAGCGCCATACCCCATACTGCTCGTGGATCATAAGCTGGAAACTCTAGTCCTTTCACCTGGAGTGCAAAATTCATCGAGTCCTGACCGACTTTTTCAGCACATGCTCTCGTTCCTTCTGCTAGAACATCACCAAATCCATCTCTGTTTGCCATCATTTCAATTAACTTTAAAATTGACTCCTCATCGCCCCATTTTAGTTCAGGAAGTTCTGCCTTCCATTGATCCAAATAGCCTTTTTCATAGCATTCTATCGCAAAACCAGCAGTTACACCCGCAGAAATAGTATCCATTCCATATTCATCACAAAGAATGTTCGCCATAAATGTGCCATTGAATTCATTCATACCACAGTTAGTCCCCAAACTCCAGAAACTTTCGTATTCAGGCCCATCAGCTATTTTTCCTTTATGTTTTCCTTCTTTAATCTCACTTAGTTTGCCACAGACTAGTGTGCACCCATAACAACCTGTATTTTTCGTAACATAATTAGCTACCCATGTTTCTGCGTCAAATTTACCGATGAGATCCATTTGTGCAATTTGCCCATTTTTACCTGTATAAACGCCGTTTTCACTCATTGATGCAATAAGTTGAACCGTACCTAATCTATGAAAGTTTTGAGCTGCTGGATTCTCTTTTGTTTCGCGGGTTACATCTTTAATCAAAGCCTTTAATTTATCTTCGTCATGTAATTCTGGTGTTATTGAGCCTTTTGCAACCATAGCTTTAAGGTTTTTTGAACCAAAAACAGCTCCAAGTCCTCCTCTTCCTGCTGCCCTATGATTGTGTGCTATTACGTCAAATACTGAGGCAACTTCAACTAATTTTTCTCCCGCAGGGCCTATCATTACAGCGCTAGGGAAGTTTTCCATTTCTTCAAGTTTCTTCCGTGTTTCACTTACTTTCAATCCCCATAGTTGTGAAGCGTCTTCGAAACGAATTTGATCATCTTGAATTGCCAGATATACTGGCTTCTCTGAAGCACCAGTGATCATTAAACCATCGTATCCACTTCGTTTTAATTCGACACCGAAGCGTCCACCAGTGTTTGTACAAAGATATATGCCGGTTAACGGACTTTTGCTGACAAATTCATACCTTTGACATACTGGTATCATAGGTTTTGTGCCAGTAAATGGACCTAGCATACAGAAAATGTAGTTTTCAGGCGATAATGGAGCAACCTCTGGAGAAACTTTATCTAACATAAGTCGTGCGCCTAGTCCTCGTCCTCCGATATAGAGTTTTGCCAATTTCTCGTCTAATGGAATTTCTTTTGATACTTTGCTCGTGAGATCAATACTTAAAATCTTTCCCATGTAGCCTTTCATCTAACTCACCATAAAAGCAATATGTTTTTGATGCTTCTTGAAGATTCTCTTTTTTCGTTGGTTTTTATCTTTTTAATTTTTTTCAAGTATATGAATGAAAATTTCAGCATATTTCAAAATAGCATCTGTGAATTATAATGTAGCAAGAGGGATAACAAGGATTGATATTATTATGCCACCTATTAGTGCTATAAAAAGTCCAGATTTCATCAGTTCTTTTCTATCCACAATTCCTGTGCTAACGAGTAAAGCGTTGTTAGCGGTGGCAAATACAGTACAGAATGCAAGCGATGCCGCTAATCCAACAGACAAGGCAGTAATCTTTGGATCTATTCCTAAAAGTATTGCCAAGCTTAATGCAATTGGTGTAAAAATAGCGACGGTTGCTGTATTGCTCAACAAGTTTGTAACAAGAATTGTTGCGAAGGTAATTGAAATTATGATTAAAAGAATTGACAAACCTCCTAGGGGTTTAATTAGAAATTCAGCTACCCAATTTGCAGTGCCTGATTCCAAAAATGCCTTACCCAACGCTATACCCGCACCTAAGAGTAAATATACACCAAAAGCGCCCAAACGTGCGTCATCCCACTCTAGAGCCCCTACAACGAATAACGCAACAGCAGCTGCAATACCAACAATTGCCACACTTAAAAGAGTTCTAGGTAACCCTAACGCTGATTCGATTTCTGAGCCTATTATCCACAGGATAACAGTGGGTATGAAGATGCCTAGCGTCTTCTTTTCACCATTTGACAAGGGAGGTAAGTTAGATCGTTCTTTGTGAATCTCAGAAATATTTATGGATGCAACGCTAACTGGAAATAACTTTGGTAAAATAATAAATGCCGCAAACATAGTGAGAAGCGCGCATGGCAGTGCTACTTTCATCCAATCAATAAAAGTAAATGTAGTTACTTCCTCAATAAATCCCGAAACCAGCGCGTTCGGTGCTGTGCCAGGAATGGTTGCCATACCTCCAACGGCAGCACCAATATTTACGCTAATAAGAAGCATTGTAGCAAGTTTCTTCCTATCCGTTTCATCCTTTACTTTTTCAACGATTATATAAACGGTAGGAATAAAAATAGCCAATACAGCAGTATTTGAAATCCACATGCTCAAAAAAGTGGTTATTAGCAGCAGGGCGAATAGTATACTTCGAATTGATCCTTTAATATTTGAAAGGATTAAAAGAGAAAGCCGGCGATCTAAGCCATGCTTTCTAATTGCTTCTGCGATAATTATTGACGACATTAGAATAAAGATGACGGGATTAGCAAAAGAAGAAAAAGACGCAGTCGCGCCTCCTTCAAAAATTCCGTAGGCGACAAGCAATACTGGTACCATAAGGGAAGTAACAGGAAGAGGCAATGTTTCAAAACTCCACATAAGCGCTGTAAAGAGGAATATACCAAGCGTCCATTGTATTTTCTTAGGAATTGGAAGGGGAACAATGGTAAAGATTATTAATAATATAACTGGAATAAACAATTTCAATTTCTTTTTCTTAGTTTGAATGCGTCCTTTAAGCGCCTCTTGAAAATATCTTCCTGTGATCTTCTTTACTTCATCTTGATTCATAACCTCGTTTCTCCATCGGCAAGCTTTTGTCCAAATTCAAGTAAGGATTACAAAGCATTGAAAATCAAAATAGAAAAAGCAAAGGTTTATTGATTTTAGATATATATAATGTTAAAGCTAAGTTTTAGAAAGAAATTAGGACAAAGATCAGATATGAGGTCATCCTCGATCTTCTATAATTCGTTTGGCAAACGAATACTTTGTAAGCCGATCAACAGTTTTTCTGCTGAGTACACCAACTAATTTACCCTCGTCGTTCACGACCACTAATCTGTTCACTTTTGATTTCAAGAATTCATCATCAGAGATGTCTAAAGCGTTTTTATTCTCATGGACTGTACGGACTGGCTTCACCATAACGTCACGCGCCAATAATATAGTTGGGTTCTTCCCTTCCGCAATTAACTTAAAAATAATACCATCAGTAACGATACCTACTGGTTTTTCATTTTCTAAGACTACGAGACTACCCACCCAATTATCTACCATCATTTTAGAAACCATGGGTATACTCTCATCAGGTCTACAGGTTACAACATTACGCCGTGCTACATCTTTAACTCTCACTATTCGTAGCCTCCTTTTTCACAAAATATACAATTTATTGAAAGGATTTCTTAGAGGAAACCGGTTAGGGCTTCTTCTTAAAAAGATTACTATCAAAGATTCCTCATTGAGAACCTTATTAAGAATCAAGAACTTTTATTAACCATCAGTTAGTTCAATCCTCAGTCAACTGGATGATAATGGAATGACATCAACGAATAAAGAAATCTCAATGGCGAACCTTCTTCCAATTCTAATCGGGATAACACAATCACTTCGTTCTCACCCGGAGATAAAGAAAGCATCTGCAGGACGAGGAACTTTGGCATTTTTCGAACTTTTAAGAAGCTTGGTTGTACTAAATGGACAGCGCGTAACAAAAGACTATATCAAGAAAGCAGCATTGGTCACCTTACCGCACCGTATTGCAGTTAATTCACTCAGGCCTTCTGAGGAAATAGTTGAAGAGATAATTGACCAGGTTTTAAATAACAAAGAGACTTTGATATCAATTTTGCCCCCTTCAGAGGTACCTTTAACGCAACTAAGTCAAACAGAAAATAATGCGCTACTACAAGAACTTATGAAATTCGTAGGGCAGAAAAATAAAAAACAACAACCAAGTTCCGCTCTCAGACCTGTACTGCGATCACTTCATCCTGATTTTCCTGGTTATTTTACACAACAGACTCATGGTTTTACCCTTGAAGATTTAGCAAAACTTCTTCAAATGCCTCGCTCTGAACTGGAAAAACAATATCCCGCGCTTTCAAACATCTTTAGCAAACTAAAGAAACTTTATCAATCGCAAACGCCGAGCCAAGAACTTATGAGATTACTTCATACGTTACCAAATCAACTTGAGCGACTAGGTTTCATAAAGGGGCTGACTGAGCATAATTGGCATCCAAGCGCAATTTTTACATTTACTCCTACTGCAATAGACTTAGTTGGCAAAGATATTGTTGAAAAATTATTAGGATCAGCATTTGGAAAACTAGTCTTAGAAAGCGAAATGGAACAAGTGTCACACACGAATCAAACGATTACGGAAGATATTTCAAAAAATCTTTTCCGAGAACTCCTGGAAGCTATTCAGACTATTATTGACCAAAGAGGTATTGCATCACCCCAGTCTCTATTGAATGAATCTAATGTCAAATCACTAATAGAAGAGCGATTAAGGGAAAGACTTCAGGTTAAACCAGACCTGCTAAGGTATGACCATCTTTTAGCAGCTCTTGATGAAATTCAGACACTCTTGGAAAAACTAGAACTAACAGGATATGTCAACAAACTTAAAGAAAAAATTACACTTACCACGAAGGCTTATGCATTACTCTTCGAGGAGCTTATTCCAGAAGTTGAAAAAATTGTCTCTAAGAGTCAAGATGGTCATAAGTCTAAAAAAATCATAAGAAAAATAGGTGAACGATCGCTAGATATTAGACCATACAAAAGTGGGGATAATTATAGAGATATTTCTATTCAAAGGACAATCAAGACCCTCGTACGTCAAGGCAAACAACTTGACGCAGTTAAAAGGAAAGATTTTCAGATTTATCAGAAAAACCCTCCCACAAATATGGCTGTTGCACTTGCACTTGATATTAGCTCCAGTATGGGTGAGTTTCAGAAATTGTATTATGCAAGAAAAGCAGCAGTTGGCCTTACATATGCTGCACAGCGAAAAGGAGATAAAGTGGGTGTAATAACTTTTTCAGACCATGCACGTGTGCTGACACAACTTTCGTTAGATGTCAATTTAATTCTTCACAAAGTGTTTCAACAAAGGGCTGAGGGTAATACTAACATTCAAGAGGCTTTTTTACTCTCAAGACATCTGTTAAATCAAGGAGGATTAAATGGAATTCATAAGCATATATTAATGCTTTCAGATACGGTTCCAACCACGTATTCCATTCATAACGAGAATATTGTGGATCATAGTAGACTTGATCTTCCTGAAAGAAAGCATTATGCATATCAAGCAGCAGTTCATCAAGCTAAACTGTGTCGTCGACAAGATATTTCTCTTTCTATAGTATGTATAAAACGTGGTCACCACGTTGACGAAAAATTTGCAAGAAAACTTGCTTTAGATATCGGTCAAGGATCTCTTTATTTCCTTGAGAATGAATCTAGCCTTCTTAAGGCGACTCTTGATGATTATGTGACCATAAGAAATAGATATCTTGCTTCCTGATAGTAAATAATGATCTTAGCAGTTTTTCACTAATTTTCCACACCTTGAGTATATTACTCTTGAAGAAGTTACCCACTATTCAAAGAGGTCACGTGAGCACTTTTCTGAGGCCTCAATGTTTAGTCAACCAGATATAAGATACTCTTAAGGATGATCGCTGGGTTTAATTATAAATAGTAGATTTTGTTTATTTTTTAGCATACTCTCTGGGGAAAATAGTATTCCTTGTAAAAGCTGTGAATTGTTTCATTCCTTCTGTGCAAAAGCGTTTACTTGCTTCATTTTGCGTTAGTCTTTATTAATCTCTTCACTCTATTGGTAGTGGCTTTGCTGTAATCTAGTTTTTAAAACTCTACTTCCATATCAAGTTTCAAAATGTAACCAAATTTTTATTAAACACGTCATTACTTAAGTACAACGGCTTAATTAGTTACAGTTTTGACTAGTTGAGCACATCTATAAAATGAAGGATAAGCTTGTGGAAGGTCAATTATATATAATTAACGACCTCATTATCTGATAACGGCAAGAAGACTCCTTCCGAAAGGGCGATGTAGTTCACAATACAAGTTTCTATATACTTATGGCGCAGATCATAGCCAGACTCTCCTTATCTGATTTTCTTTAGAATAATGTTAAAGAGAGTCCTAGAACGCGTTATTTCTCTCTTCTATTACGCAGCAGATCAGGTTACAAAGAAGAAGGTGAGTAAAGGTGCAAGTAGAGCGATTTACAATTCAAATGTTGCTTATAGTGGGTTTAATCATTATTGTTGGCTTTGTGGCTGGTAAGCTTTTCCAAAGACTAAAACTCCCACGAGTGGTGGGCTTCATAGTCTTAGGACTAATTTTCGGCAGTATTGGAGTCATTCCGCCCTCAGCAATGGAAAGCTTACGTCCTATAGTCGATTTAGCTTTGGGGTTCATCGGTTTCAGGATTGGGAGCGAACTAGATATTAAGGAACTTTTAAAGGTCTCTAAAAAACTCTTTATAATACTTATGTGCGAGGCAATAGCCACTTTTGTCCTTGTCACATTAGTATTCCAATTGGTGTTCGGGCAACTCTACATTAGCCTAATTTTCGGAGCGATAGCGTCTGCAACAGCCCCCGCAGCTACTGTCGAAGTGATCAGAGAATATTGTGCAAAGGGGGAACTGACCCAAGTCATCCTCTTCATCCTTGCCTTAGATGATATTATAGCCGTATTATTATTCAATTTTGTAATAACTTATGCATCACCACAGGTCGTATGGAGTTTGATTACACTTTTAACCCCTCTAATAGAAATTGTCCTTGCTTTCCTATTAGGAGGCTTATTAGGATTTGTCCTTGTAGGGGTAGAAGAATTATTTAAAGATGAAACCGAATGGTTGATATTAACGGTTGCCTCAGTTATACTTTGCACAGGCGTGTCTCAATTTTTCGGGTTTTCAAGCATTTTGTCAAATATGGCCGTTGGAATAACTATGGAGAATCTTCATGCTGTAAAAATTAAGCAATTCGAGGAAAAACTTGAAATTATAATTTTGCCCCTTTTTATAGGGTTTTTCGTTTTAACAGGTGCACGCTTGAATTTAGCGATTCTTGTTGAGGTTATAGAATTTGCAGCTATTTATGTGAGTGCTAGAACTGCAGGAAAGCTATTAGGTGCATATGGAGGTACTAAACTTGCTAATGAATCCCCAAGAATCGCCAATAATCTTGGATTTTCACTCCTCTCTCAAGCTGGTGTGGCTTTAGGGCTTGCATATCTTGCAAGTACCCAACTAGCTTTGCATGGAAATGCTGCTATTGGTTTGCTTATTTTTAATGTAATTACAGCCTCAGTACTCATAACGGATTTATTTGGTCCTCTTGGTGTTAAATTTTCTCTACATAGGGCCAAAGAAGTAATGCTGGAAGAAGAAATTTGCGAGATTGAGCCATGAAAAATATCATCATCACCACTTTTCGTGATATCAATAAGTGGAATATGATATGAAGTTGAACCATAAACAGACTTGGTCCACCGTATGTGCTAATAACAATACTTATTTCTCAATTAGGTCGAACGCCACTGATATGCATACCTAAGTAAGGTATTCGCTATCCTGAAAGACTACATGAACAATTTTCTGAGACATTAGTAATTTGACAATTCAACTGAGACGTCTAGAGCGAGCGATGCATTTAAAAACAAACTTTATATATCGTACTTAAGGTCATATCCGGAACTCCCTTCTCTGATTTTCACTTACATGCACTCCAAAGAGAGTTCCCGACCGCTTAATGCAATCTTTTTGGTACGTAAAAGTATGACTTATGAAGATAATTATGAGGATGAAGAAAAAGAAGAAAGATGAATTACCATGCAAACAGAAGCGTTTACGGTTCAAATTCTACTTATAGTTGGATTAATCATTACAATTGGCTTCGCTGCTGGTAAAATTTTCCAAAGACTAAAAATTCCAAGAGTACTCGGCTTCATAGTCATAGGTCTGATTCTTGGAAGTGCTGGAGTTATACCTCCCGATATAATAGAGAGCTTGCGCCCTATAATTAATTTAGCTTTGGGATTCATTGGATTTACGATTGGGGGTGAACTAGACCTTAACAAATTATTCAAAGGTTCAAAAAAGTTACTTATAATACTTGTATGCGAAGCAATAGGCACGTTTTTTATTGTTACAGTTGTATTCCAATTATTGTTTGGCGAATTATATATTAGTCTTATTTTCGGAGCTTTAGCGTCTGCAACTGCGCCTGCAGCAACGGTTGAAGTGATTCGAGAGTATTGCGCAAAAGGAGAGTTAACTCAAGTCATTCTCTTCGTTCTCGCACTAGATGATATTCTAGCTGTAATACTCTTCAATTTTGTAATAACTTATGCCTCACCACAATTCGTATGGAGTGTGTTTATCCTAATTACTCCTCTAATAGAGATTGTCTTAGCTTTTATATTAGGAGGTTCGCTAGGATATATTTTAGTAAAGCTAGAGGAATTATTTAAAGATGAAACTGAATGGTTGATATTAACGGTAGCGTCAATTATACTCTGCACTGGCGTGTCTCAATTTTTCGGAATTTCAGGTATTTTGTCAAACATAGCCCTTGGAATAACGATGGAGAATCTAAGTTCTCAAGAATTTAAACGCTTTGAGGAAAAATTTGAAATCATTCTTTTGCCCCTATTTATTGGATTTTTCGTCTTAACAGGAGCGCACTTGAATTTTGCGATTCTTATTGAGGTTGGTATTTTTGCAGCAATTTATGTGGCTGCTAGAAGTACAGGAAAGATTTTTGGGGCATTCGGAGGCGCTAAGTTAGCAAGAGAATCTCCAAAAGTTGCTAATAACCTTGGTTTTTCACTTCTATCTCAAGCTGGAGTAGCGCTAGGGCTAGCATATCTAGCAAGTAGCCATTTAGCAATGCTTGGTAATGCTACAGTTGGCTTTTTTATTTTTAATGTGATTACAGCCTCGGTACTCATAATGGATTTATTTGGTCCTCTGGGTGTCAAATTTTCGCTGCAAAGGGCTAAAGAAGTAATGTTAGATGAGGAAATTTGCGAGATTGAACCATGAAGAATATTTGTATCTCACAGTACTCGCACTGGAGTTCTATAGTAAACTCCTCCATCCTGACGAATGGTACGCCCGGCAAATCCTCCCAACCCCTGCGGAAAACTTAGGTTTTACATATACTGAGCCAAAATGCTCCCCTGTTTGTATGGATGTTGACAAAGCATAAAAAATAAAAATTACGATGAAGAACCCTCACAGGAGGACTGAATTATGGTGAATAAGAAGGTTCATTGCATCTTAGCTGTTGTTGCAGGTATAATTGCCCTCCTTGCGGGTCTTACAGGAAATATTGGTTTATATGGTCCACTCCTTACGCTTGCGACTGATTATGCTCCTGCTGAGTATGCTTCCATATTAGGACTGATTCTTTTAATTTTGACCATCTTCGCTGCTCTCGGAGGCACAATTGTAATCCTTGGTGGTCTTATAATCCTAGCAAATCGATTCTTTATAGGACGATTTTGCATTGGTATGGGAATTGGGTTTGAAGCAATGAGTGCAATTTTTGAAGTAGTATTAGTAGCGATCGGAGGCTCATTTATTACCGCATTAGTGGGTTTTGTTGTTTTGTTAACCACACTAACTGGGATTGCATTCATTTTTTCCATAATTGCACTTGTAGTCCCAATTAGTAAAGAAAAAGTATAATCTGAGACCTTTTTGATAAACTTGCCATTAATTTAGCATTGATTTTTATTGAATAGTGAGAATGGATAAGAACGAAGAATAAGATTGTAATTGGGAGGGAAAATTTGTAAATTACAAAATTTCAGGGTTATTAGCTATAATAGCAGGAGTTATCGCAATAATTACAAGTTGGGTAGGCTCTATAGGTTTTTTTGCAGCAGTATTTGCAATATTAGCCGATTTAGCACCAGCGTCAGCGGTTGTACTCGGCTGGGTACTGGTAATTTTGGACTTCCTCGCTGCCTTAGGAGGCGTCCTCTTAATCATTGGAGGTATTTTCATCTTGGCTTACAAAATCAGTATTGGCAAATTTATAGTAAGCCTAGGTGTTGGCACTAGTTTGATTGGGCTTATTGCTTCAATGGTGTTTGCAAGTATCGGTGGAGTGGCTATTAGCCATTTACTAGGCTTGATTGCAATCTTATTCTCGCTAAAAGGAATTGTACTCATACTATCATTTATCTCGCTTATAATCCCCATAAGTGAAGAAAAAGAATAGTTGTTCTTGTTATCTGAAATTACCAAATCACTTTTCATTAAGTTTGTATATGAATTTTTATAGTAAAACAAAAACAGAATAAAAGAAAATAATGCATTTAAAGGAGGTAATCAATTGAAATCGAACGTCCCAGGATTTCTGGCAATTATCGCAGGCGTTATCGGAATAATTGCAGGAATAGTAGGCTCTGCTGGTTTTTATGCAACAGTATTTACAATAGCTGCCGATTTAGCACCGGCATCAGCGGTGGTACTTGGCTGGGTTCTAGCGATTTTAGACTTCTTAGCGTCTCTCGGAGGCATCACAGTGATTATTGGAGGAGTTTTAATCTTAGCTTACAAAATAGGACTCGGAAAATTCTTAATTGGTTTAGGTGTAGGCATGAGCCTAATAGGAATTATTATCACTATAGTAATAGCTGCAATCGGTGGAGCTGCAATTGGTGCAATAATAGGTTTAGTTGCCGTTATAATTACCTTAAAGGGTATAGCTATAGTTTTAGCGATTATTGCGAGACAAATAACTCGAATAGTCGAGTAACGATGTTCCCCTATCCTATTTTTTTACTTTAGTTTATATTGCTCTTAGATGTATGAAAATCAGAATTGCCAAAAACAAGCACCGAAATAAGGTTTTTGCTATGAAGAGTAATGTACCTGGTATTATTGCTATAATTGCAGGAATTCTAGCTATACTTGCTACACCAGATTTCACGGGCTTTGGATTATATGTATTTATCTTTCAAGCAGTAGCACTTTTACTAGTTGTAATTTTTTCCCCCTCCCCTCCCCCGTTAATTATCGTTATATTATTGTTCATTGTGTTTTTGATCTTATTCATCTTCGCTGCGGCTGGGGGTTTCACTGTTATATTAGGTGGAATTTTAATCTTGGGTTATGAAAAGTTCGGACTTGGAAGGTTCTTGATCGGAATAGGCATAGGAGCGGGTTTGATAAGCCTTATATTTTTTCTTATAGTTGCTATGATCTTTGGAGTTCTTGTTATTTTAGTAGTTCTCTTGTTATTTACATTAAGAGGATTGGCTATTATCTTGTCTATAATTGCGAGACGATTGACAAGAAAAGTCAAGTAAGAATATATTGGTCTAATCTCATTTTTTTATAATATGATTTTTTTGAAGGTATAGTTGCTCAAGAGTTAGGCTTAGATGCCATATCAGTCATATTTAACTGAAAATGCACAGCAGCTTGACATTCTTTTAAGAAAAATAATAAAATGATCCTGAAACCATAAACTTATATCTGAGGAAAATGGGTTAGAACCATCTATTTGAAGGTTCATCAATCCTCGATTTTAATCAGCTAAAAACCCATTCCCATAACTCATCTGTTAATCGGTTAATGGGAGGCTAATCTTTGTGATAACTCTTCTATATGGGGGCTCAAGGACAGCGCAATTCTTGGAAGGGCTCTTAAGAATTATTGAACAAGAAAATTTTTCAATTATAGCGAACACATTAAATTCAACAGAGGTTTTTGGACTAGAAATTCACCCAAATCTTGAGTATTTATTATTTCTTTTGGCTGGAAAGTTAGATATTAGGTATTGGAAGACGATTCAAGGAGACACTTATAGTTTTATGAATTCTTTGTCGTATTTAGAGGAAAATGAGGAGAATTTATGGTTTAGATTTGGAGATACGCTCATTGCACAGGTTGTTTTCCGTCATCATCTTATGAGTCAAGGGAAGTCTTTTTCAGAAGCTATTGAAATAATCGCACAGAAACTTGGCATTAAGGCACAAATTATTCCACTTACTGATGATAAAGCCACATTCAAAGTTGTAACAGATAAAGGGGCATTAGCATACTTAGAATACCGAAATAAGGCGAATCAGGGTCTTATTAAAGAAGTAAAAAAGATTGAATTCAATGGAATCAATAAAGCAAAAGTCAGTCCAAAAGTAAGTGACGCTTTATCTCGCTGTGATACAATAATAATTGGACCTAGCAGTCCTCCAATATATATTGAGCCGATGCTTGCCTTTAATGAGATAAAGCACGCATTAGAAACTGCGAGTTGTAATGTCATTGCGATTAGTCCTGCAGTAGGTGATGAACCAATGGAGGAACCGATCAAAAGAATTATAGAAGAAGCTCTAGGATACGGAACTTCGCTAATTGAAATAGTTGAAAGATATCCCGGACTTATCGACACGCTTATTATTGATAAATCCGATGAAAAATATAAGGTGCAACTAGAAGAGATGGGTATGGAGGTAATTGTGACGACAATAAATCTTGGCGACTATGAAAATCGAACTAAATTAGCCGAACTTGTATCAAAGTTGTTGCTGCCTACATTGTGAACTGCCTAACTCTATAGCAATGGGGCTTTCTTGTGTCGTAACATTGTAATTAAATCATTATAGTAAGAAATTCTTTACATTATCTCAAACTAGTTTTTCAAAAATAGATGTTAATAATTATCAGCTTCTATCTAAGCGTTTTAAGGCGCATAATGTTTTTAATGTAATGATTATAATATTATTTTGAATAATGAATCTTTTCCCTCTCTAGGAAAATGTCAATTTGTAGAGGAGACTATGAAATTAGTGATAAAGTCATCTTTTCAGATTTAGTTATCGCTTAAGTATTCAGGAGGGTATGTAGGATATGTCTATCGAAAGAAGACGAAAAAGACGGGATTTAATTCCGAGGGATCCATTTGATATTATCAGAAGATTTAGGACAGAAGTAGAGGATATGTTTCAGGATTTTATGGGAGGCGTCGGTCCTGGTTTTTCCGAGATAATGGAATTTCGAACTCCTCCAATTGACATCCAGGAGACTGAAAATGAAATAATTGTTAAGGCAGATATTCCTGGGTTTGAGAAAGAGAATATTGACCTAGAAATAACTGGAGATCGACTAAGAATCAAAGCGGAATCTGAAACAGGAAAGGAAGAGGAAGAAAGGGGTTATCATAGACGAGAAAGATCTATGAAGTCAGTTTACCGTGAAATTCTTCTTCCAAAGAATACAAAGCCAGAGGAATCGAAGGCTTCATATAAGAATGGTGTTTTGAAAGTTATTTTGACTAAAACTGAAGATGCAAAAGGAAAGAAATTGGAAATCGAATGAAACTATTCGGAAAAACTCTATTAACTCGTTTTTAGTTTTTTTTCTTTTCCTTTTTACCTTTTCACGGACTAAGCTTGCTTAATGGTTTCATAGTAACGCATTACAATCTCTCTACAGAGCTGGATGAAAGCACGTTTAACATTAAGCCCATCAACTGCTATTGTTTCATAAACTAGGATATCACTGAATCCATTGTCAAAGACGTTGTCAAAGATATTTCGAACCTCATCTTTAGTTACAGTATTTGGCAAATCTCGTTTATTAACCATAATTATAACTGGTATTTTAGATCCATTTTCTTCATGGATTAGAAAATCTTTTAGCTCATTTACAGACCAAATATTGTCATCCCAAAATTCTTTTTGTGCATCCCAGACGAAAATTACCCCATCCACACCTTGGAGAATGACTTTTCTTTGACCCTTATGCCTTTTCTGTCCAGCCACAGTATATACCTGAAACGTAAT
>Ga0209427_10004132_pt1 | contig 16849 bp, 12 predicted proteins | sample DeeMarSWOR136_30_FD_187465 | JGI IMG/M metagenome (GOLD analysis project Ga0209427, IMG submission 187465) | Marine sediment microbial communities from White Oak River estuary, North Carolina - WOR-1-36_30 (SPAdes) (version 2) | ecosystem: Environmental > Aquatic > Marine > Intertidal zone >...
CCATTCCGAACACGGAAGTTAAGCTCTTTGGTGCCGATGGTACTGCTCGGGCGACTGAGTGGGAGAGTAGGGCGTTGCCGGGTTTTTTTATGCCCAAAAGAGGGGAATATTTATGGGGTCGTATCTCAACATTAGAGATATATGCTGTCAGTCAGATACAGCGATAGAAATGTTAAATGTTGAGAGGCGACCCCATTTCTATTCATTTGGTTTTGAGCCTGAAGATGACCTCCGTGCTGACCCAGTAGATGTCTGTTTTGGAATTGGAGATAAAGTGTGTGTAAAAAAGATATTTCCCATCCGGAGAAAGTGAGACGCAGTTTTTGTGGGCGTTGTTAAGCTGGTTCCCAAAAGGAATGGCCTCACCCCATGTCCCGTCTTCCTGACGGAAGCAGACAAAAAGGTCGCCTCTATTTGTCTCTTTATTCTGACCGTCAAGAATGAGGAAGCTCCCATCCGGTGAAACACAAGGATGACCAAATGGAGTCGGATTTCCCACGCTTCCCATGACATACTCCGGTTCCGTATACCGGCCGTTCACAAGATGAGAGCGGCCAATGCCTCTTTTCCCTTCTCCTGTGATCGTATAGTAAAGAGTGCCGTCCAGTGTTGAGGTGGCGAACATTCCGGGGCCGAAATATCTGGGTTGGCCCCATCCCTCCTTTTCTCTTTCCATTACCCATAATCCTCTCTTTATCTGATCGTTAGTTGGATCGAAACGCATAAAAAACATTTTTTTGCCGTCCGGCGTGATGTTGGGTTCAAAATCAAAGTGCACACCTGAAAAGGAGGCTGTTTCAGGAGAACTCCATCCCTTGTTCCCTTTTCGGCAGACCATGATTTCCGGCCGAGCTTGGAAGCTTTTCCCCCGGGTGAAATAAAATTCCTTCCCATCCGGGGAAAAAGTACAACTGGCTTCCATGAACTCTTCGGTGGAAACAATTCCCGGTGCGAACACTTTTGCCTCCAGCCCCGGAGGTTCCTGTCCAAGATAGTCTATCTTTTTACCCGAAGTGCAGCTCATAAATAGAAAGAATGACATGAAACAGGTCATAAGAATTTGGCAAGCCTGATTTTTTTTCATTTTGAGCTCCTTTTTTTGGCCTGTAATGCCTTAAGTACAAAAGATAATTCTCCTCTGTTGTCCTGGCAATAGGACGGTTGTCATTTTTTTTGTGACATTTGTCATTTGCATCGGGGAAATGTTTGGATTATCTTAAAAGGGATATTTTGACCTCGAGTTGTTTCAAAATGGAACATGTCCTGATTGCCTTTTATATCATTGCCGTGTTTGCAGGAGGGTTGTCCCTTTTTTATGCCAACCAGTTGAAACGTATCCATCCCGTTCCTTTTCTTTCTTCTTACGCCCGATTTATTCTTTTTGTCTGTCTGCTGGCTGTCTATTATCTTTTGAGTATCTATTTTCATGTCAATCTGCTGGGGCCTTCACCGTCTTTCTCGGTCATTCTTAAATTCTACTACCTTGTCAGGTCTTTGATCTTTTTTTCCGTAGTAGCCGGATTGGTTCTGTTTTTCATCCGTTCGGTCTGGCAGTTGATCCAAAGATCCGTAAACCGTTTGTTTTGGCATCTTTTTGTCGCATCGCTGGTTGTTTTTGTTTTTAGCTACGGGATCGGGGCTGCCTTATTCTTTAAAGACAACAATTATGAATGGATGCTTTCGACTCAAAGTGTCCTGCGTGTTTGGAAAATGGTGATGCCGTTGGCGGCCATGATTTTTCTTTTTCGCTATGGACTCGGCCTTCAAGACCCAGCTCGGAAAAAAATGACAAACATATTCATAACTTTTTACTGCCTGGGTTTTATCCTTTTATATGCCACGATCAAAATTCCTGTTTCGAAAATAGTAGGGGGATCTTTGCAAATTTTTGTTTTGTTTCTTTTCGGAATTTTTCCGATTTTCTGGTTAATAAGATATTTTCAGTCCGGAGCGATTTTGTCTGAGATCTCTGTTGCTTCAAATAACGTGTTGGATGAAATCGAGGAAAAATATAATCTATCCAAAAGAGAAAGGGAGGTTATGGACCTCATTCTCAAAGGGCAGAGCAACAAGGAGATTATGCGAGTTCTTTTTCTTTCGCACGGAACAGTAAGAAATCACACGTCCAACCTATATCAAAAATTAGGCGTTAACAGCCGCTTGAAATTGATACAATTCATTCTGAAACGGAAAAATAATCATTCCGTCTATTGAGCTGATTTAGAGGAAATTCCTTGTCACTCCTTTTCCGCCGCTGAACGTCCGCAGGCTCGGCAGAATTTTTCCTGTGAAGCTTAGTTCCAGGGAAGAAAAGGACTTTATACTTATAAAAGCGAGAAAAAGAAAGCTCAAGATCTAGAATTTGTTTTCTTAAACTGAGAATATGATTCAATACTTATAATACGATTCGATGTTTTGTTCAGCTTCATGCCACCAGAAAGGCTCTTTCGGATTATTCTGAGGGTCCCAGTAACCTATAAGCACAGGTCGGTTCCATTCCGTGTCAAAATACCAGTACAGATTATTAATACATCCGGAAGGACAGTCTCCCCACCCCTCTCGAAATAGATAGGTAATTCCACTGGAGGTAAATCTGGGATAAACGTTGGAAAAATCTCCCCCTAAGCGGTTTAGCTCCGCGTATCTTACCCCAGGAAGAACTTCATATTTTTCTGCCAGACGGCGGGGATGATACTTTTCGTTGAAGTGCAGAACAACCCATAAATAGTTAATAGAGAGGGTATCGATCTCCGTCACCTGGTACTGTTGATTGAGCTGATCCCAGGCATGATACTCTCCGTCGACCACCATTTGAGCGGTTGTGCTGTCAAAGCTGAGGATGAGATTGCCCGGAACCCATGGAGGCCTGAATCTAATACGTTGAATTGATTCATAACTGCCGCCGTAAGTCGAGCGAATGCCTGCCAGTTCCTCCAGCACCTGGTTATAGAGGCTGTCAGGGGCAACCAGTTCTCCAGAGAGAGCGAGAGCCATGAGAGCGGCTTCCTCGTAGTCTTCGGGAGTGAGCTCGATATCCCGGTTTCCGAGCGCGCCAAACGGGTTAGAACAGTTTGACAATGCCCAGCATATCAGAAACAGCAAAAGAGCGATTTGACGGACATGAGTCATGATGGCTTCAGCCCCCGTGTTTAAAAGCTCGTTGCCTTATTTATCTTATTCTGGCTTAAATAGGTTCCTCTCTATTATAATGAATAGGCTAGAAAAGGATTTTTGTCAAGACCAGGCCAGGCAAGAATTGCGATCCTGTTCCGATATTCCTCATATGAGAGGTTCAATGAATAGTACCACCCAAATGATACCAAGAATTATAAAGGCCCACATTTCACATATTCCTTTTTAACACGTAATATTATTTCCTCAATTATTGTCAAGCTTTTGGCTCTCTGAATTGTCGAAGATGAAAATGCGGCCCTTACTACCCCTTTATCCAAAAATATCGTGGCACGCGTTTCATATATTCCACATACTCCTGTCCGAATTCTTCTCTGAGCATTTTTTCTTCTCTGATAACCGCAAAATGGGTCACGATAATATCCACAACAAAGTAAACCCACAGAATGATATACATGGTTGCCTGGAAGTTCCAGCCCATCACAATTGTGCCCAGGATAGTAATCTTGCCTGCGAGGACATGGGAGTGTCTGCTGACGCTGTAAATACCCCAGTCTACAACAGCACTCTTTTTCTCGGGATGTTCTCTCATGGCGCTGTAGCCGAGAGCAAAGACCACCTGCCCGAAGACAATGATACAAATCCCCACCCAAAATGCCAGATTGATCCTGAAGGGGACAAACCACATCAATACGCACCAAATAATGAGTTCTATAAAATAGACTACCACCCAAAACATGCCGGGACCTGGACCGGCCATTCTCTTAGCGTTTATGATCTTATAAAGAATCATAGAGATGATAAGATTGACAATGGGCATATAGAAGAGTCTGAAATACCATGCCGTACCTTCCATTGATCCTCTGCCTCCTTTCTATTGATCCTTAGTATATTACCTATTATGAAAGTGAATATTTATCCCTGCGTGTTATGGAGAAAGATTATTTCTCTATCGAGATGAGTATGCTCTGACATAGGCAATATTTTATAGTGATGCAGTTGTGTTCATTATGAATTGTCAGGATCAACGATGCAACCCCTTTTTTCTTTGTGTAGAGTCGGTGTTGTTGTCCCCTGCGCCTTCAAGATAGAAAAGGAACGGTCTCCATTTCTCTGTTAAAGAAATGGTTCAGACAACGGGTGTGAGCTGTTTGAGTTTGAATGATGTCGAATTATTTCAATGAAGAACGATTCATTTCCTAAAGAGGAAGACGCGAAAAAAAGAATAATTCCTCACTGTCAAAATAGATAAATTAAGAGTTGAGCCTGAAAAGTATTTAGCTTTTAGTAGAGAGCCAAAAGGGGATTTATTTGGGGAGAAGCTCGACTTCTGTCGCTCCCCAACCACCTCCTCCATAGTGAGAGGTTTTGAAGCGGGCGACATGAGGATCTCTTTTGAGAATGCTGTGAACGATCCTCCGGAGTGTTCCCCTTCCTTTGCCATGTATGATTCTGACGCTGTAGACACCCCGGCTCCGGCACTCCCTCAGGTATTCCGGCACCAGATCCTTAACATCTTTAGGAAGAAACGCATGGAGATCCAGCACCCCGTCAATAGGAATCTTGACAGGATCATCATCTTTCATCTTTTTTAGAATGGCTCAGACAATGGAGTCGACGGGTTACAGAAATGGTAATCCATGAAAGTCACTGTTTATGGAGCACTTCTCTGATCATACCGGCCAGTCTTTTGACTCCTTCTTCAATTTGTTCAAGAGTAGGGAAAGAGAAGTTCAGTCTCATGGTGTTCCCGCCTGACTCGTCGCAGTGAAAGGGATGCCCGATGACATAAGTGATGTTGTGTTCGAGAGCGGTCTTGAAGATTTCTTTGGTGTCGATCCCATCGGGCAGCTTGAGCCAGAGGAACATGCCTCCGCCCGGTTTGGACCATTCCACATCTTTGGGCATATGCTGGTCCAGAGATTTCAGCATCGCGGTCCATTTAGGCTTGTAACAGGCAATGGCCTTTTCTATGGTCTGTTTCATTTTTCCCTGCCGGATGTACTCGGCCAGGATGAGCTGGTTGAACGACGGCGTACAGAGGTCGACGGATTGTTTGAGCATGACGATTTTGTCGATGACCGGGACGTCGGCAACGAGCCAGCCCATCCTCATCCCGGGAAAGAGGATCTTGGAAAAGGTCTTCAGCATGATGACGCCCTTGCCGCCGCTGATCGTCCACAGGCTAGGCAGGACTTCTCCCGTAAAGCTCAATTCCCGGTAAGGAGAATCTTCGACTATTGGGATTTCGTTTTCAGCGGCGATTTTCAGGAGTTCATGCCTTCTTTCCAGACTCAGGGTTATGCCTGACGGGTTCTGGAAGTCGGGGACGGTATAGATAAAACGCGGCTTTTTCCCTTCTTTTTTCATTTTATCCAGCACAGACTGGAGATATCCGATGTCCATGCCGTCTTTATCCAGGGGGATGCCTCTCATGTCAGCGCCGCAGCGGCGAAAAGCCTGGACAGCCCCCAGATAGGAAGGAAGCTCCATTATTATCGGCGCTCCTTCATCCAGAAAAAGAAGGGAGAGGAGGTCGAGACCTTGTTGTGAGGAGGAGGTGACGCAGACCTGTTCAACCGAGGCTTCGTCGCCGAACTCTCTCATGTGCCCGGTGAGAGCCTCCAGCATCTCAGGCTCTCCCTGGGTCGGGCCGTACTGGAGAGCCAGGAATCCTTTTTCGGTGAGGACCTCTGCGGTGAGTCCGATGATATCCTCTATGGGGAAGAGGGAAGGGTCGGGCAGGCCCCCGCTCAGGGAGATCATGCCTGCTTTTCTTGTCCATTTTAAAAGTTCCCTGATCTCAGACCTGAAAATTCGCTTTGAAACGTTTGAATATTGATATGTCATTTTATGAGTCCTTTTGTTGATTTATAATCAAATGATAAAAGTAGAATTGTCTTGGTTCAACAGCCAATTTTATCATAAACCTTGCCATCCAATTTATGGTTCATCCTCATTTATTTGCTTTGGATCTGGACGCGGCGGATGCTTTTGGAGTCTGCATCGAGGACAGTGATTTTTAGACTCCCGGTTTCGACAAGCTCACCTCGCTTGGGGATTCTTTCCGTTAAGAATATGATGTAGCCGGCAATGGTTTTGTACGGGCCGGAGGGTATGGACATTCCGAAAAGACTGTTGATCGTCTGTATCTCTGTTTTTCCGTCGCATTCAATGAGATCGTCGCTTATTTTATGGATATCATCTTCCTCCCCACGGTCCTTTTCATCACGAATTTCGCCAAGGATCTCTTCGATCAAATCCTCGATGGTCACCAATCCCACAACCCCTCCATACTCGTCCACCACAAAGACCATCTGGTTTCGGCTGCGCCGTAGCTCTTGGAGGAGGGAGTAAACACGCTTGGACTCCGGTTCGTGAGGGACATCCCTTTTGACAAAAGGCGCGATCGTCGACGCTGGCTTTTCCGAGTAGAGGACGTCGAGGATGTTGACCAGCCCGATCAAATTGTCAACCCGGTCTTCATAAACAGGGATTCTGGAGAAACCTGTTTCCGATACGTTTTTGTAGAATTTCTCGATACTGGTTTCCTTCGGAAGAGCGGTCATATCGACCAGCGGCGTCATAACCTTCTCCAGAGTCAGGGTTTCCAGGTCCAAAACGCTGGATATCATCCGCAGCTGCTCCCTCTTGAGAATTCCCTCCTTCGCTCCCATTTTGGCCAAGAGCCTGAGCTCTTCGCGCATGATCCTGATCTTTTCCTTGCGTTCTTCTTCGCCGGCGATTTTGACAGCGAAGTTGGTGATCTTGGTTACTAGCGTGACGACCGGAGAATAAAGGATGGACGAGATCCATAGTCCGGGTGCGCTGCGCAGGGCGAGGGTGTCGGCTTTGGCTCGAAATGCCGTTTTGGGGATGATCTCGCAGAAAATAAGAATGATCAGCGTCATCACCATGGTGTTCACAAGTTCCTGTATTCCTTGCTGGTCGGGAAGGAAGATATTCGTGAGCTGAAGGCCGGCGACTCCCGCTGCTGTTGTCATCAGGTTCGTCCCCACCAGCACGGTTCCCAGCATCTTGTCCGGTTCCAGCCAGAGCTTCTTAATGATGGTGGCCCGGGTGTTCCTCTGGTCGGCCAGGATGTCTATTCTTGCCTTTGAGGCCGAGACGACCGCTGTCTCCGAGCCGGAATAAAAGCCTGAGAGAAGAAGGGTAAAAACGAGAATGGATGCATAGATTAAAAGTGATGTCCCACCCGCCTGGGCCGTATTCCCTGCTGGAGCTCCAGCTAGAGCCAGCCCAAATAAGGGAAGAAACAGGAGGGACATATGGAAGGGACTGGATTTTTTCTTCGGCTTTGATTTCTTGAAGCGAAGTTTAAGAAGGCCGATGCGTTTTCCCTCCATCTGGAGGACTTCGAACTCCAGGCCGTGTTCCCTGTCAGTGGCGACATCGCCTTGTCGAGGAAACGACCCGAAGAGCCGCACCACGTATCCCCCGATCGTGTCGATGCCCGGGCAATCGATCCTGAGCTTCAGTCGCTTGTTGACGCTGCGCACGCTCGCGAATCCAGGGATAAGAACGCCGGAGGGATCAGCGGGGTCACGGGTGATGGTCAATTCAGAGACGGTGTCGTATTCGTCAAAGATCTCTCCCAGCACTTCTTCCACGATGTCCTCTGTCGTGATTATGCCTGATACGCCGCCAAACTCATCCAGGAGAATCGCCATCTGCTTTTTTTCCCTGGTCATTTCGCGCATCAAGGCGCCGATTTTTTTGGCCATGAAAACAAAGAAAGGCGGCCGGACAAGCGTGTTCTCGTTGCCCGGGTTCAACTCGTTGAGCATCTGAGAATTGGCAAGGAATTCCTCTAGAGTGAGCTGTTCGATGGTTCTCCCGCCCAATTCCTCGATCCTCAATCCTTTCCAGCGGGGCAGGTCTTTGACATAAAAAATGCCGCAGATGTTGTCGATACTCTTGCGGTAGACAGGGAGCCGGGAGAACCCGGACTTCTGAGTCATGTTGAAGGCGTCCTGGATCGTGGCGGATATCTCTACGCTGACCATTTTTATGCGCGGGATCATGGCCTCTCTGGCTTCGATGTCATGAAGGTCGAAGATGTTATGAAGGATCTCTCCCTCCTCCGCTTCCAGAGCGCCTTCTTCTTCTGTCGCTTTTATGATAGCTCTGATCTCGTCGCTCGTCAGGGGCACTTTTTCCTGCTCGGGACGTACGCCTAAGAGTGGAAGAAAGATATCGGTGATGAAGCGCAGCGCTTTTCTGAAGGGGTAGATGACCTGGGAGAAGATCCACAGCGGCCCTGCTGCCCACTTGGAGAATTTTTCAGAGTGTTTGATGGCGTAGGTCTTGGGTGTGATTTCACCGAATACGAGCAGGATGAATGTTTGAGATGCGATGGCCACCACATAGGCAAGCCCGGGGTTCTGCCCCTTGAACAGGATATTGTAGATCAGAGAGGCGGTGATGCTCACAAAGGCCATGTTCACCAGAATGTTGCCGAACAGGACCGTGATGAACAGCCGGCGGGGATTATCCAGGAATTTGACGATGGCAGAGCTGCTTTTCTTTTTGTCCTCCCGGTACTTCTGGAGCTGGACTTTGGTCAGAGCGGAAAGGGCTGTCTCTGACCCGGAAAAGAAGAAGGAAAACATTAAAAGTACAGTCAATCCGGCAAAGTGGGCCAGTAGGCTGAAAAGATTCATCGTTTGAAGGTTCTCAAACACATATAGCACAGGGGATTTGTGGGGTCAACTGCCTTGTAAGAAACTAATCAGGTGTTGACGATAAAAGGAATATTTTGACAGCTATCGGTGTTGGGAAAAAATCTTATTTAAAAAGTAGAGAACATCTCACTGAATTTTTGCGTTTATACCAATAATGAAATATAAAAATATATTCGGAGTTAATGGGCAAATCGGATTTTTCTCAATATTTTGAGACGGAATTATTTTTCATCGAGAACTATTTCTCGCAGTATGTATTTAATCTAAAGTCAGGAGATTAGGAAGTGAAAAAAGAATTATCCAGTGTCTGGTGGTTTTTCCTGATCGCTATCGGCTTTACGTGGTTGTTCGAATTGCCCCGCACTCTGGATTCACAGAGCATCATCGAGCTACCCGGGTATCTGCTGGCGCTTTCGAGATACCTGGCTGCCTCTGGTCCTTTTGTGGCCGCGTTTTTTCTGACCTTTCTGAACAGTGGAAAAGAGGGAGTCCTAGATCTTCTGAAGAGAGGGTGGAGCGTCCGGTTTAGAAAAATATGGTGGCTTCCCATTTTATTTCTCATTCCCGCAATGGAGGGAATTTCCGTTCTTTTGGCCCATCTTATCGGAGGTGAGGCCATTGCTCAAATACCTTTACTCACCCGGCCTGAAGCCTATCTTAAATCTTTTTTGAGTTTATTATGTTTAGCGGCGCTCGAAGAATATGGCTGGCGGGGGTATGCTCTGGACCGCCTTCAAATGAAATGGAATGCGCTGGTTTCCAGCCTCATACTGGCTGCTTTTTGGGGGCCCTGGCATCTCCCGCAGTGGTTTATGGGCGGACGTGATGTGCCGTTTTTTGCCTTCTGGTACGGGATCTGCATGCATTCCATATTGTTCACCTGGTTTTATAATAACACCAGGCGCAGTCTGCTGCCGGTCATCTTCGTTCATGCCTTGATGAACGCTCAGATATTTCCAACCTGGTCGAACAGCAACTCAGCTATGATTTTTGTAGGTGTTTGGACGTTGGTGACCATAGCCATTATCGTTATCTGGAAACCCAGGCGATTTGTCCGGTCCAAAGAGAAAAGAATCGGGTAGGTATCTCTTTTCATTTAAGGTATCAATTGTATTAGAGATTATTTTTGGGGGAGTTGCTCCAAATCCCTTGCCATTTTCTACAATTTGCAGCCGCTAACATCTTGAAATGAACTTATCGCAGTCAAAAACGACAAAGCCATCAACCAGAAAAAAAGATATGAATCAGCCCAAGCCACCAAACCATAAAGTGAAGGACAGACCTGGTCCTCGAATCAGCAAAAAAAATCAATCTCAGAGGCCATCAGGTTCTATTCAATTAAAAGTTTGCAGGCTGCTTAAAATGGGCTAATGATTCCAAACAGAAAGAGGGTGCTTAAAAAAGACGAAGACGAAATTGTGCCTGAGATGGAGGATCTATTCAATGCGGATTCATGGCGTCAATCTTACCATATTGACAATCACAAAATCGCTTCATTTTTCTGGCAATAACATACATTCTCGTCCGTTTGGAACAAAGTTAATTATTCGATATTATTAGTATTAAATGCACTAAGTGTTTCTATTGATTATTAGCATGACTGAAAAAACAGAAAGAAAGATAAATATACCCGCAGTAACGATCGCTTTAAAATGAACCGTGGCGTAACAGAAAGCAACCAATGGCCAAAGGTGAATTTGGGCTAGGATTTTTAATGCTTTGTGTTTTGCAATTATCTTTGCAACAAAAGGTGAATATTTATAATACAAATCAACCCACTCGCGTCCTAATTTATTGGACATCAGATATTTATCTCTGAAATTTCGAAGAATATCCACGTGAGGATGCAAGGGTGAGCCATAAGCTGCTGTTGCTATGAAACAGCCGCCGCCTTGAGCGCTAGACTTTTCATCATCACCACCATTCCCGGTAGGAGCACTAAAATTGGCAGTTATGGATTTATCTCCATTCATGGTGATAGAAATAGGATTAGTCGTTCCTGTCACATCACCGCTCCACCCAGTAAAATTATAGCCAGAATTGGGTATCGCCTGCACTGAAACATATGCACCAGAATCATATGTATAGTTTCCAGGCACAGGATTTGTTGTTCCTCCATTACTCGAGGATATAGTCAATGTATATTGTCGGATAAAATTCGCTTGAATAGATTTATCCGAATCCATTGTAACCGATAAAGGATTATCGTTTTCATGCCCTGGAGGTACGTCTCCTGTCCAACCATCGAATCTGAAGTTACTAGTGTCAGGGATGGCTTCAATCTCGGCTTCAATTCCATTGTAATATGTGTACGTGTCAGGAGGAGGATCTGTTGTTCCTCCACTAGTTGCAGATATGGTAAGATAAAATTTAGGAGCTTCACAGAAAATACTTTCAGTGGCATAAGTATTTAAGGGGGAACAATAAGTTGAAACAGGTGATACACTTGTATCCGTAGGGGTTACACCGGTGTAATTATAATTAACAGAGGTGTCATAAACTGTGGCAAATGAGTCTCCGACAAAGTCACAGGATGGATCAATGTTTCCATCCTGGTATATCTTAAGAACACAGATATCTGCTCCTCCAGCAGTATATGAATCGGTAAAACCTGCAGCTATATAGCTTCCATCGTCTACTTCAAGGACGAAACGAGCAGAATCATAAGAGCTTCCTCCATAGGTTTTCTCCCACTCAATATTTCCATTTGAGGAGAGCTTTAATATCCAGCCATCATCCATTTGGACGCCGAATGAGTAAGTCCAGCTTGAGATAATATACCCTTCGTCGCTTGTCTGCTGAATTGACCAAGGACAATCAGTACCAGCACCTCCATAGGTCTTTTGCCACTCGATATTTCCAGTCGAGGAAAGCTTTAATATCCAGATATCAACGGATCCAGCACCAAAGGATGTGGTATCACCTGCAATAATGTATCCGCCATCGATGGTTTGCTGAACGCAATAAGCATAATCACTCCCGCTTGCTCCATAGGTCTTTTGCCACTCGATATTTCCAGTCGAGTAGAGCTTTAATACCCAGATATCATCGGATCCAGCACCAAAAGAGTAGGTATTGCCTACGACAATATACCCTCCATCAGCTGTTTGCCGTATAGAATTAGCATGTTCAGCATCACTTCCTCCATAAGTCTTTTGCCACTCGATATTTCCAGTCGAGGAAAGCTTCAATATCCAGTAATCATTTGATCCAGCTCCAGACGATCTAGTGAAGCCAGCGACAATATACCCTCCATCAACTGTCTGACGTATAGAACGAGGAGTGTCATATGAACTTCCTCCATAGGTCTTCTGCCATATGATATTCCCATTTGAATCCAGCTTTAAAACCCAGCTTTCAGTTAATCCAGAGCCATATGAGTAAGTCCATCCGGTGACAATGAATCCACCATCGCTTGTCTCCTGGATAGCATCTGGTTCGGAGGAGGTTGAGTCAGTATCAATTCCTCCATAGGTCTTCTGCCACTCAACGTCTCCAATTGAGTCCACTTTCAGCAGCCAAATGTCACAATCTCCAGCACCAAAAGAGTAGGTATAGCCTGCGATTATATACCCTCCGTCGCTTGTCTGCTGAATGGAGCAAGCATAATCATCGTCGCTTCCTCCATAAGTTCTTGCCCATTGGCCATTAAGAGGTACAAAAGAAAGAATAATGAAAAAACAGAGGGATACTAAGACCGATAGTTTTTTGTTCATTGAATTAATCTCCTTTTCCCTAGGTTGAATAACCTATAATATACAGATATACAATTGTCAACATATAAATCACTTTAATCACTTATTCTTAAAAAAATTTCCATATTATTGATCAGCATTCAAATCGGTTTTTCTCAAGTAATTCGAATGGATTTCCCTTATTAAACGTGTAGAAGAAAAAAATAAATATCTTTGAGTCAGAGGCAATGAATAGAGGAATTTTTTTTTGGATTTTCTCCAAATCACTCACCATATTCTTTAAGTGACAAACGTTGATACCGACCGATGAACTTATCACAAGAAAAACTCCAAGCTCCGTTTCCACAAAATCACATTAATTTACAACAGCAGGTTGACAGGCAGCCTCTTATACAGCAAACTTTTTTGCTCTCATTTTCGTCTTTAATAGAGAATCGAGCATTATTTGGAGGGTGACATGCTGAAAAATTATTTCAAGATTGCGCTGCGGAACATGTTTCGCAATAAACTGTATTCTTTGATCAACCTGACCGGCCTGGCCATCGGACTGGCTGCCTGCCTTATGATATGGCTTTGGGTCCAGGACGAAATGAGCTATGACCGTTTCCACACCAAGGCCGACCGGATATACCGGGTCGAGCGAAAAGTTGACTTCGCAGACATACATACCCAGACTCCGAGCACAAGCGGACCTTACGGTCCGGCCCTGGTCAATGATTATCCGGAAATCGAAAACTCTGTCCGTGTGCACAGGAATGAAATATCCATCAAAGACCACAGAAACTTATTCCACAAGCAGCAGATTGTCGTGGCCGATAATTCCATCTTCGAAATATTCGATTTTCATCTGGAAAGCGGCGACCCCAGAACCGCCCTCACGCAGCCCAGGTCGATGGTCCTTACCCTGAAAAACGCCTTGAGATATCTGGGAACCGCAGATGCTGTTGGCAAATCTCTCACCGTGGATTGGCGTGGCACGCTGGCAGACTTCCAGGTCACCGGAATCTTAGAAGAAGTCCCTCCCAATTCTCATGTTAAATTCGATGTTCTGGCCTCCATCTCTTCCTATCCTCCGGAGGAATTGAGTTTTTGGTTCAATAATTTTCTCTACACCTACGTATTGTTGAAAGAGGGGACGTCTCCGGAGGAGGCGGAGAAAAAATTCTCTGGTTTCCTGACCAAATATATGGGAGCGGATATTGCCAAGATCCTTGGTCCGGAAACGGATATCAATGATGTGTTTCAGCTCAAGTTATACCCTCTCCTCGATATTCACCTTTATCCTGCCCCAGAATTTGAGATTGAACCGCAGGGCCGTATGTCATCTGTTTATCTATTTTCGGCCATCGCGTTTTTGATTTTGATCATTGCCTGCATCAATTTCATGAATCTTTCCACGGCCCGGGCCAGTAAAAGAGCCAGGGAAGTCGGGATCCGCAAGACAGTCGGAGCACTCAGGCGGCAGCTTCAGGGGCAGTTTCTAGGAGAATCCGTTCTACTTGCCTTCATGGCTTTGACTTTGGCTGTTTTGCTGATTAGCCTGTTTATTCCCGTTTTCAACTCGATTTCGGGCAAATTTTTATCCTTGGGCATGCTTTTTCAGGTGAGCAACTGGATCATTCTCATCGGGATCGCTTTGGCTACGGGCTTATTGGCCGGTATGTATCCGGCTTTTTACCTGACAAGATTCGACCCGGCCAGGGTGCTCAAAGGAGGGGTACAATCCGGGACTGGGAAATCGGTCTTCCGCAGGAGCATGGCTGTCATTCAATTCGTTATTTCCATCGCTTTGATTATCGGCACACTCATCATCTTCAAGCAGATGGACTACATCCAGAAAAAGTCCCTGGGTTTTGACAAGGAGAACGTGATCATCCTGTCCGCAGAAAGCAAAACCATTCACCAGAATATCGAGGCTTTCCGGAATACCCTGACCCAGGATCCAAGGGTCAAATCCGTGGCTGTTTCCTCCGATGTTCCCGGAAGCGCTATGTTTACAGACACGACATACAAGAGGCCCGACACGGATGATGTCTTTCCGCTGATTTTCATATATACGGACTATGAATTTGTGGACACTTATGGATTCGAAGTCACCCACGGCCGGGCGTTTTCAAAAGAATTCAGTACGGATATCGACGGGGCCATCATGCTCAACGAAGCGGCCGCAAGGGAGATCGGATACATGCCTGAAGAGGCTGTCGGCAAAAAATTGCTCAGGTTCTTGAGTTTGAATGAATTCAAAGAGCTGACGATTGTCGGCGTGGTGAAAGATTTTCATTTCAAATCCCTGCATAAGATTATCGATCCCATCCTGTTGTCTCTCGACCCGCAGAGTTTCAATACCATCTCGGTAAGAGTCATGCCCGGAGACGTCAGGGGAACGATCGGCTTTATTCAGCAAAAGTGGGGAGAGATTTTTCCGGGAGAACAGTTCGAATACACATTCCTGAACAGCAGGATCGATCTCCTGTATAAAAGCGAGAGCAGGATGAGGAGCATTTTTTTGATCTTCTCCGTTTTATCCATCTTCGTAGCCTGTCTGGGACTCTTCGGCTTGGCTGCCTTCACGGCCGAGGAAAGAACAAAGGAGATCGGTGTGCGCAAAGTTTTGGGCGCGTCCACGGCCAATATCCTGCTGCTGCTCAGCAAAGAGTTTTCCAAATGGGTGCTTTTCGCCAACTTGATCGCCTGGCCTGTGGCCTACTTTATGATGCACAGATGGATGCAGAATTTTGCCTATCGAACCCGTATTGGCTTTTGGCCATTTCTTTTGTCGGCTTTGTTGGCCTTTATCATCGCTCTGTTTACGGTGAGCTATCAGTCCGTCAGGGCGGCGCTTGCCGACCCGGTCGATTGCCTCAGGTACGAATGATCTAAACCCCCTCAGGTTCATTGGTGAGGCAAAGACAGATAGCGGATGTTGCGCTCCGTTCATTTGAAAGAAGGGCGGTGAATCCGGAATCTTTCTAGGATTTCTTTTTTTGCCCTTTCAAGCCAAACAGAAAACGCATAAAAACCAATCGCCTGACGACATATTCATAGATCAGAACGATAATCACAAAGGACGTCGTGCTGAGGAACAGATACTTCACGAAGACGGGTGTACTCCAATTGATGATGAAAAACCCAGTCACAACAATAATGCTCTGGTGCAAGATATAGAAGGGCAGCACAGCTTCACTGGCGTATTGAAGAAGACGGTTCCGAAAGGTAAGATACCGGCTTCCTATTCCCAGCAGGGCAAGGACCCAGACCCAGGAATTGAAGGTTCGGAAAACGGAAATCCCCAAATAACCGGGACTGCCGAAAGAGGGATCAATCCCGGATTTCCTGATATAGAACCCGATGAGAGTCGTAAGAAGAGCCAGCGCCAACAAAATCACCCTGTTTTTCTCTACTGTCCGTCTGTACATCTCATCCGATGCCAGAAGAAACCCATACAGGAAAAACATCAGGTAGACAAAGACGTTCCAGCCGCCCATATCCCGACGGCCCAATCCCGCAGGATGGAAGGAAAATTCCATGACAGCAAGGGGAAGGATCCATAGCAGAATGGCTCCTGGCTTTTCAAATAACCGGGCCATCTTTTGAATAAACCGGCTTCTCCCTTCTCCCCTGAGAAAAAGGAGCAGCGGAAGAGTCACCAGCGAGAAAAGGAAGAGCACCAGAAGGAACCACAGATGGAGGCCCATCCAGGCGAAGTTACCGCCAAATCCGTAAAAGCCGTCAAAATAATGAGGATAGAAACGGAAAAAAGAACCCACGAAGCGGCCATGGCTTACCAGCTCGATGTAGACCTGGGGCGGAATCAGGACAAATATTCCGAAGACCAGAGGGATGAACAGCCTCTTGGATCTTTCGCTTATATATTGGCCCGCACTGCGGAATCTCAGCGCAAACCAGGTGCTCTGTCCGGAGAGAACAAAGAAAATAGGCATGATCCACTGCACCAGGATGCCGACAAAGACTGTGAACCCGAAACTCGTCTGGAGATTCTTGACATGCCAGTCTTCGTAGTCAAAAAACCGCGCGCAGTGGAACAAAAAGACCGAAAGCATGGCCAGGACTCTCAGCCAGTCTATATCATGACGTCTTTCGTGAGTTGCCATGGTTAGAATCTCCTCATCTGGATTTAAAGCTGCAACCTTCAGTTAATGTCCGATATCAGCCTTGAAATGCCGGCAGATCAGGTGCTTGCCTTTTTGGACTTAACATCCTTTCTCAAAATTGTTCGATATCCATACCCTGATTTTAGAAGTCACAATATAACAGCCGTGTCATACAGCGTGCCGCGAGTTCGCGGTGATTAAAGAA
>Ga0209427_10004133_pt1 | contig 16847 bp, 9 predicted proteins | sample DeeMarSWOR136_30_FD_187465 | JGI IMG/M metagenome (GOLD analysis project Ga0209427, IMG submission 187465) | Marine sediment microbial communities from White Oak River estuary, North Carolina - WOR-1-36_30 (SPAdes) (version 2) | ecosystem: Environmental > Aquatic > Marine > Intertidal zone >...
GACCCGATAACTGATAATTGGTATAAAAACTGGGAGAGACATGGAGAAGCTAATGGCGAAATATCTGTTCCTGCAGGAAAACAGGTTAAACTTGCAATCAACGAATCGGCTGTAGGCGATCTTTCATTCCTAAGTGAGTTGGGAGCAGAAGATATTCAAATGCTCGGCTTTGGGTGGAAGGCAGTCACATTGGGTTCCCTGGCTCCCATAGGAAATTTGAGAGGTTTGAAAGCATTGAATCTGCAAAGCGCTCGGTTTGAGCACGAAGATTTGAAGTACCTAACAAAGCTCAGCGAGTTGGAGGTTTTACGGCTCGGTGACTATAAGCTCACCGATGAGAGCATGCGTTATATAGGTGAATTGACATCGCTGCGTTCTTTGGCTCTGTGGGGGACAGGAATTAGCAAAGAGGGATTGTTTCACTTACAGAATTTAAAGAACCTGACTTTTTTGGCTCTTAATAATTGTGAAATTAACGATAGTGGTTTAAGTTACCTAAAGAATATGACCAATCTTGAGGGCCTGCAACTTACTAAAACCGGAATAACAAGTAACGGCATTTCGAGTTTAAGTCACCTGATCAAATTAAAATCACTCGTAATAGGCCACAATAACATTACCGATGAAGGAATTGAGAAACTGCAAACGCTTACCTTGCTTGAAAACCTATGGATAAACAATACATTAATCACGGACGATGGTCTGGCTTACCTTTCAGACATGAAAAACCTGAAGGAGCTCTACACAAGTAATACAAAGATTAGTGATGCCGGCCTGGTTCACCTAAAAGGTCTCAAGGATTTTTGGCATTTGAGTATAACTGGCATAGGAGATGAAGGGATTTCGCACTTGAGTGAATTGCCAAGCCTGAAACATCTTCAAATCCACGATGCACAGATTACCAAAGCAAGTATTCCGTATTTTCAGAAAATGGAGTCCATAGAGAAGGTGCTGCTTTCCGGCGAAAAGATAAACGATGATTTGCTCGAAGCACTCCGAGCAGCCCTTCCAGCCTGCAAAATCTGGGACCCGCAACGCAGCCGGGATTATCCCACGGTATACGCGGCTGTCAAAGCTGCGAAAGTGGGCGATACGATTGTCATCGGCACAGATCGACACCGGGGCGAAGATACCTTAATTGAGCGAAAGTTGGAGATTGAAGTTGAGAAGACCGCTTCCAATAATTCAGGTGGTGATTCAAAGCGTTATCAGCTTGTTACGTTTAGGGAGGGAGTGTCCATAAGAGAAGCATTACGGTTTTTAGGCAAAGCACACAAGAAAAATATTATCCCGTCGGAGAAAGTAACCGGCCAAGTTCCAGTAAACGAACTCTATAACGTAACGTTTGAAGAAATCCTGCAAGCAATTCTCGGCACACATAAATACATAATAGACGGCAACTTCATTCGTGTTTATACCGAGGAGGAATTCGAATCTATCTATCCGGAGGAGAAAACCAATTCGCAAGTCGAAGTTGAAAAACCCTCTGTGGAGGTAGAGGGCACGGGTATAACAGCAGAGAAAGAGTCCGAATTTTCCACAATTTTATCTAACGGCGTTACGGTCGAGCTGATCGGTATGTGTGAATATCCAAGTGTCGGCAAACAATGGTGGCGGCCGGATGGCAATCTGTTAGTTAATCCACCCTATGATGAAAGCAATTTAGATATTCTCAGTTTTGTCGAACCGAATACTATCCCGATCGAATTTGCGTTCAGGCTCTCCGGCGACCTCGGCGAACCAGCTTGGGAAGCTCGGGTAAAAGGGGATGAGCAAGCTTTTGTCTGGGGGACAGGGCGAAGAGCAAAAGATGGAGAATTACGAACGGATATCAAGTCTTTCGGGATGTTCGTTAAATCGGATCAGAGAATCCTCGACCTTCGCCTTGGTTTTTCCCTTGCAGATCGGCCATACGAATGGGTCGACTTCAAAAACATTTCGTTAAAGCCGAATTTCACAACGCTGCCCAACTGTGTGACGGTTGAACAACCTGCCACGTTAAGAGTTCCCGAGGATTACACGTTAGACGCGGCTATCAAAGCTGCGAAAGACGGCGATACGCTTGTTATCAGCGCAGACCGACACCGTGGTGAAGATACCTTAATTGAGCCAAAGTTGGAATTCTTGGCCTGGCAAACCAAGAAAGATAGCCAGCCTTCGGTAATCTGGCGGGCAGACGGAGATATAGTTACAAATAGAGAGGAATTAAGTTTTATAAGAAAGACCGGGCCTGGACCTATAACAAGCCAATGGAGATCCGACAGGAAATATCTCCATCTATGGTTTTCGTTTCCCAAATTTGATAATCATTCTTTCGGTCGAGTCGCATTATACCCTTTGTCAGGTGGACGAAGGCTGGCCATGCCAACCAGATTTGGTTCAAACGTACCAAAACCTGTGCCGGAAGGCGACGATCGCGGCTGGTTGCAGCATCGGTTTAGCCTCTTTGCAAAAACAAAGAATAGTATTCCAGAGGTATGTAACATAGAACTGCATTATTCATCGGCGAAGTGGAAAGATATCCGCATCATCGAATCTTCTGATTTTGAGAGTAAGATGACACTGTGGGAAGATATGAATTTCGGAGCAGTCGGCCAAACCAAATATGGACATGGATTCGTATCATTGGTCCGAAATCGTGACAATGAGAGAGAGTACCAATATCGTTTTGTCGCAACCAAGAAAGACGGTACTGAGATTAAACCGGCCAACTGGGGTCACATGCTCCTTTTTATGCCTTCTTATTCAGGGTGGTCCGAGGACTATCTGTTTGATGTGCCATTATCAGAAATAGACAGTTTCAAGTTCCAAACTCGACCGTTAAAGACCGTTCTCTTTGAAAATGTCGCACTAAAAACGAGCGAAAGGGGCGCTGTGCAGGTTGAGGGGGAAGGCGGCCACTATTTTGAGCAACGGTTTGAACTGGGGAAGGATATCCCTGTTCAACTCAAAGTCGGAAAGGTAGATAATTGGATAATAGTTTCAGCGAAGACAATCAGGTTTGAAAAGGATGGGGACAATGTCGGTGTTGAGCTTACGGCCGATGTTCGCAAGGGGCTGGGAATGGAATGGCAGACAAAGGTCGAAGTCCTTGGGATAAACAATCAAGTTCTTGATGTTCGAACAGTAACTACGGGCACTCATGGATTATCTGATCCACCGGTTATGTCACTACGCGAATTAGAATTTCTACCATTTGAATGGGATACGATTGCCGGTGCCGTAAGTTTCAGGGTAAGCTTTGAGCAATTAAGCCCTATACGTGATGCCATGGGCAGAGAACTGGCTTCAGCACCAAAAGAACTTATACAAGGCCGAATTACGGATCCCAAAGGTCAGCCTGTTGCAGATGCCGTAGTTACGATTACCGAATATAATCCAAGGTCTAAAGTAATACGGGTCGCGAAGATTTCGACAAATCAGCGTGGATACTACAAACTTGGCCAGGTCGACTGGCCATATTATATCGTGGTGCAAAGATTGCTTCCAGATTCTTATGGTCGAGTCAACCGTTACCAGGCAATACGCCTGAAAAAGGTTTTTGAAGGTGCACAAACGATTGATTTGCAATTCGATGAATTTCCGAAAGGCAGCGCCAGTCTTGAATGTCATATTGTCGATAAACACGGCAAGGCTGTGGAAAAATTTCATTTTATGGTTTTGGATGATACCGATTGGGAGACCATAAACTATAATGACCCGGCCGGTGGTTATATTCGTACGAAAGTGTACAGAATGGATGTCGATAATACTGAAGGCCTTTTTACAGTAGAGGATTTACCAGCAGGTAGTTACAAGATTTGGATAATTCCAAAGGATGGAAGATATAAAGATAAAAGGTATGAAGATACGACAGAAAAGATATTGATTGAAGAAGGTGTACATGTAAAAAAGATCATTGAAGTACCTTCCAAGTATGTCTTGTATGGTCGAGTTTTGTTTGAAGACGGCAGCCCGGCGGTTGTTGAGCCTACCCCGTGGCCGGGTGCGAAGTCTTCGATATCTGTGCCGATGGGCAGAAGAGCGCGCGGAATCGCGGATATTGATGACGATGGCTACTTCGCAGTTCATCTGAACGCGAGAGAGCACGAAAATCTCAAATCTGGTAATGACCAACTGATGGTAAATATCCCAACCTCTCAAGAAGGTCGCCGCAGAACTGTCGGGAAATTCCCTTTTGAAATCCTTTCAGAAGACCGTGATAAAGCTGGTGTCATAAGAGTAAAGCGACCAGAAAAGCAAAAACTAACAAAGCCCGATGTTCCGGTTGAAAGTGAACAAAGCGATGAATCCGCCGGTAATGTGGCATTGCCATCGACGGTGGGCAGCGAGACAAAGTCGAGCGGGGATCTTACTTTGAACCAGGACCGAGAAGGTTCCATTTCCGGCAAAGTTGTCGGTAGACGGATCTTTTACCAAAAACCCGAAAGCTTAGGTAGAAATGTACTTCCCGAGAATTTCGAAAGGCGGGAAGACTCCCCATTACCAGGTGTGACGATATTTCTCAGGAAGGATAAAAAGACTCTCGATAAAACCAATACCGATGAGACGGGTCATTATGTGTTTGAGGATCTCAGTCCAGGCCATTATACAGTTTGGGCACTGAAGCCTGCGGGCACTGTTATCGAAATGGTTTGGACTGTGCCGATGGCAGGTTCCGGGCCCTGGGAGGACCACGGCACCAGTAATTTACGCAAAGTCGAGGTAAATTCGGAACCCCAAACAGATGTAGATTTGCACTTTCGGCTGGATGGAATATCCATATCAGGCCGGGTAACTGACGACAATGGGAATCCCGTTAGTGGTGCAGTAGTGGTTATAGAACTTTGTACTCCCACAAAGGACGGGGGGGAAGGCCGCAGCGGGGCGTATTCAAAAATCAAAATTTGGTACGGGATGGTTAGGACGAAAACCGACAAAGACGGTCGCTTCAAACTGGATGGTCTTTGTCCGGTGACATTTTCAGAGATAGCAGGCTACCTGATGGGTGGCGAGCCTTATCGCAGGTATGAGGTGCGTGTTCAGGCAGAGGGTTATTCGCCCACCAGGATTCTCGTGCCGCCCGTCACGGAACAGCTCGCCAGCGAGACTTCTCGGTTAGTGGAGGATCATAAAAGTTTGTTCCTTAAACAGGATTCGTTGGTTGACGAAGTGGACTTGCCCAAAAGTCAGGGCAGTGCCATTACCGGTATCAACTTGGTTCTTCAGAAGCAAGCTGTGGTAGCGGGGCGTGTTCTGGATACACGAGGCAACATTGTCCCAGGGCCGGGGTCGAAGGCTTCGCTAAGGCTGGTCCCCGTGGATTCAAGCGACGACAAAGGTGAGTCGCTTCTGGTTCAGATTCCCGACAGGTCCGGTCTCAACTGGATTGCCTTAGATGAAACAGGGCGTTTCCGAATCGATACCGTTCCACCAGGCAATTATATCTTCGAAGTTGCCCGACCACAAGACCGTCGTCAGAAGTCGACCAATGAGCCTTTCACGGTTAGTGCCGGTCAGGTCATCAACGACATTAAGGTTATTGTCCCGAGCGAAAAAACCGATGCGCCGGTTGAGGGGGAAGAAGGCTGGGGCGAGGCGGTCGAGGGGGTCCAGGTCCGGCTGCGGGCGAAGGGAGCAACAACGGCCAAACGGGTAACATTATTGGCGGATGCACGCAACGATGGCCCGGGCACATATAGGGGCACCCGCTCGACCCACGGTTGTTGGCTCAAAGTGGATGGAAAATGGTACGGGAGGGTTCAGACGCGTGAAAGTGTTGCTCCAATGCTGTTGAAAGCCGGGGATCGACAGTTGGCCTTTACACAGATACGCCTTAGTTCCGAAAAGAGCCCCCTCTGGCGTGGCGGCTTTATTACGCGTAACGGGCAAGTACCGTTGCTTGGGGCTCGCGAAATCCACCAATCTGAACCGCTCGAACTTTCACCCGGCCGCCACTCCTTACGACTTGCTATGCCCACAAACAAGCGTGGCGGAAAGACCTATGCCTATAGCAATCCGGTCGAGATAGTGATTTTGCCGACGGACTCCGATGTGAAACACAAACCCGATGTAGAGGTTGAGGGCACGGGTATAACAGCAGAGAAGGAGTCCGAATTTTCCGCAATTTTATCTAACGGCGTCACAGTTGAGCTGATCGGCATGTGTGAATATCCCAGTGCGGATAAGCAGTGGTGGCGGCCGGATGGCAGTCTGTTAGTTAATCCACCCTATGATGAAAGCAATTTAGATATTCTCAGTTCTCGCAAACCGAATACTATCCCGATCGAATTTGCGTTCAGGCTCTCCGGCAACCTCGTCGAACCAGCGTGGGAAGCTCGGGTAAAAGGGGATGAGCAAGCTTTTGTCTGGTGGACAGGGCGAAGATCAAAAGATGGAAAATTTCTAACGGATATCAAGTCTATTGGGATGTTCGTCAAATCGGATCAGAGAACCCTCGACCTTCGCCTTGGTTTTTCCTTTGCAGATGGTCCATACGAATGGGTCGACTTTAAAAACATATCTATCAAGCCGAATTTCAAAACCGCTGTGCAGGTTGAGGGGGAAGGAGAATTTGAACTAATAACCCGTCCTCTGACCATAAAAGGCATAGAGCTGCAACTGTCCAAGGTTGCTACGTTGCAATACTGGAACGAAGTATTTGACCTTGACAGCGAAACGATCTCTCACTATGAACCTGGAACCTGGCGCTGGCCAAAGGGCGCAGACATCGGCTTTGACATTGATATGCCGCAGGAAATCAGGGACAGTGTGTTTTGGGGTATAAATGACGGATATGAAACCACCGGACATAAATTCCTGGCTCTTGACTCATATTCATTTGAACAGGCCGTGTGGGAAACCTCCACTAAGCTTGATGAACTGCGCAACAGCAAGTGGATGGGATTTGGTTTGTCGAAGCACACCCTTCCAAAATTTCCAGAGTTTTTCGCAGTATTAACAGATGGATATTCTGTGAAATCCGATTCAACCGTAGAACATCCATCCCCTAAACTGGCAATAATCGAAGTAGTAGAAGCCAGAGACAAATCGGCTGAGATAAAATACTGGCTGGAAAGAAAAACTCAGAATAAACCCGAAGTGTAGGTTGAGTTCGAGGGAAAGGGCGGTTCTGTTGTTCAGGGAAAGATCCTCGGTCGGCGGGGCGAGCCGGTCAGGGGCGCAACTGTAGAGCTTCAGATATTCGGCGGCGGCGATGGCCGCAGCCATTACAGACTAAAGCCTTAATTTATTGGATTAGTAACGCTTACGGACGCGGAACGTTATGCCGAAATCGGGAGCCCCGTCGTTCAGGCCGAACTCCAACATAGTATCAAAGCGAAGATCAGGGGTGTACTTGTACTCGCCCATCAAAAGCAGAGATAGCGGGTCATCGTTACCTTCGAAAATCGCGGTACGTCCGTCGAGGTAGCCGCTTAGAGTAATATCAGGATAAAGCTCATAAGCCGCTCCTATGCTGTAAAGCCAACGATTATCCACGTCATAACCGGAGGGTTCGCCAACAAAGGTGTATCCGAGATCCAAGAGGGCTATCCATTTTTCATTCTCCAGCCTGCGGGCGCATTCAACCATGAAGGTTAAATCTGTTTCACCGGTTCCGAGACCTTTGTCTTCGTCAGCCGTGGGGAATTTAATACTGCCAACAAGGTCAATGTAAGGTAACATCCCGTCCTGTTCGACCGCGTAGTATCGACCTTTCAATATGACATCGCCGAGGCCCGAACCGCCGCCGCCTTCGATGGGTTCCACCAGACCGCCTACAAACGTCGCTCCATCCGAGATGTCCAGGTACGGAATCGTGAGCGTAACGTCTCCCTCCGTAAAGTATCGCTTGAAAGATGCGGCAGTATAGTAGATGTCCGTATCCTCGTCAGTGCCATAATCACCAGTCAGGTAGGAAAAAGACAATCCGTACTGCCACGTCGGCGAATCACCGGCACCAGCAAAGGAACATTCGACAGAGCCGAGAAGCGCTATCATGACCCATACGAAAATAGTCAATGCAAAAAGTCGATTTTTCATCTGTGGGGTCATCTTCCCGGCCTCGCCGGCTTCTCCGGCTTCTCAGGCCTTTCCGGTTTCTCAGGCCTTTCAGGCTTTTCCGGCTTTTCCGGCTTTTCAGGTTTTTCAGGTTTTTCGTGTTTATGCGGTCGTTGAGGTCTTTCGAATTTTTCGGCTTTAGGTGGTTTTTCGTATCTTTTCCTATTGCCAAGACCCAGGAAGCGAAGGAACCGGCCGAAAGCATTTTGCTTTTTTGCTTTTACCTTTACGCGCTCATTACTTACAGCCGAACCGGTGTCAGCTTCTTCTGTCCCGGTAGCGTTCGAGGTGGTGGTTGAATTTTTATTGCCTTTTCCAACAACACGGCCGAGTTTCAGGTCATTTTCATGAGCGATCTCTCCAAATTCCATGCCTTCGGCGCGCGATTCGAGAACGTTGGCAAGAGCTTCATCAAATGTCAACACGCCATCGCTATCAGCGGCAATCCGCTCGGCCAGCCGTGTGGAAATCATGATGTTTCCCCATCCTGCACCGCCACTTCGCATCTGCTCGACTTGTTCCTGTGTCAGTTCGGTTTTCTCCACGAGATCGACAATGAAGGGCGGGGGATTGGTTGAAGCCGGCGTACCATCTTCATCTCCGAGTACGCGTCCGAGTTTCAAATCGTTTTCATGTGCTATCTGTCCAAACCCTTTGCCTTCGGCGCGCGACTTGAGCACGCCTTCAAGCGCCTCATCAAATGTCAAAACGCCCTCACTATCAGCGGCGATCCGCTCGGCCAGACGGGCGGCAATCATAATGTTGCCCCATCCTGCACCACCACTTCGCATCTGCTCAACCTGCTCCTGCTTTAGCTCGGTTTTGTCCACAAGATCGGTAATGAAGGGCGGGGGATTTGTTGAGTCCGGCGTGTCATCTGTACCTGAGAGCACTCGCCCGAGTTTCAAATCGTTCTCATTTGCTATCTGTCCGTACCCTTTGCCTTCGGCGCGTGATTCAAGCACGCCTTCAAGCGCCTCATCAAATGTCAATGCGCCTTCGCTGTCAGCGGCGATCCGCTCAGCCAGGCGAGCCGAAATCATAATGTTTCCCCATCCTGCACCGCCACTTCTCATCTGGTCAACCTGCTCCTGTGTCAGTTCGGTTTTGTCCACAAGATCGACAATGAAGAGCGGGGGATTGGTTGAGGCCGGCGTACCATCTTCATCTCCGAGGACGCGGCCGAGTTTCAAATCGTTTTCATTTGCTATCTGTCCGAAACCCTTGCCTTCGGCGCGCGACTTGAGCACGCCTTCAAGCGCCTCATTGAATGTCAACACGCCCTCGCTATCAGCGGCAATCCGTTCAGCCAGGCGGGTGGCAATCATAATGTTACCCCATCCTGCACCGCCGCTTCGCATCTGCTCGACCTGGTCCTGTGTCAGTTCTGTTTTCTCCACGAGATCGACAATGAAACGCGGGATATCCGTGATGTCCTCATCAGGAGAACCAGACTGAGCCACAGCCTGTAAACTAAAGAAGAACATCAAACCAGTCAGCAGCAGAATGATACTAAACAGCGGCCTAAACTTTGTCCTGAACATAAAACCTCTCACTCTATTCCAAAATAATCTTAGCGTTGTGTTCATAATAGCTCCCCTTTCCTGCTTAACGCAATTTTGAGTTGGAATTTTCCATTTACACCCTACAAGGCACTCCCTTTTGCCAAACGACATAATAATAACATAGTTTCAATTATGATTCAACAATTCCATAAAAAAACAGGAAAAATATCAGGAGGCAGGACCTAATTTATGTCCGGGTCCGATGGTGTACAGCCGCTTCTTCGGCTCGGTATTTACGTGCGAGCAGACAATCTTGCCGACAAAGATTATGTGGTCTCCGGCCTCGATCTGCGAATCCAGCGTACATTCGAAATTTGCGACGGCATCGGCCAAAAGGACGGAATCAATCTCTTTGGCGGGGGCGGTTTGGCAATGGGCTTGGCCATGCTGCGCATCGAATTCGGCGAATTTATCGACATCGCGGCCGGACCTTGAGCCGAAAAACAAAGCCGCATCCGCCATATCAGACGATGGATAAACAATCGTAAAGCATTTCGAGTGCGTGATGGTTTCTATTGAGTAATGTTTACTCGCGACCGCTATCGCCATCATCGGGGGTTTCCCCGATACGATCATCGTCCAGCCCAATGTGACGGGATTGGGCCGGCCGGCCTTGTCTTTGGCGATTGCGATTACTACCTGCTCCGGGTACTTGGTTTTTACGGCATCCTGATAATCGACCTGTTTTTGCATTGATTCTCTCCTAACTTGTTTTATCTTTACCTACGAAGAAATTATACGAACAAGGTCGACTTTAGCAAGAACAAAAGTATATTTATAGAGTAAGTTGAAGCATGGATATAATCCTGCTCACGGCCCTGGTATTTGCAGCAAGCACAATCGGAACAATCACAGGTTTCGGGCTGTCGACGATCATGATACCGGTAGTTTTGCTTTTTTATCCTCTCACGCAGACCCTTTTTTTCGTAGGGATTATTCATTTGTTCGGCAATGTATGGAAGGTTGTTCTGTTTCGGCGAGGCTTTCGGTGGAAGCTGGTTTTAGGTTTTGGTATTCCCGGGATTGCAGCAAGCTTTCTTGGTGCTTTGCTTGCTTTCGAAGTACCGGCCGGTGTGCTTTCGCGGATTCTGGCCGGCTTTATGATTATTTATGTGATTTATCTGTTCGCCAAGCCAGCTTTTAAGATAAAACAAGGTACAGGGTCGGCCGTAACAGGGGGAGCGCTATCGGGATTTCTGGCGGGTATCTTCGGCATGGGAGGTGCCGTGCGCGGTCTTTTTCTCTCAGCGTTTGATTTGCCTAAATCCGTTTATATCGCCACCGCCGGGGTGATTGCCCTGTTTATCGACACCACACGGGTGACGACCTATTATTTTGAAGGATCCCGGCTTGAACCATCTATTTTGTGGGGTATGCTGATATTTATTCCGGCTTCGTTTTTAGGGGCAAAAGCGGCACAACTTTTTGTGGATAAAATTCCTCAAAAGCATTTCCGAAAAATGATTGCCATATTTCTGTTTTTGGTAGCGTTTAAACTTCTTGTCTTCCCAATTTAGTACCACTGGAAAAAAACCGCAATCACCGGTGAGAACAGTAAATAGTGTCCCGAGTACCCGGTTTTTATCGCATTCAGATATTCGAGCAGTTTTTGTATTGCAAATCCCGGAAAATGTCTGTAATATTTAATAAAGAAAAAATAGTGCTGAAATCGTAAGTTTATAAACAAGATATAGAGTGAGATCCCCCGGCTTCGTTCGGGATGACGGTGGGGGACGTTAATTTTAACAAGGAGACACAAGTGGACACGATAGGTTTTATCGGGAGCGGGAACATGGCCGAGGCCATGATAAACGGGATTCTGAAGGCGAATGTTTACCTGCCGGGCAAGGTTTATGTCAGCGATATAAGACAGGAAAGAATCGATTACATGAGGGAGCACTACGGAGTAAGGACGGCCGTCAATAACGCGGAACTTGCATCGAACGCCGATATCATCGTGTTGAGCGTGAAGCCGCAGAACATGACCGATGCCCTGCGGAGCATAAAAGGTTATGTCAAGGAGGAGGCCCTTTTGGTATCCATCGCAGCCGGGATACACACTGATAATATTTCCGCCGAGCTTGGTGACGTGGCCATCGTTCGCGTTATGCCGAACATGCCGGCATGGGTGGACGAGGGGGCGAGTGCGCTGTTCGCCAACGAAAAAGCAAAAACAAGAGTGGAAAAGGCACGGCTGATATTCCTATCGGTGGGTGAAGCCGTTGTGATTGAGGATGAATCTCTGCTGGACGCAATTACGGCGGTCAGCGGGTCGGGGCCGGCATACTTTTTCCTTTTGATAGACGAGATGATAAAAACCGGCATTGAACTGGGTCTGCCGGAAGATATAGCCAAAGAACTGGTATTGCAGACGGGCAAGGGCGCGACGATACTGGCCGAGAAGGCAGCGGCCGAAGGTGATACGCCGGCCAAGCTGGTCAAGAAGGTCGCCACGCCCGGCGGGACAACCGAAGCGGCATTCAAGGTCTTTACAGAGGGCAAACTCGGCGAAATGGTAGACACGGCTATAAAGAGGGCATGCGAAAGAAGCAAGGAACTTTCAACAGGGAGTGGATAGCACACCTCGTCGCTTTCACCATCGTGACACCGGCCTACGTCGCGGCGAACGTTTCCGCCACCATTGCGAGCGATTTTTACGGAAATTTCCGCGCAGCAATGCAATCCAAGTATCAAATACTAACGACTAATTTGCCGCTACTCCACAATAATTGATTCCGAAGGACACTCGTCGGCCGCCTGCTGTACAGCTTCCTCGTGTTCTTCAGGAACTTCATCAACAATTACCTGTGCAATATCATCCCCCATCTCGAAAACGTCAGGACAAGTATCCACACATAACCCGCACGCGGTGCAGGTATCTTCAATTGTTACCTTCATAACAAAACCCCTTTTGTTTCTTTATCAACTAAATCTTCGATTATTCTAACCGCGTAGAGGATATTCAATAGAATATTGCCCCTTGTTTGTCAAGTACGAGAGGAATTTTTTTTTAATCCCTTTAGAAATTCCAATTAATAGTCTAATAGACAGCGAATATGCTCTGTTTCTATCAGGCCTTCACAATCGCTTTTTATGGCGGTGGAGGTGGCGGCGGTGGTGGAGGTGGTAAAGTCGATGGATTGTTATCTTCCAACCAGTGCAGGGCCATAATTCGAAAGTCTAAGAAATTCACAATACAATCGCCATTTACATCGCCTGCAACAATGATTTCGCAAACCGGCTTGCCAAAATATGATTTGCTCGCCTCGGCCGTCCCGCCGTAAGAACCCATATTGACCCGGCCGCCGTTGGGAAAGGGCTCAAGCCCGATTGGACTCATCCAGTCCCCCGCATCGATACAGGGACTGGTTACATCATCCTGTACCCAGCTTTGGCTGTTCGGCTCCCATCGCCCCGCCTGCGACTTCAAATGATAATCACCTTCAATCCAAACAGCATTTGGATCATTCGGCTCAACAATAATATTGGGGTCATTTGTATTCGCCCAGTAGCCTAACTGAACAAAACAAGGATCGGTATCGATGTTGTTGCCGCCCGGACCTGACCATCCACCCCGGATGTCGCTATAGGTGATAATGATGGAGGAGCCGTCGTTGTTCCATATTCCGTTACTTCCATCCCTGAGGATACAATTTGCAATATGAACAGTACTCGAATACGAAAACGAAGTTTCACAGGCCAGGGTATTACCACGATCGGCTCGGTTGCCGCTGAAGGTACAGTTGGTCAGTATAGTGACGCTATAGTTGCAGTTCATCCCACCGCCGTCCTCGGCAGAGTTGCCGTAGAACGTGCAATAGGTGAGTTTCGGCTTGCTGTCGATAAGGTTACACATTCCACCGCCATCCTCTGCTGAATTCCCGGTGAACGTGCAGTTCGTCACAGTCGGGCTGCTGTATTCCCGATTGCACATCCCGCCGCCGTTGTAGCCCGCCGAGTTTTTGCTGAACGTGCAGGTAGTCACAGTCGGGCTGCTGTTGTCCCAGTTGTTCATTCCGCCGCCGTTATTGTACGCCAAGTTGCCGATGAAAATGCAGTCGACCAGCCTTGGGAAGTTGTAGCGGTTGAGCATCCCGCCGCCGGAAATTGCCGAGTTGTCGTTGAACGTGCAGTTGATTACTGTCGGATTACCGCCGAAATTGCATATCCCGCCGCCGCCGAACTTAGTGGTATTTTCGCTGAAGGTGCAGTTAGTCAAGGTTGGATTGCTCTCGTACTCATTATACATCCCGCCGCCGACATTGCGGTTCGAGTTACCTGTGAACGTGCAGTTCGTCACTATCGGGCTGCTGCCCTCCAAGTTAGCCATACCCCCGCCGTAACCGTACTTAGCGGTATTTTCGCTGAATTTACAGTTATTTATCGTTGGGCTGCTCCCGAGATTATACATGCCACCCCCTGAACCTTCACAATAGTTGCCGCTGAAGATACAGTTTGTCACCGTCAGGTTACTACCCTCCAAGTTGAATATCCCGCAGCCATGTCCAGCGGTATTTTCGCTGAAGATACAGTTGGTCACCGTCGCGCTGCCGGATTCGTTGTAAATCCCACCCCCGCCAAAGGCAGAATTGCCGCGAAAGGTGCAGTTAGTCACCGTAGGATTGCCCATAATAATGTACATCCCGCCACCCCTATCATTTGGATCATAACGCTCGTTACTATTGCCGCCTGTGACAGTGAAGCCATCAAGGACAGCGTTCGCATCGGTCCTGAAGCATGTAACAACGTGGTAGCAGTTCTCGGCACGTGTGGGTTCATCCAACAAGTTTGAAAGATCGTTTACATCAACATCATTTCCATCGAGATCGCCACTCAGGATAGTTTCGTAGAGTTTAATCTCTCTGGCGTCGGGATCCGGTTGGCTGCAGCCGGCATAACCACCCTTGACAGTCACGCCGTTAATGAGCCAAAACGACACCCTCCGGTCAATGGCCGTGGCTGCAGTAACCTGCTCAGCCCAGTTAGTTTGTAACAAGCCACCCGGTGGTGGAGGTGGTGGGGGTGGAGGAGCCCATTCCGGCTTATAGATACCCTCTGCGACTCGAATTTCCACCGGCTTTGACGCAGGACTCGCATTGGCCAGAGCGTCCTGAAGGTAATTGTAAGCATCGGTCCATGATGAGCCGTCACTCATACCATTGGCATCCGCATCAACATAAATGACACTTTCCGCCGATGCAGACGCAATTAACAGCAACAATATGATCCTAACCGGCCAGCTTGTTGAATTGAACCTCCAGTTCACTGGTCCTCTCCTAAAAAAGGATGTCGCCTAAATACTTAAAATATTCTACAGTATCAAAATGTATTTGTCCAGAAGAATCCACAGCTTAATTCTGAGAAAATCACATCAAAAATTGCCGATTAAAAACTTTTTCTGGAAAATCGCCGGCGCCTCCGTTATAGTATCGGATTATCATAGCCCAGCTAATAATCATTAAAGAATGGTTGTGGCCGGGTCCCATGCAAGCTGAGCCCGCGAACCTGGTCAGGCGGGGAACCGAGCAGCCATAAGCGTGTTGCCCGGCTGTGCTGTGGGTCAACCCGGCCACCTTTTAAATGATTAATGATTAATGATAATTAGACCCGGGACCAAAAATGAACAAAAAGGATTTAAAAAATAGAACCAAAGAATTTGCACATCGCTGTGTAAAACTATGTCTTGCTTTGCCAAATAATGATTTATGCAACCACATTAGAAAGCAGTTCATCAAATGTTCTACCTCTGTTGCTTCCAACTATCGAGCCGGCTGCGTCGCGCGGTCCAGAGCGGATTTTGTTTCCAAGCTAAGCATCGTCATAGAAGAAGCTGATGAATCCTGCTTTTGGATGGAATTTATTGTCGAAGAAAAGTTGTTGAGTGAAAAACAGGTCTCCGATCTACTTCACGAAGGAAAAGAATTAACAGCTATTTTTATAACTTCAAGAAAAACAACACAGGACAGAAGCACAGAGTTTATACCGGAAGAAGAGCTTGCCGTTAAATAATCCTTAATCATTTTGACATGTATACTGTTTTAGCACGAAAATATCGTTCGCAGACATTCGATGACGTCATCGGGCAGGACCCGATCGCCCAGACGTTGAAGAACGCGATAAAGACCGGCCGGGTCGCACACGCATACCTGTTTACAGGGACCCGCGGTGTCGGCAAAACCACTATGGCACGCATCCTGGCAAAGTCGCTCAACTGCCTGGCCGCCGACGCACCAACTTATGAGCCGTGCTGTAAGTGCGAAAGCTGCATAGCCGTCAACCTCGGCGATGATATCGACGTTATCGAGATTGACGGCGCATCCAACAATAGAGTCGAAGAAATTCGCGAGCTTCGTGAAAATGCCATATATCGGCCGGCGCGTTCAAGATTTAAGATTTACATTATCGACGAAGTGCACATGCTCACAACTTCGGCTTTTAATGCGCTTCTGAAAACACTGGAGGAGCCACCCAGCCATATAAAGTTTATTTTCGCCACCACCGAGCCCAACAAGGTCATCGCGACAATCCAGTCCCGGTGCCAGCGGTTCGATTTCAACAGCATTAAACCCGGCGACATCGCCGGGCAGCTAAGGTCCATACTGAAACAGGAAAAAATAAAATTCGAGGACGATTTGATTTTGCCGCTCGCGAAAATGGCAAACGGCTCGATGAGAGACGGCCTGAGCCTGCTGGACCGACTAATAAGCACCGGCATCCAGCCGCTGACCGCCGGACTGCTCCAGCAGTATCTGGGCTGCCCGGACAGTGAGAAAGTGTATAATCTCATCGCCCAGGTCGGGGACAGTGACGCAGCCGGGACACTGGCTGCGACAGAGGATTTAATAAGCACCGGCTTAAGCGAGGTGCAGATTGTCGATGCCATGATTGACTACATGCGCGATTTAATGGTTGTAAAGAGCGCCGGCTCCGACAGTGAGCTTTTGATCCTGACCGCCGAGCAGCGAAAGCGGACAAGCGAACTGGCCGAGAAATTCGACACCGCCGCCCTTGTTTACAATATAACAACGCTCGAAAAAATGCGTTACACAATCAAAAATAGTGACACGCCCCGCGCACTTCTGGAAGCACTGCTTTTGCGTTTCGCGCTCAGCGAACATTTTATGAACGTCGATGATTTACTTTCACAATCGCAGGGTAGGGCTGCCGCCCCTATAAAAAAAAAGCCGGGACCTGAAAGAGTAAGAACCGAGCCGCCACGCAGCGAGCCAACTCCGACCGAAG
>Ga0209427_10004134_pt1 | contig 16842 bp, 20 predicted proteins | sample DeeMarSWOR136_30_FD_187465 | JGI IMG/M metagenome (GOLD analysis project Ga0209427, IMG submission 187465) | Marine sediment microbial communities from White Oak River estuary, North Carolina - WOR-1-36_30 (SPAdes) (version 2) | ecosystem: Environmental > Aquatic > Marine > Intertidal zone >...
GACCACTGGTACGTTGGAGGTAGCGGGTATAAACCTATTCAGCGCGGTGCTCAGACCGTGTACCGGTAGAGGTTCTTCTCCCTTATGCCCTCGGACTCTATGAGGGCGTCGACCAAACAGTACTCACCGGCGCTCCCAATGGTCATGTCGAAGACGTACCTGGTCCCCCTCTCTGCTTCTATCTTGGTGAGCATGTTTGGGGGGAAGAAGCCGTCGTTAAGGTGCTCCCATATCATGTCGAGCCTGGGGAAGCGGTGGTGCCTGAGGGCGACGTACGCCCTGTAGTGGGTCACCATGTCCACGTACTGCATCGCCCAGAAGCAGGCGAGGTCGTCGTGGCAGCCGATGAGGTCGCAGCCCCCCTCTCCCTCCACGATCTCCATCCCTCTGAGGAGCTTGTCCTCGTGCTCCCTCAGGATGTGCTCCCGCGTCGCCAGGAAGAGCCTGTCCCCGCCGTAGTGGTCGTCGGCGTGGATCACCTCGTGGCTCGCCGTGTAGTGGGCCATTGTGTTGGGGATCTCGGGGATGTCGAGGGGCCTGTCGCAGAACGGGAGGCCGCTGTCGAGCGTTATCGTGGCGGGGGAGTCGAAGGATCCGTAGGCCATGTGGTAGGACCCGCCCCCCTCCTGAGGCAGCGGCGCCACCCTGAACCTCCCTCGCCTGAGCCTCTCCCTCGTCTCCTTGAGTTTTGGGCATATGGACAGCTTAAGATCCCTCTGGGCCTCATCGATCAGCCTTATTGACTCGAAGACGAGCGTCCGAACGTCCTCGGGAGTCAGCTCTCTCCGCCCTATCAACCTATATCTAATTGCTAAGGAAGACTGTGCATTTAAGGGAAACGGTGTCTGGGAGCCCTACGAAGGTAAACATATAAATAAGAGTTCCACTTCGGCGAACCCCTTGATCGAGCGGGGGAAAGATAGAGGAGCGGGGTACCGTGCTCGTCGCCTTTTCGCTTTGGCCCCGAGGGCCTAGGGCATCTTCCTCAACGCCCTCTTGAAGTACTCCTCTATCTTCTTCTTGTGGTCGTCCGGCACCTTCCTCTCGAAGGGGAACGCCGCGGCCTTCGCGACATATCTCGTGAGGAATAGCTCTGCGAACTCCCCCTGGGCCTGGAGGGTCTTTGGGCTTAGCCACCTTACCACGTCCTCGGTGCTGTGCATCAGGACGTTGGTGGGGGCCTGCCTCGAAAGGGAGATGCTGGGGACGCCAACGGCCGAAAGGGGTGTCCCATCCGAGGAGTACACGTCCTCCTTGACGTCGAAGACCAGGCCCGTCTCCTTGGAGAGGAGCTTTACTGAGGCGGTCAGCTCGGGCGGGCCCAGGACCTTCGAGGCGTTGGCCCCGATGAGGGCCCCGTGGACGTCGAGGTTCACGCAAAGCCGTATTCTGTCGAGCTCAGTTTCCGCGTCCTCGTCCTCCTTCTTCGCCTTCTCCGAGGCCTCCCTGAGCTTCGTGGCGTAGTCCCTGCTCCCGAGGAGTCCGAGCTCCTCGCATCCCCAGGCTATGAACCGCATCGTCCTCTTCGCGCCCTTCTCCTTGAACACCCTCGCAAGCTCTATGACGATGGCGGTGCCCGCGGCGTTGTCCTCGGCCCCCGAAACCTCGAGGACCGTGTCGTAGTGGCCCCCGACGAGGACGATCTCCTCCGGCCTCTCCGCTCCCTTCAGCTCCCCTATCACGTTCTGGGACTTGACTTTCATCTCCTCGGTCTCCGCGACGAGGTGAACCTTCCTCGCCCCCTTCTCGAGGAGCCCGAGGCCGTCCTCGTAGGTTATCCGGACCGCGGGGAACTCCCCGTACCTCTCCTTCACGATCACGCTGCCCCACAGATTCTTCGCCAAGACCCTTGGGACGGACTCTACGAATATGAAGGCCAGGGGCTTGAGCCTGGAGATTATCTCGTACGCCTTCTTCCTATCCTTCGCGGCGCCTGCGGTCAGTATCACCTTACCGGTGATCTCCGGCGTCAGGTACTCCTCGTCAGGGGAGTCCAAGTGGATGAGCTCGCCGACGACGCCCCCCGGCCCGGTGCTCCCGTAGAGGGGCATGACCTCGCAGGGGACCTCCTCCCGGTACGGCTCGAGGACTTCCAGCTTCTTGGAGACGACCCTCCCGGTCGTCGCCTCGAACCCCTCGACGGCGGTCTCGAGGCCGAGGGCCTTGAACTCCTCGGCTATCTGCTCCGCCGCCCTCGTCTCCGCCTTGCTCCCGCTGGGCCTCGACCCCAAATCCACGGCGAGGCTCTCAAGATGCTTGAACGCCCTCTCACCGTCGAACAACAAATCCTTCATGTCAGGTCAAGCATTCAAGAGCCGGATGACTTAATTAAGCCCTGTGATGCCTGGGCCGCCCTGTCATCAAATAGGTTAATCTGAGCCCGCGTCGAAATAGGATCGGCATGCTCCCGATAGGCGACGAGAACCCCACGAGGCTCACCCCGGTAGTCAACTGGTCCATAATCGCGGCCTGCATCCTCGTCTTCCTCTGGCAGACTTCCGGCGGGAGCAGCTTCTTCAACTACACCCTCTTCTACTACGGCGTCGTCCCCTCCAGGGTCGCCTACGGTGAGGGCCTGTACACCTTCGTTACCAGCACGTTCCTCCACGGCAGCTGGCTCCACCTGCTCGGCAACATGCTCTTCCTCTGGATCTTCGGGGACAACATCGAGGACTGCTGTGGCCACCTCCGATATCTGGCCTTCTACATAGCCTGCGGGGTGGCGGCCTCAGGCCTCTGGATAGCCACCGCGTGGGGCTCACCTTACCCCGCCGTCGGCGCCTCCGGGGCCATCTCGGGCGTCCTCGGCGCTTACTTCGTCATATACCCCAGGAGGCGCATCCGCACCCTCATAGGCCTCGGCATCTTCTGGAGGGTCGTAAGGATACCGGCCTACGCGATGATAGGCCTCTGGTTCGCCTACCAGTTCATGCTCGCCCTCACGCCAATGGACACGGGCGTCGCGTACTGGGCGCACGTGGGAGGGTTCTTCGCCGGCATCGTCCTCTCCAGGATAATCAGGCCGAAGCTCAGGGTCTCGACCGTCAGCCTGAGCCTCGACGACTACAGGTGAAGAAGACGCCCGGAGCCCGCGGGCCGCTCACTTCAGTATCTTGATGTCCGACGGCTCGACGCCCTCTTCGAGAAGATCGGTGAGGGACATGGCGCGTCCCTCCGCGAGGGTTATCTTCTCCAGGGCCCCCTCGGAGAAAGAGTAGGCCGCCACAGTGACCGGGTGGCTCAGGGAGCCCGATGCCAGCACCTTCCCGGGGACCGCCACGATGCCGCCCGCCTCGGTGTGCCTGTCGATCCTGCTCAGGTTGACCGCGTTCCTCCTCCTCTTTGGCCTGTCGAGCTCGTCCGCCAGCGCTCCCCAAATCGCCGCGCCGCCCTTCCTCGATGCGGCCCTGAGCGCCTGTATCGTCCTTATCAGCTCGGGGTTCATCATCCTGGCTCCTCCTCCTCGTCCTCGTCGAACTCGCCGGTTCCGACACTGTACAGCCCGCGGACCGCCTGCTCGGCGGTCTCGAAGCCCGTGATCTCGTCGTCGGTCTCCCCCCTCTCGATCTTGCCCGAGAACTGGTCGAGCTTGGCGATGATGACCCTGGCGGCCTCGGTCACGATCCTTTCTGGTGGGAGGCACCCGGTCGACTCGACCGTGAACATAAAGGTATCGGCCTTCGAGGTCTGGACTATGGCAGGCGGGTTCTCCGGGCAGGCCTTGGCGCACTCTTGGCAGAGGATGCAGTCGTAGATGTCCACGACCCTGGGCTTCCCGCTCTCTAAGGAGAGAATAGCCCTCGGGCACGCCTCGACGCACTTGCCGCAAGCCGTGCACCTCTTGTCGTCGACCTCCACCTCGCCGACGTTCTGATACACGGCCGATGAGATGGGCTGCCACTTGGCGTGGACCTTCCCGATCCCGAGGCGAGCGTACGCCTCGAGGCGGATGGCCTGCCCCGTCGCCAGCTTCGCCAGAGGTATTCCTGGGCTCGAAGGGACCACCTTCGGGTCCTCGGAGACGAAGTCGCCCGAGGTCACCGTCCTGTTCCCCGAGTCGGCCTCCACGTCCAGGGTGAGGACGACCCTGCACAGGCTGCAGCCGAGGTCGCTTCCGCACTCGCACTCCTCGGGGACGACGTAGCTGTCTAGGTCCGTCCTCAGGGGGACGAAGCCTATCCTGTGGGCGAGGACCTCGTCCGGGACGACCGAGGAGTTGTCGAATACGAAGATGTCGTCGATGGCCATGCAGGGGACCTCGGAGATCATCGTCCTCCTCAGGGCGTTGGTGAAGGCGACATCCACGCCCTCCAGGAGGAAGCGTACCTTGTCCTCCGTCAGGCTGAGAATCTCTACGTTCATGGCTATTCCGACCGGCGCTCTAGGGCCTCCGCCCCCGCCTGCCCCCGGGCTTCCTCGTCCCGTCGTGGGGTATCGGCGTGGTCTCCTCGATCCTCCCTATCTGGAAGTCGCTCCTAGCAAGGGCGCGTATCGCCGCCTGGGCTCCTGGGCCGGGTGTCTTCGAGCCGGAGCCCCCGGGGGCCCTCACCTTTATGTGGATCGCGTTCACGCCCCTGTCCCTGGCCGCGTCGGCGACGAACTGGGCCGCCTTCATGGCCGCGTAGGGCGACGGTTTGAGCCTGTCCGCCTTGACGAACATGCCCCCCGACGCGAAGGCGATCGTCTCCGCGCCGGTCAGATCGGTCATGTGGATGATGGTGTTGTTGAAGCTGCTGAATATGTGGACGACGGCCCACCTCTCCCCCTCACTCATCGGGCTCGCCTCCCTTCATCCCCTGGAGGCCGATCTCCTGCCTCAGGGGGTGGTTCCTGGCGCTCATCGGGCTCGATTCCGCGTAGTCCATACTGGCCTCGTCCCGGCGGGTCACCATGTAGCTGGGCGCCCTCACCCTCCTCCCTTCGATGGCTATGTGGCCGTGGGTGATGAGTTGCCTCGCCTGGTAGAGGGACTTCGCCAATCCCTTCCGGTACAGGACCGTCTGAAGCCTCCGCTCCATGAGGTCCTGGATGCTTAGGCCCAGGATGTCCTCGAGGGTGGCCCTCTCGGGGATGAGGCCGAGATCGTGGAACTTCCGGATCATCTCTCGCTCCCTGTCGGCCCTCTCCACGGGGTCCGTGGAGAGCATCTCCCTCGCCCGCCGCCTCATTGTGCTGAGCTCCGTCCTCATGCGCCAGAGCTCCCGCTTGTTCCTCAGGCCGTAGGCGCCGATCAGCTTGAGCTCCTCCTCGAGGTTCTTTGTATCGTAGGGGCGCTTCGGCGTGGTGTAGCGCTTGTGCTTCTTCTTCGGGTCCCCCACATCTCTCACCTCTGTCGCTGCTGCACTCCTTTGCGGCTTACCCCTATGCTTCTGCCTCTGCGCGCCGTCGTCTTGGTCTTCTGCCCCCTGACCTTGAGCCCCCGGGCGTGGCGCTCCCCCTTCCAGCTCCGGGTCTCCCTCATGAGGTCTATGTCCTCCTTCACCCTTAGGTCGAGGTCCGACGAGAGCATGTGGACATCCTCCCCGTTCAGGGGGTTCTTCCTCCTGTTGAGCATCCAAGGGGGCACTCCCCTCGAGGAGGGGGCCTCCAGCACCTCATCTAGGCGTCTGACGTCGGCGTCGGAGAGGGTCCCGAGCCGCTCCTCCGGGTTTAGGCCCAGCCTCTTCACTATCGTCCGGGCGAGCCGTATGCCCACGCCCTTGATGTCGCAGAGGGCGTAGGGGAGCAACTTGGTACCATCTAGGTTTGTGCCGTGGAGCCTCACGATGTAGTTGAACTCTCTGGACACGCGGAAATCTCCCGACTCAGTAGGTTAACGTAAAGCATAAAAACCTTGTTTTTAAAGGTATGCCCCATTCCCTTTTATTGGTCATTTTTATGCGAAAACCAGATACAAACAGGTTCTTTACTGTATGATCCCCCTGCTCTGAAAAAAAGTACGGGTTAAATTCTGATTTTAGGTGAGTATTCAGGCGGTCGCCGACCATTCTGATTTGAATGAGTGGTTTTCCTGTACTCCTTACTGAATGTTTTTAAGCCATCCTTCTTGATATCCTTCATGGATGAGAAAATGGCTTCTAAAGAACTGTTGGATATGATGAACAAGGGGATAGCGATGGAGATGCAGGTGTCCATCCAGTACATGTGGCAGCACGTCCAGTGGTCCGGTGTCAAGCACTTCGCTGTGCAGGACAAGCTTGAGAGCATCGCCGTCGAGGAGATGAAGCACGCCGAGATGATCGCCGAGAGGCTATTCTACCTCGGGGAGAAGCCCACCACCAAGCCGACGCCCATCTTCGTGGGGGACAGCCTGAAGGAGATGATCGAGCAGAACAAGAAGGACGAGGAGGGCGCCATCGACCTGTACAAGAAGATCATCAAGAAGGCCTGGGACGAGGGGGACCACACGACACACCGCCTCTTCAGGCAGATCCTCTCCGACGAGGAGGAGCACCACGACACATTCGTCAGCCTGCTAGAAGAGATATAGCGGACGGGGAACAAACCCTTCCTATTTTCTTTATGTACTTTTTCAGCCTCTGGTATAATAAAAGAAGGTTTAGTTTCCGGATTCAGTCAGGTATATATTTTCCGGATGCGGAGATCACACCAGTGGAGTTCAATGGCCGAGCCCTATCATTACGTCCGATTCAGGTGGTGGAACAGGGTCGATCTTGAAAAGATCGCTGAGGATCTGAGAGCCTTATTCGGCGTTAGGAAGATTGACTGGCCGAGGGATGAGAGGGAGCTGTCCCTGCTCAAGGACGAGCGTACTGAGCTTGAGGTGAAGGCTGACACCCTCACCGCACGCCTCTCCTCCTTCAGGGCGCTCCTCACCCAGAAAGAGGCCGCGCCTTTCACGGAGAAGGACGTGGAGCTGAGGAGGAGGGTCACCGAGATCTACCCGAATGACAGGCCCACTCCTTTCCCTTGGCAGTTCATCCCCGAACCAAAATTCGAGGTCGCTGAAGAAACCTGACGGCAAATACCGATGACATTACTCGGAATATGATAGATATTCGAATGGAACCATCGTCAGCGATTTTTTCCACTTTCAACTGCGGTGGAAGTCAGGACCTTTTTCATCATCAACTCACAAATTGTGACCACTATAAGTAAGCACAGCCTGTGAGTCTCCTTTAAAAGTACACGCCCCTCTCTCCGTCTCGGTTGAAAGATATGGCCGAGATAGATATAGCCGATGAGAACCTCGCGAAGCTCAACAGGCTCCAAGAGATCATCCGCGTGGAGGACGGCATAGAGTCGAGCATGGACGAGGCTCTCGCCAGGGTCCTCGACTTCTATGGCAAGTTCGTTCCCTACAGCGGGGTCGCTGTCTAGGATCGAGTCCACCCAAGAAGATGGGGATAGGGGATGATCGTGTACTGCGCAAAATGCGGCAAGGAGCTGCCCGAGGACGCGTACTTCTGCCCAAAGTGCGGCCACAAGACGCCCGGGGGCGAGGAGGCAGGCGCGGCGTACCCAATGTTCTACCGCCGAAGATGGGGGATGGGCGGCCACGCGCGCTACGTTGTCGAGGAAAGCAAGTCCTACAGCGGCCCCGTGACAGTTGAAAAGGTCTCCTTGGAGGTCGAGAGCATTAACGGCCCTGTCCGGGTATCGACCTGGGACAAGGAGGAGTACGGCGTCGAGCTCCTGATAGAGGCCAGCGGCTACACCGAGGAGGAGGCGCGTCAAAACCTCGGGGAGCTGAAGATAGACCTCAAGGATGAGATCGTCGAGGGAAGGCAGAGGCTCGCCCTCAGGATGGAGCCCCCGCACGAAGATTGGAGGTGGTACTCCGTCGATGTCGACGTGAACCTGCCGGCGAAGGCCGAGGCGGACCTCGATGTGGGCTCCAAGAACGGCAGCGTAACGCTGTCAGAATTGAAGGGGGGGAAAATTAGGGCGAGGACCAAGAACGGGAGGATAGAGCTCGACGACGTATCTGCCGGGGAGATCGAATGCAGGACCAGCAACGGGAGGATGGTATACGACGATGTGAAGGCCGAGAGTATGAAATGCAGGACCAGCAATGGGCACATCGAGGGGGTTGTGGAGTCGGGGGACGCGGACCTCTCCACAAGCAACGGCAAGATAGACCTGACCCTGCCGTGCACAACAAGCGGGGACTACAGACTCCACACGAGCAACGGGCGCATCGAGCTGACGGTCTCAAGCGATCCAAAGGTGGGCTACGACCTGGACCTCCACACGAGCATGAACCGGGTTGATGTCGACCTCCCGGAGTTGGAATACAGCAAATACCGCAGGACCCGGTTGGCCGCAAGGACCGCGGGGTTCAGCGAGAGGGAAGTGAAGATAAAAATCGAGGCCGACACCTCGATGGGCAGGATCAAGGTCCACCCCTAGATCTCGTGTACTGATGAATCCGTAAATCCTCCATTCTTTGACTCCTTTTTCGTTGATCGATTTTTTCGATAAAGTCGAAAAATTTTAACAGTTATGGTAGAGTGCGGCTCGAGTCATATTCCCAGAAAATCCGAGAAGGCCGGGTGTTCGCCTCCCAGAGATTGAGTGACGATGTCTTCGCAGATCCTCAACCCGTTTGCGCTGTTGGTCATGATGACGACGCCCGCCCTATGCTCCTTCGACGCCATGGCAAAGGCCTGGAAGCCACCCTGATTGACAGATCCCTTACCCCACTGCCAGAAGGTGTCGCCATTTTTACTGTGCTGTATCCCCCACCCTAGGCCCCAAGATATCGAGTAGTAAACCCCGATCTGCGGCCTCAACATCTCGCCAACGGTTTCCTCGCTCAGTCGATACCCGTCCACCCTCCTCGGCTGTATGACCTCGCAGACGAACTTGGCGTAGTCTGGGGCCGTGCTGCACAGGCTGGCGGCGGGGTTAGCCTCCTCAGCCTTCTTTTTCCCAAAGGGTTTTCCCTCCTTGTCGTGGGCCTCGGCAGCCCCCTCGAACTCGTCGATCCAGACGTAGCTGCTGTTATGCATCCCGAAGGGCTCCAGAAGGTTCTCTTTCATGTACTCGGCAAGTGGTTTCCTTGATAGGTGCTCAACGACCCTCCCCAGATAGACGAAGCCCTCGCCAGAGTAGGAAAATCTCTCCCCGGGGTTGAAGAGGACTTTCAACGGCTTCCCCCTAGGGCGCCAGTTCGGGAGGCCAGTGGTGTGGCTCAACACATGGCGAGCCGTGACGAGCCCTATGTGGGGGTCGTCGGGCAAATACGGTTCGGGAAGGTACTCCGTTAAAGGGACGTCCAAGTCCAGGACGCCTCTCTCGCACATCTTTAGGGCCGCGTAGGCGAAAACCGGCTTACTCAGCGACTGGGCCGAGAAGACGGTGTCCGCCTCGACCGGTTCCCCGGACCCCGTGCTTTTTACTCCAAACCCCCTACTCTAGAGAATATCGGCGTCTCGGATGAGGGCCAGGGATAGGCCTGGAACATTGGCGTCTTCCATCTTTTTTGGGATAAGACTTCCTAAGCCCTTTATCAGCGATTCTGCGGGCATGTCAGTCCTCAGCTTCATTTTTGCTTTCTCCCCAACTTTTCTTCTCGTAGGTCCTCCAATCTATAAAAGTGGCTTGGCGATGTGTCGCATTTCTACTCGTGGAAGACGATGCCCAGATACCATATGAGGGCGAGGCCCAGTATGAACACAGAGAACTGGACGAGGGACATCCAGAAGTCGCCCTCCTCCTTCAGCTCCGGGACGAGCTCGGAGGCGGCGAGGTAAATGAAGGCCCCGGCTGAGAAGGCGATCAGCAGCCCGCTCAGCGCGTCCACGGTCTCTATGAAGAACGATGCGAACACGCCGCCGACCACGACCATGAGAGCGGCCAGGAAGTTCAGTGCCAGAGCCATCCCCCTCTTGAAACCCGCGTAAACCAGTATGCCGTAGTCCCCCATCTCCTGGGGGAGCTCGTGGAAAATGACGGCTAGAGTGGTTGCCAGCCCGACGTGGATGCCCACCAGGAAGCTCGTTGCAATGATCATCCCGTCTATGAAGTTGTGGATGCCGTCGCCGATGACGTTCAGGTAAGCGAACTCCCTGGTGGAGGCTCTCTCGCCCCTCTCCTTCTCTATGTCCCCGTGGTGGCCGTGGCCGTGGTACCAGTATATGAAGCGCTCAAGGAAGAAGAACGCCACGAAGCCGAAGGCTACGTAGATGAACACCACCGACTCATCGACGAGCTCGACCGCCTCTGGGAGCAGATCGAAGATGGAGGCCCCCAGGATGGAGCCCGCCGAGAAAGCCACTAGGAAGAAGAGGATGCGGTGGAGTGTTTCCTCCTTCACGTGGAGGGCGAGTATCCCGCTGAGGGAGAAAAGGCTGACAATCAGTGTCGCAGCTATTATCACCAGCTGGTTGGTGACCATCCGGATACCATACTCCTTACGGTGATTTCCTTGTAAACCTAGTGGGTCGCACCATTCGATAGGGGCTGCGCGGGCAACCCTGCCCTTATGCCCCCCAATCTTATTGAGTTGAGGATGACGGCGAGACTTAAACCCATGTCACCCACGGCCACGGCCATCCATAGGCTGACAAGGCCTGGGAACGCTAGCGCGGCGACTGCCAGCTTGACCAGGATCGAGGCCGCTATGTTCTCCCTTATCCGCCTCATGGCGGCCTTGCTGAGCCCCACTAGGTAGGTCAGGCGGCGGATCTCGTCCTCCATGAGGGCTATGTCAGCAGTCTCCAGAGCCACGTCGCTCCCGATGGCGCCCATCGCTATCCCGACATCGGCCGCAGCAAGGGCGGGGGCGTCGTTCACCCCGTCGCCGACCATAGCCACCGGGCCGTGCTGAGCCCGTAGCTTCTCGATGACGGCGACCTTCTCCTCGGGCAGGAGGTGGGCCATGTACCCGTCGAAGCCGAGCTTCTCCGCGATCGCCCTCGCGGTGTTCTCGTTGTCGCCCGTGAGCATCTCGACCCTTATCCCCTGCTCTCTCAGCCCCGAGACGGTCTCCTCGACGCCCTCCCTCACCTTGTCCATGAGGGCTATCGCCCCGACGACGCAGTCATCCTGGGACACCAGAACAACGGTCTTGCCCTCGGCTTCCAGCTTCTCGATGATCCCGTCCATGGGGGACATTCCGAGCTCCTCGAAGAGGCGCAGGTTCCCTATGCAGCAGGTCTTCCCCTCGATGCATGCCTCGACGCCCCGGCCGACGTACGCCTTGAAGTCCGTCGTCTCCTCGACCTCAACTCCCTTGGCCCTTGCCCTTTCCATTATCGCCTTCGCGATGGGGTGCTCGGCCTTCGCCTCCAGGGACACTGCCATCCTGAGGACCTCCTCCTCGGGGAGGTCAGGGGAGAACACGTCTGTGACGCCCAGCTCACCGAGGGTGAGGGTGCCCGTCTTGTCGAAGGCGAAGACCCTCGTCCTGCTCACACTCTCGATGTACGTGCTTCCCTTCACAAGGACGCCGTTCCTGCTCGCGCTGGCGATTGCCGAGACCATTGCGACCGGCGTCGATATCGCCAGGGCGCAGGGGCAGGCGACCACGAGCATGACGAGCGCACGGTATATCCAGCTCTGGAGGGGCTGGTTCAGGAGGAGGGGCGGGACGACGGCTACAGCGACCGCCAGGGCGATGACCGTCGGCGTGTACAGCCGGGCGAAGCGGTCCACGAAGGCCTCGGTCGGGGAGCGCCTCTCCTCAGCCTCCTCGACCATCTCCAGTATCCTGGCGAGGACCGTCTCGTCCGCCAGCTTCGTCGCCCTCGCGGCGAGGAAGCCGTCTGTGTTGATCGTCCCCGCATAGACGTCGTCGCCGACCCCCTTGGCGACCGGGGCAGACTCACCTGTGATTGCTGCCTGGTTTACGCTGGCCGTGCCTTCGATCACCACGCCGTCGAGGGGCACCCTGTCGCCTGGCTTCAGGACGAACACCTCCCCGGGCCAGACCTCTCCGACGGGCACCGTGGCCTCGGCGCCGTCCCTCCTCACGGTCGCCACCTCGGGCTTCAGCTCCATGAGCGCCTCGATAGAGCGGCGGGCCCTGTCCGCCGCGTAGTCCTCCAGCCTCTCCGCCACGTTGAACAGGAACACAACAGCGGCGCCCTCCTCCAGGTGGCCTATGCCGAGGGCCCCGAGGGCGGCGACGGTTATGAGGATGTTTATGCTGATGTGCCGCCTCAGGAGGCTCCGCACCCCCATCTCGGCTATCTTGTACCCGGAGACGGCCATCGTTGTCAGAAGAAGGAGGTCCGATGGAAGGGAGGGCCCCCGAAAGAAACGGAGGAGCAGGCCCGCGGCTATCGTGGCGGATGAAACGGCGATGGGCGCCCATCCCCCCTCGGAGTGCTCGTGGGCCGGCGCTCCTTCGTGCTCGTGGCTCAATTTTCCAACCGTCTCCGTGATCAGCGGTAGGGCTCGCACTTTCCTTATTAATCTAATGCTATGAAAAGGCGATTTTTTAATAACATTTAATAAATTACAATTTAAAGTTAATAAGATAAGCGATGACGGTCATCAGCATCTCCCTCGCCCCTGAACTCCTCAAGAGCCTCGACGAGTTCGTCGAGGGGTCGGGCTACTCCAGCCGGTCCGAGGCGATCAGGCTGGCCGTGAGGGAGACCCTTTCCCAGTTCGCCCTCCGGCGCCTGGAGCGGGGCCGGGTCGTCGCGACGGTCACGGTCATATCCGAGAGGGAGAGGCATGACATCAACTCCCGCCTGATGGGGCTCAGGCACGATTTCGAGGAGAGCGTCTTCAGCAACATGCACCTCCACATCGGGGGCGGCCACTGCGTAGAGATCTTCGTGGTCCAGGGGGACTCCGAGGTGGTTCTGGACTTCATATCCAGGGTGAGGGCCGTCAGGGGCGTCAGGGAGGTCAAGTACACGATGACGCCGATAGAGGGAACGGAGTAATTGTACCGAGACTAATTGATAAAGGTGGAGTCTTAGTCGCCCACGCTCACGTTTCCGTTCGTAGTGGACGCGTCTATCTCGATCTGCACCGGCTTGGTTTCGTAGCCCTCGGTGTGGGCCACCTTGTGCCTGCTCGTGCTGGTCTCGTAGGTGAGGCCGCTCAGGTCTAAGGTTGCGCCTCCTGAACTGGTACTCGCGTCTAGATCGAATCCGACGTCGCCGGATGGAACCACGGTCACGTCGACGTTCCCGTTTGTGGTTTCCAGTCCGTAGCTCCCGGTGCGCGTGCACGGCAGGCTTAGGCTGATTACCCCGTTCGTTGTTTCGGCGGTCATGTCGGCGGCCTGGACAGAGCCGCTTATCCGCCCGTTCGTGGTCGACGCGCTTATCGTGTCTGCTTCGACGCCGTCGAACGCGACGTCCCCGTTGGTCGTACTAAGAGTGAGCATGCTGCCCGTCAGGTCCTCCATCTTGATGCCCCCGTTCGTGGTCTGGATGTCGAGGTCCACCGTCGCGTCGGCCGGCAGGGTCACGGCCACGTTCACCGAGACCCGGCTCCAGGTGAGCCTGGGCACTGAGATCGTTAGGACAAGCTCTAGCCTCCCTTGGACCAGGTTTTCTTCGATGGTCGTGTCGACCTTCTCCAGGTTGCTCTGGGCCTCGCTCTCGGTGTTCCCTTGGGCCTTTATCGCGAGATCGACGTTGTACTCGGGCCTGTCCCACGTGGAGACATCGATCTGCCCGTTGACGTTCTCCACCCTGAAGAGGAGATTAGGTGCAAGGGCATCTCCTTTGAGGTTCCTCGACTCGTCCAAGGTGTATCGGTACGGGCCCCCGGGTCCAGACCAAGGCCAGATGAACCCGAGGCCCGAGGTGAAGATTAGGGCGATTATCAGCCCCACGGACAGGGACGAAACGACTCCCGAGAGGGGTACCTTGGGGCTGATGTACCTGAGTACGCCGGATGCAACTATGCCAGCACCAAGTATGATCAGGATCCACGCGAACGTCTTTGACGTCACATCGATGAATGTGAAGATCAGCCAGCCGGCGCCCAGGCCGACGAGGAAAGCCCCGAATCCAATGCCTCTGGAATTACTCATTCCCTGAACCTGCGTACTTTCCGAAAGCGTTGAATATATTCCTTTAGTATTACCATCTCGTCGGGCCTCCGCCCCCTGAAAGTGATATCAAACATACGCTATGGTTTACGAGGATTTTGAAAACCATGATAAAGGCCAAGTTTCGCCTGTTGGAGGTTTGAAAGGACACTCATCGATGTGAATAGTAGAAGGTGGGAAGCCAGAGAATCTAGTCGAAGGGGGTAATGATTTTTTCCCTGGCTTTCGCTTTCACTATCAGCCAACATTTATTTCGCTTTGATGTAACGTCTAGAGGAACTTGGGAGTAACATCATTCTTCCTGTAAGGAGACGCCAGAAGTTCGCCGGGCCGTCTGTTGTTCATTTATTCGCGCTCGAGGCCTTCCCCGTACGTGATGAGGGTGATGGTCGTTTTCACCGTCTGTAGCCGCCTGACCTTGTTGAAGACGATCTCCTTGACCTTGTCCATGGTCTCCGCCTCGACCTGGGCGATCACGTCGTATATGCCGTAGAGGGAGTTGACCCCCGTTATCTCCGGCACTTGGCTCAGGGCCTCGACGACCGCTTGCTCCTGCCCCAGCTCCGTGTTTATGAGCACGTACGCTTTCATAATGACCCCTCCAGATATTCTCAAATCACTAGATCGCCGGAAGGGTATATCTATGTTTTTGTGACTACGAAGCACCCACACTCACGTAGATGATTCCCATGGGGCGGACCGGCGAAAGATTGCTCTACCCGCAGCCATAGTGGAGTTGAAAGTTTAGGGCCGATTCGATCATCGTGTCAATCCTTCCCACGACATTAACATCGCCTGGCCAGATGTCTTTTTTTCGAAAGGTTGTCGGATGCGATTTTTCATGGATCGAGCCACTAGGCCTGGATGGAGTTCCAGAGGCCCTCGACTAGATCGCTCGGAATCGTTCCGGAGCCCTTCTTCGTGGCTATGTAGTTCACCACGGGGAAGGCTATCCATGCAAAAATCTGGCTGATCAGGAACTCGTGGACGTTGAAGGGCCTGTTGAGGAACCAGGGTCCCCAGACGACCGCGAGGAGGAAGGAGGAGACGGAGGTGAACGTGGCCGCCGTCCGGGTTGCCTTCCTCCAGTACAGGCTGTAGACGAAGGGGGCCATGATGGCCGCTGACAGGCATGCCCAGGCTATCATCGCGAGGTCCAGGATCATCTTCGGCCTGAAATACGCCAGGACGAGCCCGGCCAGGGTGACGGCTGCCGTCGTGATCTTGCTGAGGGACAGGATCGAGTCGTCCCCAGCCTCGGGGTTCACCAGCTTCTGGTACAGGTCCCTCGCGAGCCCGAAGCTCGCCATGAGGATCACGGCGTCCGCCGTGGATTGGGAGGCTGCGATCACCGCGGAGAGGTAGACGGCCGCGATGGCTGAGGGCAGCACGACCATTATGAGCTTGGGGACGACAATATCGTAGTCGGGCAGCCCCGCCGGTGACAGCGGTATCGTGATGCCGCTCTCCTCGAACGCGAAGCGTGCCGCCGCCCCGTTGAAGTATGAGCAGCAGGTCATGCAGAGACAGAAGACCGTCGCGAAGACTATCCCCCACCTGACTACCTTGGGGTCCCTCATCATGTAGAACCTGGTCAGGGACTGGGGCAGGCCCCAGGGCCCGATGCTCGTCACCATGACGTAGGAGAATAATCCCCAGAAGCCCCAGACTCCCGGGGTCGCCACGAGACCCGGGTCGATCCTAGCCAAGCCCTGGGTTATGCTGGACAGCCCTCCGGCGTAGACCAGGACCATCGCGGTTAGGAAGACGGTTCCCAGGGCCATGACGGTGCCCTGGATGAAGTCGTTCCAGACGCAGGCTACCGTCCCCCCGATGCCCAGGTAGAATCCCACGATCAGGGCCGTGATCAGGAGGCTGAGCTCGTAGGGGATGCCCATGGTCACCTTGAAGATGTAGGTGACCCCCATGAAGATGGAGACGAGGTATACGATCATGAAGACCACCGTCAGTATCGAGGTCCAGACGTGGAGGAACCTCGACCGGTACCTCTCCCTGAAGTAGTCGGGGAGGGTGAGGGCCCCGAGGACGCCGCTGAAGCTTCTCGTCCTCCCCCCTAAGAAGAGGAAGGGCAGGAGGGCCCCGAGGATGGTGTTCCCGATCGCTATCCATAGGGTCGCGAGGCCGAACCTGTATGCGTAGGCCCCTCCTCCGACCATGAGGACCGAACTGAAGTAGACCGTGCCGTAATGGACCCCCAGAAGGGCCGGCCCTATGTTCCTCCCGGCGACGTAGTAGTCCTCCATCGAGCGGACCTTCCGGGCCGAGAGGACTCCTATAGCTATGAGAAGCACCATATAGAACGCGAAAACCACCAGGAAGACCCATGCATTTTCCCCGAGCAAGCCCTACTCCTCCAAGCCCCCAGCGATAGATAACCCGGACATTTCCTTGTCCTTCTGACCTATTTATTCAAACTATGTAAAAAGATGTGGATTTACCCAAGATGGGGATCCTAGGCGTGTATCATACCCCGGGCGTTTGTCTCTTGAATCCACATAGTACATCCGCCTGTCGTTTACGAGTTGACTCGATGCATCCGATCTTGGATGGCTCCCAGGCTACGAGAGGCTGACCGTAGAAAAACTAGTTGGTAGGGAGAAAAGAGGGGGGACCTGCCTCCTGGTTGTTCTGCCCAGCTATTCTATCCAGAAACCGGTTATTGTCCCGGTGATTACGGTCTCCTTGACGTGCCAGGCTTTGTCTATCTCCTTCTGATCCAGCAGCTGCTCCGCAGGGTAGTCGTGTAGGGTGAATCTGACGTCGAAGTGCTTCCCCATCATCGCCTCGGTGCACTCGATCCCTCCTATGTACAGGGTCTCGTAGTGCCCTGGGAG
>Ga0209427_10004135_pt1 | contig 16842 bp, 15 predicted proteins | sample DeeMarSWOR136_30_FD_187465 | JGI IMG/M metagenome (GOLD analysis project Ga0209427, IMG submission 187465) | Marine sediment microbial communities from White Oak River estuary, North Carolina - WOR-1-36_30 (SPAdes) (version 2) | ecosystem: Environmental > Aquatic > Marine > Intertidal zone >...
AGACTAAACGTCATTGCGAACGAAGTGAAGCAATCTCATTTTATGGTCCTGTGTGAGGATTGCGGAGCCTGTTCCGAGCCTTCTTGAGATTGCTTCGTCAGCTTTCAGCCTCCTCGCAATGACTGACTGTGTGCTTTAATTCTGCAGGCGAGGAATTTCGCTCCTCGCAATGACATGTAAACTATTTTATGCTCCAAGTAATAACTGGCTACCTTTTGCTGATGAGTAATTTTTTGAGTAAACCCCGTTAGGGAGTTCGGACGAGGCTTTCTTTCTAATGGGGTAAAAATAATTAAAGATTACAACATTTTTGCCGAAAAGAAAAACGTTATGCCAAAAGAGAAAATCCTATACGTTTGTGACGAAAAGCATAATGACAGGGATATTCCCTTGGAACTAGAAGAAACTGTTCCCTATCCCGAAAATATGCAATATGGGGAGAAGGATAGTGTTCACTACTACTACCAGTGTCCCTTTTGTTTTAAAACCTATCTTGCGTATCAAAGGGTAGGAAAACCTATAGAGTGGAGTTCTCTTGACAAAGAAGTCTGGGAGAAACGCATTAACAATGTGCGGGACGTAAGGGCTAGTACTTTCAGAAAGAAACTAGATGAACAAAAGAAAGAAATCGAAAGGAGACATAGTGAGACTGCAAAACTTCTAAAGGAGAGTGTTAAAAGGAAAGAAGAACTTATTGAAGAGATTGAGGAAAGGAAAGAGTTACTAGAACAATTGATAAAAGATGAAAGAGAATTGACCAAAAAGATTGAGGAGGAAAATGAGGGGTTGCAGTTTATCAATCAAAAGATTGAGAAGTTGACCATACCCACCTCATAAATGGAGTCATAGTATAAGGTATCGCATTGTTCTAATAAACATGTATGTGTTGCAAAAACTAGTTAAACCCGATCAACAATCGGGTTTTTTATTTGTTACTTTGATGACCTAAAATGATTGTTCTCTATTAATGTGCTGACTAAATGTAGCTGAATGTAGTATTCGTTTCATGCTTCAGATTTTTCATCCTGTATCATGCATCCTTTATGCTTTTCTAAGTAATGATTGCGTAGCACTCTTTACTAATGTGCTCCCTACAATAAATATTCAATTACCTATGCCTGACCTCTATCCTTACTAAGCTTTCACTTTCTCCATGGCCTTAGTCACGACCATTTCACTTGATATGATATCACTTGTTAAAAATCCATTCTTTACCTTTTCCTGCATTTCATCGACAAACTGGCGATATCCAGCTTTTCTTATCCTTTCAAGATTCTCTATGTTCCAGTTAGCATACCTTTGTGTTATCATTTCCAAGAAAAAGGGTGCTCCCAGTGACTCACTTTCACTATCTTGTTCACTCAGGTTACACGGCATCTTGAGGCATTCAGCACATGTGAGAAAACCTTGTTTTTCTGAACATGACCTAATCAGACAATTCGGATTTCCCCCTCCTGCCAGACAGCCAGGGCATTTATCTGCCTGGCTCATTTGCTCCAAAATGTTCAGGAAGTCTTTCATGTTCTCCTGCTCAACCCCAAGTACAAAAGGTGCAACATCTGCAATATTGAAGCCGTTAATAATTCTATACAGCTCCTTTGCCAGATCTCTGCTTTTTCCCAGAAAAGAGTCACATGCTCCACAATAAATCCCGCAGGGTGCTATCAAGTATGTTTCTTCTTTTCTTAGCTTATCTCGGTCCAGACAATCCATGGTCTTCTCTTCACTCCACTCCCTCAAAGTTCTCTTTTGAGGGATTTGACCCCTCTTATTTTAGCCTGCCCACTAATGGTGAATTACTCAGTTATCTTTTAACTTCGACAAAAAGTACCCCTGGTTTCATCGACTTATGCATCTTGCAAAAAGGACACAGATCCGGCGGGGTATCTCCTTTATAAATATAACCACAAGTCGTACATCTCCATTTTTTCATAGCAACTCATCCTCCTTTCTTGATGGGAAGCAGAGGAAAAAGGTGACAACACCCTTTCCCCTTACCCAAAACACCACTTTTCAACGAGACCGGCATGTTCTTGCCAGTCATTTTCCATGATCATGCAGTGACTGATATCACCACTGATACATCGATCATCGGCATTATAGTAATCCGCCAGGGCATGCCACAGATTGGGGTTTTTTTCATTTCCAAACCCTGTTCTTCCCATTACATAGACAGGACAGTTTATCTTCTTAGGGTCAACGGACAAAAAGGGATGGGTTTTAATAACATGGGCTGATTCGCTACCAAGATAGGCTATTGTTTGGGCCAGGATTTCCTCAGAGACCTTGTCTTTTTCAAAGAGTATTTTTTTAATCTTTTCCTCTTCCCGCCCCATTACAACGGTTCCATCAGGTTGATGCTTGAAGAGATCCTGAAGCATTTGATTGATTTTCGGATTTGACTGAAAGTATGTTTCAGTTATTTCTCTACACGGAGCGCTATCTAAAAGGATAAGGCTTTTAATCCTGTTCTGTTCAGCTACCTTTTGGCTAACTATACCACCCATACTGTGACCAACCAGTATAACCTCAACGCCAATTGCCTGCAGGCAATCTTCCACATCTGCAACGTAATGCTCGGTAACCGCATTGCCAAGTTCAGCATGGCCTTTGCTAAGCCAGTGTCCCCGAAAATTATTAATAGGGTCAATAAATAGTTTACATAAAGACTAAATGTCATTGCGAACGAAGTGAAGCAATCTCATTTTATGGTCCTGTGTTAGGATTACTTCGTCGCTATGCTCCTCGCAATGACATGTAAACTATTTTATGCTCCAAGTAATAAGTGCATAGCATGAGGTTCCTCTACGTGCAAAATACTTTAAAAAATTACGCCAGCACCATGATCCACAAAAGTTACCATGCACAAAAAGCATGGGGGTTTTCCTTATCGTCGGGGACGGGAGGTAGTGCTCCATACAGATCCCACTCTCAAGCTCCATGATAGACCAGAGATAACTCAAGTTTGTTATTCTCCTTTTATTGCGATATCCTAAGTAGTATTTAACTATGAAAACTCTGTTGGAAATGGCAACTTTTGTAAGGGACTCAACTAAAAACTGACAAGAACTCGCTTTTTTAATGGTAAAAGTATAGGAAAAAGTAACTTGTGTGTCAAGCTAAAGGATGCAACAAGATATGCACGTGCGCCCGATGGGAGCGCAGTTTCTCGAAGAGAAAAATTTTTTAAGCTCTTTGGATGATCCACAAAGATATGATTCAAATAGATATTTCGGATCACAAGAATCATCACTATTCCCTGCCGCTGTATCTTAAACCTCTCTATTCATCATCCCTTATACCTACGACATTAAGTCATATTCTTCCAAAATGTGATAGACGTGTTTCGGGACACGTGTGGGAAGCAGCTCAGGGTAGTGGTACTTCACGAAGTAGTAATTTATATAAAAAAATTTAGGGGACGTTGTTGACTAAATTGAATAACTATGTTAGAGAGAATATCATATTCTAAATAAACGGAGGTATTATGGTCAGGCAGGCAAGGCTTGATGCTCCAGGCACCTTGCATCATGTAATCATAAGAGGAATAGAAAAAGGTCGTATTGTTGATGATCAAAGAGATCGAGAGAACTTTGTCTCCCGCATGAGAGAAATTGCTTCTGATACCAAGACAGCTATCTATGGTTGGTCATTAATGACCAATCATGCTCATATCCTTTTGCGCAGTGGTCCTCTTGGCCTGTCTAAATTCATGCGTCGTCTGCTTACTGGATATGCCATTACCTATAATCTTCGTCATTCCCGCTATGGCCATGTTTTTCAGAATCGGTATAAATCTATTGTGTGTGATGAGGATTCCTATTTTCGTGAGTTACTCCGCTATATTCACCTCAATCCTTTAAGGGCAAAGCTAGTGAAAAATATATCTGAGCTCAATAGATATCCCTGGTGTGGTCATGCTGTTTTAATGGGCAGAATCAAACATGAATGGCAAGATCGGGATTATGTTTTATCATGGTTTGGCAAAAAAGAAGGTGAAGCCAAAAGGGCTTATGGTAAATATGTAGAAGAAGGTATTCCCCTGGGAAAGCGACCAGATTTAGTAGGTGGTGGTTTAATTCGATCTCTGGGAGGGTGGTCTGCGGTAATGAGTTTACGTAGTCACAAGCAGCAGGTATTCACAGACGAGCGCATACTGGGTGCGGGAGACTTTGTGGAAAAGGTTTTTAAGGAGGCTGATAAAAGATTAAAGTATCAGCTTACCGCCAAGGAACGAAGGCAGGAAATGCAAAAAAAGATTGAGGAAATATGTGAAAAGGAAGGGATTAATATAGAAGAACTGCGTATGGGCAGCCGTCGGGGGTCTATTCCTCGAGTCAGGGCTGATATATCATATCAATTGATAAACGAGCTGGGGATTCCCTCGGCAGAGATAGCCCGTCAATTAGGGGTTTCCACTTCGGCTATTACCAAAATTTTGCAAAAGAGAATGATTGAGTAATTCAACTTAGTCAACAACGTCCCCTTTTATTTAAAATGAATACAGTTGAACTCAAAGAAAAAAAGGTAGGTCTGGTTTTTTCTTCAGGGTTTTTTGGGTTTTTTGCCCATACGGGGTGTTTAAAGGCTGTAGAAGAACTAGGAATTAAGCCCATAGGCTATGCCGGTACTAGTTCAGGGGCGATTGTAGCTGCATGCGCAGCAGCAGGTATGGATGCTTACGCTATCAGCAATCTCCTTTTTAATTTAAAGAAAGAAGACTTCTGGGACCCTGAGCCCTGGTATAAGACTGCCTTTGCTGCGTTAAAACTTTTTAAGGGGTGGTTAGGATATCTTGAGGGAGAAAGGTTTAAGCACGTACTCACAGGTACACTGCCCGTTAGAAGCTTTGAAGAATTAACTACTCCTTGCGTAATTGTCGCGAGCAATCTTACCAGGAAAAGAAAAGAGGTTTTTACCTCAGGCAGCATAGAAGATGCGGTACAGGCATCGGGTACTATCCCCTGGATATTTAAGTTAAAGAAGATAAGGGAAGATCTTTTTTTAGATGGGGGTCTGGTTGATAAAGCACCCGTAGAAGAATTAGCAAGGAGAGTGAATCCTGAAGTGATTATAGTCCACTATATCTTTTCTCTTAATCTTAAAGAAAAGAACAATCCATTTTTGTTAAAACGCTTTTCACCGCAAAAGGCCTATACCCTATCCATGAATATAGCACGCCATGAACACTACCTTACACAAGTGAAACTTGCCCAACAACAAGGGCTGAAAGTAATAGAGCTTAAACCTTCACTACCTCAGGTAACTCCCAACCGATTGGACGTGGGCAAAGATGCCTTTGAAGCATCTTATAGATATGCGATAGCGAAATTAAAAAATTAGTACATAGTTACCGCAGAGATGAATAACTATAAAGGAGTGAAATATAGTAAGGCTTACTAGTTACAAAAATTAGAGGATTAATCACGTGAGGTCAATGTATTGAATAGGCAAAATTAAACGAAGTACCAGAGGAAGAGTAACCTATGATGTTAGAGAATAAGAAAAAATGCACGGTAGGCATTGCCAAATCCAGTGATATATCGAGGGCAGTTGAAAATGCACTTAACCTTATCGGTGGGCTCGAAAAGGTTGTATCTGAGTACCCATCTATTTTGATCAAACCAAATTTCTGTGGAGGTGTTCCAGGTGAGAGGGGTTCACACACTAGCGTTGCTGTTCTGGAAGCCCTGCTTGAACTCTTATCACCATTAAAAAAGAAGGTGTTTCTAGGAGAAGCAGACGGAAGTTTTAATTGGGCAGATCAGGTTTTTTCCTCTCTTAGCATCCATGATGTAGCCAAACGATATAGAGCCCAAGTGGTTAATCTCAGTAAGGGAGCTTATCTGGAGATGGAGGTCCCCCAATCTCTTTCACTAAAGACCGTGCGAGTCTCTCGCGTGCTTGTGGAGTGTGCCATCATCAGCGTGGCTGCCCTCAAAACACATCCTTGGACTGGGGTAACCTTCAGTATGAAAAATATGTATGGTGCAATCTATGAGCAAGAAAAGGCTTTGCTCCATGCAGGATTGGATAAAAATATTGTTGATATTACTAAAGTTATACGTCCCAAGCTCTGTCTGGTTGATGGGATCTATGCGGTTAAACGCGGTGGATTTAAGTATGGGGTGTGGGTTGGCTATCCACCTGAAAAGATGGATCTCATCGTTGCTGGCTATGACCCTGTAGCAACAGATGTGGTGTGCACGAGGGTGCTAGAAAGAAACCCTCGTCAGACAAGCTATATCGAATTGGCAGCATCACAAAATCTAGGAGTAAACGATCCTAATCAGATTGAGGTTAAGACTGAAAACTACGAGTATAAAGCAAGTCCTTGAGAGTTATCCACACATCGAAAAGATTCTTAAGAATTCTGGCTGTAGCACCCCAGATAAAATAGTGCTTATAGTAATATACTTGCCCTGTGTATGTTATTCCGTCTCTTGTTATCGATTCTTCGCCTCCATTTCCTTCATCAAGAAAATGATTGAGTGGAATCTCCATAATATCGTCTACCTCATCCATGTGTATAGTAAAGGGATAAGGATGGGGAATGACACCGACCACAGGTGTAACCCTGTAGTGAGTTGAGATAGTCTTCATATCATCCAGTATGCCCAGGACCTCTACATCCTGGGGATGGATTCCAATCTCTTCAAAAGCTTCACGCAGTGCTGTATTTTCTAGCCCTTCATCACCTTTTTCACATAGTCCACCGGGAAAAGATATTTCTCCCTTATGATCTTCTACCTTCTGACTTCTTCTGACGAAAAGGATATGATAGTTTCCATTTTTTATGAAAAGAGGAAGCAGAACAGCAGAAGGTTTTAAATTTTCATCTTTAATAACCCTTCTCTTCCTCTGTAGTAATAGTTCTTTTAGCTTATCTTCCATCTGAGCCTGACACTATATTTTTGAATTCAAGTTGTTAATTGACATCTTTTTCTGAGAGATTTTTTTCCCACAGCGCTTACAGTGGAGTGCATCTCTCTCGTGATATTCTAAACCGCATTCTTCACATACCAAAGAAATTTTATTAGTGGAAGCTATAAAATGAGCAATCAAGTTTCTCACCTGCCAGGGAATAAATACTATCCCGCTGATAATGATTAACACAGTAATAGTTCGCCCATAAGCTGACACAGGAGTGATATCGCCAAAGCCAACCGTAGTTATGGTTACCACTGAGAAGTAGACTGCATCAAAGAAGGTTCTGAACTTTTCTGGATTGATTTCGTGCTCGGCATAGAATATAAGTCCGGCAGAAACGAACACGATTGCAATGATAATATAGATAATACGAAAAATAATGAGGTGAACGGGTTTAATACTCCCAAAGAAAAAATGTTGATTTTCCAAGAAGCGTATCAGACGCATAATACGCAACGTTCTAAATACCCTTATCAATTGAAAGTGCTGTTGTGCGAAGAAGATTGGTAAGATGGCGACCAAGTCGATTAGTGAGTAGATATGAAAAAAGTGCTTAAGCCTTTTCTCAGCAACCCAAAAACGCAGAAGATACTCTATAATAAAGATAACAATGATGGTCACCTCCAGTAGATTTACTACCTTCCTTACCTTCTCTGGGATATCATAAGTTTCAACCACAAATGCAGCACAGACCAGGAAAATGAGTGAAATAACCACCAGGTCAAAGGTTTTCCCCATGGGTGTAGTTAAATCCTCGAAATAAAAATTGATGCGTTGCTTAAAATTCGAGAGCATGATTTTTGTACCTTATATGATTTCTACTACTACTTAAAAATCCAAAAGAAGCTAGGAGCCTGCCCTGTTAGGTATACCACCGGTAGCATTTAATAGCTTGTAAAGCCACGGATAGTCATTGCGAGTGGAGCAAAGCAATCTCACATTCGTAGTCATGCATGAAATTGCAGAGATAGTTCCGATCTTCTCCGGAGATTGCTTCGTCGGTCTTCGGCCTCCTCGCAGTGACTGGTTATCTGGGGATATCACGTCGACTATTTTACGCCCTTCTTAATATGTTATTCCATTGGCAGGTAGACCATTACCACCAAGTCCATTACATTGGTAATGAACTTTTTCTTATGTAGTGTGGTTGACAGCTTCTCATGCATCTCATAGGTATTGCAGGAATTAATATAGTGTTCAGTATCAATACCCAGTGTTCTGCTTTCCCTCAAAGTGGTTCCATCAACAAGTGCTCCTGCACTCTCTGACATTCCGCCTGGTGCCTTACCATCTCGACAGTCTGTGGCAGCAAAGAGACCGACTACCGGGAGGTCTTCGATAAGATACATCATTAAAGCAGCCATCATCTGCATCCGTCCGCCAAAGGACTGGCCATCTTTATAATTAAAATACTGGGTTACATCAACAGTTGCCTCACCACCAGCGATTAGTGCAGCTAATTTTTCAGGATTTGCATTCACCGCCTCTACCATATGAGAGTAAATATCTATTGCCACATCCTCGATATCACCAGAGAGGTTACGCATGCGGTGCCGTTCAAAAACAGGAATTCCCATAGATTCTAACTGCTCTGCTGAAAGGTCAATCGCCGTATTGTTACTGGCAACAATCAGGTTAACTACATTGTGAGGAGTTTTTTTGAGTGTTTCCTTCTCAGAAACCCCTCGGTTATTCTTTATATAGTTTATCACTGATGAGGGAATATCCTCCCCCAGTGCCTCAGCTTTCTGTTTTAATTTGGTAAGAATCCTATATGCATCCTCAAATGTTGAAGAATCAGCCACGAAAGGACCAGAGGCGATAACATCAAGCCGATCGCCCTTGACATCAGATACCATAAGGTTGAAGACGTGGGCTACACGCCCTGCTCTTTTTGCCAGTCTTCCCCCCTTTACCTGTGAGAGGTGTTTGCGCACCGCATTCCACTCCTCTATATCAAAACCTGCACGATTGAGTAGTTCATTTATCATAATATAATCTTCAAGGGTAACACCTGAGACCGGCAGTTCCATCATGGCTGACCCACCACCAGAGATTAGTGAGAAGACAATATCGTGAGCTCCAGCTTCTTCTAACAATCTTATAATCTCCTTCGCTCCCTTTACACTACCCTCATCAGGATTAGGATGACCTGAGGGTTGAAATCTTATATTCCCCACAGCGGGAAGATTACCAAGGTCCTTATGGGAAGTTACCAATCCATATGCACGCTCTCCAAAAATCTCATGGAGTGCCTTAGCCATTTGATGGCTGGCTTTACCTGCACCCACTACGATTATACTGCCTTCATCTGCTAGTGTTACTACACAGCCACCGCAGCACACTTTTTCACCATCGAATGAAATAGAGTTGAGCACTCTTCTGTAAGGATCAAGTTCAGAGAGAACGAGATCAAACAGTCCATCAAGGTGAGATCGTAACTTGTTCAATTCACTGGTATTAGAGCCTGCTTCTATCCTATGGCCTTGCCAGGGTGAACACTGTTTCTTTTTACTAACCATTCTTTGAAGAAACGATTTTTGAGAATTTTCTCCCATACTGTACTATTCCTCATTTTCTTTATTTAAATGTCCTTTTTTACTACTTTTACTCTGTGTCCTGTTAATCCTTTTTTAAGATCGTGACCAGAACTCTGCCAAGATAGAGGCCGTGATGACGCACCAGGTAGCAAACAAGACACTAGGCAGTGCTGTTTCAGAAGAAAAGTGTTTCAAAGCCAAAACCGCCCCCAGCCCTGCATTTTGCATCCCTACGTGAAAGGCAAGCGTTCGACACTTCTTCTCATCAAATCTATAGACCTTTCCTGCTCCATAACCCAATAACAGCCCAAAGAGGTTATGGAGAAAAACAGCAGAGAAAAGAATCAGCCCTGCTCCGATGAGCGTTTTCTGATTCAAGGCAACTACCAATCCACAGATGAAGGCAATAAATATTGTAGAAAATGATGGGAATATACTCTCAAATTTACTTACCCAATTACGAAATAATCTTTTGAGGATAAGCCCAACAGTAAGCGGCGTAATAACCATCTTGACGATGCTGAAGAACATGGGCCAGAATTCAACTCTAACAACCGCGTGCGCAAAAAGATAGGTGAGTGCAGGTGTTAACACAGGAGCACAAAATGTTGCAATACTGGTTAACGCAATGGAAAACGCAACATCCACCCTGGCCAGATAACAGATGACATTACTAGCCATAGCACCTGGTACACTTCCAACCAGAACGAGTGCCAGTGTATAGTGAGGAGAGAAATGAAAGAGTTTAGCGATGAGAAATCCTAGTGTAGGCATAATACTAAATTGAGCCAGCATACCGAAGATCACCATCTGTGGTTTTCGAAGCACAGGGATGAATTCATCATAATTAATAACCAAGCCGATGCCAAGCATAGTCAGGGCAAAGGCAAGTTCCATGTGAGACTCGAAAGGAATAAAAATAACTGGCAAAAAGTAAGCAATAATTCCACACAAAATGACCCATAGAGGTAACAGCCGGGTGAACCACACAAAAATTTTTTCTATTTTCATATTAGCCACAGAAAGTTTCGTAGTGAAATATAATTTAACCAAACTCACTACACAAATGTCAAAGGATTTTAGTACACTGGGAAAATGAAAAGGCAAGGATTACCTATCTTCTTCTATCCTACACCCAAGCTTACTTAAGAATAGAAGATAGATGTAAAAGTCTGGGTTTGAATTGACGGCTATTGGAAAGAGGTTATGACTATTGTCTAACAGGTGAATGTTAGCGAATGTATTTTACCATAAGTTTCATTAGATATTGAGCAAACCATTGTGCGAGAAGCTTTTACTATGGTGCTCATCATAGCACCCCACTATTTGTGGTCAGGCCCTGAGGGCGGTTCCCAATAATATTTTTCAGGATTGTGAAAAATACTATTCACAATATCAATAGATGCGTTTTGATTTCAAATCAGGTTAAAGAAACTTTGAATCAGATTCTCACTTATTAGGAAAGCCTGCCTCCTTAATCCTCGCTTTATCCTCTGCACTATTTTCATTCATCTTTCGTAATTTTTGCAGTATCTCCGGTCTCTCTTTAGAAATCTTTGGAATCAACTCACTGTAAGTTCTCATAATTGTTGTAAACAATCCAAAGAAACTTAAAGTTGGAGGAGCAGGTTCCGTAGGTAGTGCTGCTAAGTAATCGATTTCTTCAGCTGTAAGGTAATCCCAGACGGTTCCGCCGCCTCCTAACTCTCTCCTCCCATGAGGCTCAAAACAGTATTTGGTGTACCAATCAAAATACGGCGCAAGTCCCTCATCATCAAACTGCCCATCGTGAAATGCCTTAATGAGGGTATGGCCTAGTTTGTGACCTGCACAAAGAGAGGCCATGTTGCTAAATTCTTGAATCCAACAGGAATCCCCGACAAATACCACATGGTTTTTGTACGGCTTTTCTAATGCCTGCCAAATATTCACTACACAGGATTCTCCCTCTTCCTCACGTTTTTTAGCGTTCTTAAACCACAAAGAATATACAGGGTCCTCATTGGTAAATCTTTGCACACGTGCCTCCAAATCAACATTTGGTTTATTGGTTGAGACACCTACATGAAAATGCCCTTTTTTAGCAAGTGGCAAAATGGAGAACATCCCATACATCGTAATAATAAAGATCATTCCCTCAGGCTCAGGTATGTTAATTCCTTTCATCAACCAGGTTTGATTACTCCACGTTCCAACAAATCTACGATCTTTATTGAGTTCCATCAATCTTGCGATGCGAGAGTTTACACCATCTGCTGCTACTACGAATCTCCCCTCATACTCTTCCCCATCTCCTGTGACTACAGCTCCGTTTTCTAGTGGTTTTATATTAATCACATTGGTATCAGGTAGAAAATGTATGCCATTTGCCTTGGCATCATCGAGAATTCCTTGGAGTAAGCTTCCCTTCGATATACATACCCCCTTACTGTTTTTTTCAGGATCGTTCCTAAGTTCTTTCCAATCTCCAATCATAAAACGCTCTCCACCTGGCGAGTAAATATGAAAACCATAAATACCATCGTTCCAGTGACCGTCATAACGTAAAGAAAATCCATTGACTGGAAAGACAAAGGTTTGAGTAGTACGGTTAAATTTAACCACTTCCCCAAAGAGATATTCATTAATACCTATAACCCCTCCATCAGTTCTGTGGATCTTAGAGATATCAGTTTTTCTATCCAGCAGAGCAATCTTAAGCCCGCTTTCACTTGCAGTCTTAGCCGTCATCAAACCAGCAGGGCCTGCTCCTACTATTACTAAATCATATTTTTTTGCCATGTCATTTGCCCCCCTATAAAGTAAAGTCTCTCTTTCTCAAAATCCTTTTGGCTCAAAAATAGACTATATACCAGCAAATACTAAAACAATAAAGCTTTTTGAACAATTTAATTGGCTAATCAAATATTGTATCAGAATCTCGCGAGAGGATCTTCTGAGACTATCAAGAAATAACACATGTAAAGCTAGCTGAATATGCATTTTTAATAACGTTTGTTTTAAAAATATAGGCAGACTTTCAGACAATAAAAATTCCAAAAGGAGATGGCAAGAAGTGCTTTTATTCTACCTTAATCAAGGTTTATAAGTTACTTGAGGATTAGGGAAATATAAACAAAAAATACTTGAAAAAATTCATTTCTTAGGTTAGAAGAATCTTGATATAATCCTGATAGAGGCAGAGGGTATTTTTAAAAAGTTACTATGGAAGATAAACTTCCAACAAGAAAGTTTATCTAAAGTTATTATAATTTTCAATTATTTTCATCACAATAATTAAAGGAGGAGCAAAATGACAGAACTCACGAGAAGGGATTTCGGGAAAGAGACCCTCAAGTGGGGAGGTGCACTGTCTGTGCTCACAGTGCTAAACTTTCCTGAGGTGGTATTGGCTTTTGAAAACGCTATGCTAAAGAATCCTTTTCTACAAAGGGATGATATTGAGTATGCCCTGAAATCGCTCTACACGACTTACGATACAACATCACCTTATCCCCATAAGTTCAACGAGACGCTCACAAAGACCCATTTGAGGGCAGTGGAACTATTTATTAAGAAGAAGGGTCTGGCAAATAAATATGTTGCACACTATATCACAACCATGGAACCGCTGCTCGCCAGGATCAAGAAGCACATTGAAAAAGAGGGGGGTGACAAAGGGCTTGAGGGTATGTTTGAAGGTACCACTTGCTCGTATCAGCTCTTTGAAAGGATAAACATAAAACCAGGAGAACGTTCCTTCCCTTGCCCTTACAAAGAAGTCCTTGGACACATCGATAAGTGGCTTGGTACGTTTACGATCAAGTGGGAAGATGTTTGCAATAACTGGTGTATTCCAACCTGGTCAGGTTTTGCCAAGAAAATGGGGATCAAAGTAGCGGTTCAGCCAGGCGATGAATGCCACGTAAAACTGGTGTAACTTATACTATTCCTTAAAGAGGAGGGACAACATGGAAAATTCTACCAAGAAAAAACGAGTTGATGAAACCCAACCTTTTGTAAAAAAAGAAAATGAGATGCCCCGCAGGATTTTTACTAAGAAAATGGTGGGATTAGGCATTTTCTCCAGTTTAGTGGCAGTAAGTACAGCACAACTCGTTTCTGCATGGTTAGATGGAGGGTTTCATCAGCGGGAAGATTTAGCAGATGCACTAAAGGTGCTCGTCAAAACTTACGGAAACACGAGACCGTATCCACACAAGTTTAATGATGCTTTGGTAAAAGCCCTGTTACGAAATCTTGACTTCGCTGTTAGACATGGACTTGAGAAGGAATGGGCAGATCATGAAGCAGATGTTTTAGGTGCTGTATTCGAGAGACATATAAATCCAGCAATAAAGAAAACGGGAAGGAAAGATTTTTTTCTCTGGGGCATCTTTGAGCGAACCAGCTGCAGTTACCAGCTCTATGAACACATCGATGTCAAAGACGGAGAGCGCACATTTCCTTGTCCTTATAAACCTATTCTGGAGGAGATCCAAAAGGGTCTCGGAACATATAAGATTACCTGGAATGACGTCTGTGAAAAGTGGTGTAGGCTCCGATGGGAGGCTTTTGCAAGAAAAGCTGGGGGAGTCAAGTTCAAGGTTGAACCAGGTGAGACCTGTAGAGTGTATACACTCTAAAAGAACGAATCTCTTTTTATCCCTTGCACTTGCTTTGAAAATGCCAATAGATTAAGTTTATACTACCTACGATATTCACAGAGGCTTTACGTTAAAATTTTTGGGACCTTTTACCTGCAACTATTTGATCTTTTTTGTATGTCGTCAAAAGGTTGTGGACGTATTGTGTATAAATTAAGATTGAAACAATTGAAGAAAGTTTTATAGAAGAAAAGCAGACTCATGTTAGGTCTGTCTTTTTCTTTGATATGTGTAGAGTCGAAGATGGGCACGGTGGTTCTAGGTTTTCGGTGGCCTGTGGTAACCCTTTCGTGTTACCGCCTCAGTCCCACTTATCGTCTTTCTGTAAACTATTTTTGCCCCCATTAATAACTCCACTCCTGTTTATATTAAAGCCATATCTATTTCTTGGGTTTAGAAACTTAAACTGCTCTTCCTTCTTCTTTGGCCCGTCCTCTGGATAATCAAGGTCACAATGCATCCAAATAGAAAAATAGCAACTCCTACTAAAAGGAGCATAATTCTATATGGTTCCTCCTTGAGACTTTGAATCTCAATTTTGAGACTGCTTATTAATTCTGTCATCTTAGCTTTGCTTTGCTTAAGTGTTATGTTTTCTTTTTCCAAAGCTGCTATTTTTTCTGCTTGGGTATTTACTGTTTTCTTTAGTTCTGCTATTTGGATAGGCTTTGGTGTCTCTTCAGTGAGGAATCTTTTCAGTACCCAACCTGTCTTACTATCTTTAAAAGAAATTTGTGCCCACGATTCTTCAGTTTTTAAAAGATTTACGGTTTCATTAGAAGCAAGTTGGTCTACTATCTTGAAGTCTAAACCAGGCTGCCTTCTTACTGTGATAGTAACTTTATCAATGATATACATTGTTTTTGAGTAGCTAGGAGAAGAAAATAGGATAAATGAGATCAGAATCATAAAGAGGAGCTTTTTCATATCTTCTATCCTCCGTTTCGTTTGGTGAATGGGGCAGTAAAAATATGATCAAAGAATACTCTTGAGGATTAATATAACTCTTTTTGAACTTTTTGTAAAAGTTTAAAGTTTTCGATTTTTCAACATTACCAAACCTACACTAATATCCCATCTGAACATTGCTGTAGGATCTGACAAGTTAAACTTTTATACTGTTGATACAGGTCGCAAGATATTGGGTTCTATTCTGAAATTAATATATCTCATTTAGCACCTATTTCCATTTTTTTCTTTGGATAACTCCTCAGTAACAATGCTGGGGGTTTTTATCTATTGACAATTCTACCTGTTTTTACTATTGATAAATTTGTATTGAATATTAACCATGCCACTTTTATAAGGTATCTATTTTCTTAGGTTTATGAAAAGGTAGGGGGGTTTTAAGGGAAGGATGATTTTATTAACACAGTTAATCGTAACTTAATGTTTTTTAATCTTTTTCACTTAATCCATTCAAGCAGCGAATGTGGCACTTACCGTTGGAGACAGCACAGGTTATCGTGGTTCGCATTATAATTCTGTAAAAGTAATCCTTGACAACCCCGATGTTAGGGTAAGGGGTGTTCAGATGGATGTCTGTGATGTTGGTGATTATCTTTACTGTAGGGCGTGCGAAACTATGGACCGTACTTCAGGTTTTACATATAAAATCAACGAGCTTGCGAATGGTTGCTGTAGGGTAATATTGCTTTCCTTTAGTGATAATTTTATTGAAGATGGGACAGGCCCTATCTTCACCCTCAGATATGACGTCTCAGAGGAAGCATCCTCAGGACAATGTGTAAACCTCAATCCCCAAAATGTAAGGGTTTCAGATGAGTTTTTGAATCCATTAGATGTAGTATCAGTACCAGGGGAGTTCTGTTATGATAATTGTACCACTCCTGATGATTGTGATGTCGGATTGTGGTGCTATTACAATCAAACCTGTGTTACTGGAGTATGTCAAAGTACAGAAAAGTGTCCCGATGATGGATCATTTTGCAATAGTCTGGAATATTGTGATGAAGGCGAGGACTTATGTGTAGGGTGTAATGCAGATAATGACTGTGATGGTATATGTAATCCAGAAGAATCTTACCCACATTGCTATGGATTAGATAACTGTCCAGATGTTTCAAACCCTGAGCAGTGTGATGTAGATGGGGATAGGATAGGAGATGTATGTGACAATTGTCCTTATGACTACAATCATCCCTATCAAAAAGATAAAAATGGTGATGGTATTGGAGATGCGTGCGATCCTGAGACCATTCCTTGTCTCACAGAAGAACTCTATGGTGAGCATTCAGAAGAAATAGAGCTTCTAAGATATTTTCGTGACAACGTATTAAGCAAAACCCCAGAAGGTCAAGAAATCATAAGACTGTATTACCAATGGAGTCCTGTAATAGTTAAAGCAATGAAGAAAGATGGGGAATTTGAAGAAAAACTGAAGAAATTAATTGAAGGTATTTTACCAATGATTAGGTGAAACGCAGAAAAGGTTATTCGATTGGGCACGCATTAAAAGGCAGGGTTTTGACTCTGCCTTTTCTTTGGTTCTCAACAATTAAAAGCCCGAAACAATTTAAGACTACTGTTTGTAACTTACAAAAATATCTTATAAAATCGAGCATTTGTCTCGTACAGGAAAAGTGAACTTTTCTGTTAGTTTTAGGTAATCGCGGTAGGAATACCGGTTACCCGGCACCCCCCGCACAGATCCCAGCGTGCGGATCTACCGCACTGGGCTCCTGCCTTGGGTAGTAACGTGCAGA
>Ga0209427_10004136_pt1 | contig 16841 bp, 18 predicted proteins | sample DeeMarSWOR136_30_FD_187465 | JGI IMG/M metagenome (GOLD analysis project Ga0209427, IMG submission 187465) | Marine sediment microbial communities from White Oak River estuary, North Carolina - WOR-1-36_30 (SPAdes) (version 2) | ecosystem: Environmental > Aquatic > Marine > Intertidal zone >...
GTCGATTGCTACAGGTTCGTCCTGTTTTCCTCGGTTGCAGGCGCCTTCGCAGGGATGGTTACAAACACGCCCGCAAATTGCAGGTAATGGATTCCTTTCTCGGATCACAGCTAATGCGTCAAGATAACGACCATCAGCAATCAAACCAATATATTTCCGAATGTCAATGTGAACAGGACAGGTTTCCTGGCAAATCGGTGTTTCTTTCTCAATATCATAATTATACGAAAAGGCACTTTTATCATTGATATCAATCGCAGTGCGAAGTGAAAGTCCTTCATTAAATCGATTGAACGGCTTGATCGGACAAACCTGAACACAAGCACCACAATCAATACATTTTTCATTCACTCGATAGGGATTTTTTCGAATGTTAACTTCAAACGTACCATTTATCTTTTTAATATTCAGGATATCAGCATGGGTGATCAATTCGATATTGGGATGTCGATCCACCGCATCTACTAGCGGGGATAATTGGCAAATCGCAGGAACTTGAGAGGGAAATGGACGATCCAGCTTTGCCATTGCTCCACCGATGCTAGGTTTATTTTCAACCAGATATACTTTTACTCCGGAATTAGCCAGATCTAACGCCGTTTGTATTCCCGTTATTCCTGCACCACAAACTAAAACAGATCCCTGTCGATTGGTTTTCTGTTCATTCATATTATGATCTTAATTTTCCTTTAATCACTGTCAATAAAAAATGATAACTTTTTTCAAACTAAAATTAAGCCAAAAAAATAATTACACTTTCAAAATTTTAACCTCTACCATAGTTCTATTATTTCAATAATAAACATTTTTTAGTAAGCAGAACCTGATTTGCTTGAATCTGGTAATAATAAACGCCAGATGGCAAATAGCTGGCATTCCATTCAATTTCATATTTTCCGGGACTCTGTTCAGTCCGAATTAGTAAAGCAACCTCCTGACTAGCAATATTAAAAACTTTCAGTGTGACTTTTGAAGGCACATTCAACTGGTAGCCAATAATCGTCCTGGGATTAAAGGGGTTGGGAAAATTCTGAAACAACTCAAATTCTTGTGGTACTATTCCTTCTGATAAATCTTGAATTGAGGTGCCTAGAAAACTGGTCATAATGTTGATACTTTTAGCTGTTGAATAATTGGGATCTGGATTTAAATTGGTCACATCACTCATCCCGGTGACAGTTGCTATAATACCAAAATTACTGGAATCTGTCACCCAGAAGTAATTAATATTTATTTCATAGGGTATTATTATAAACGGCGTATACACCATTATACTATGATCCTGTCGGATTCTTAGGCAACTGAATTCACCGAAAGATGTTTTAATTTTACCCCAAGCATCAATTGTATTATAACTGGAATCAATAACTGTTGCAGAAATACCAAAATAATTAGTATCCACTTCGACAATTGATGACCACGGTAGATCGCCATAAGTCGCAGGTAAATGTAATTTAGGTGTGACACGTTTTCCAACAGAAAGTTCGACAAAAGTTGTGTCAGTTCCGACAACATGAATTTTTCCCCTGCCAATTTCTGTCAGGTCCTTTTCTGTTAAACGTGCATAGTTATAAGTTATCGTATCGTTGTTATCATAAGTTACCTCGTAAGCAATGTTCGCAGTTTCAAAATGCTTAGCAAATGGAGACTTATCAAAATCTATAACACGCCAATAAGATTTATAGGTAAGAGGTATATTGCTAAAATCCCAATATTGATTAGAATCAGGCTGTGCGAGATTAATTTGTACAGCATTCCCTACACTCATTTCAAAATATGTTCCGAGTGTGCTGGGAGCATTTTCTGCTTTTACGGTAATTTGAGCGAAAACAAGAGTTGATGTACCAAATATTAGTAATAATTCCGCTATCAATGAAATAATCTTCATTTTTTTCATTTCGTTACTCCTTCAAAATATAAACTCCACCCCCAATTTTTAATTCCGATTTTTACATAATTGATATTACTTTTAAAAAGTTTATAATGCAACTGCTTCAATCGCCTTATCCAGCGCTTTCTTAATCAATTCGGCTGGCGGTTGCTGAATAAAATTTTGTTCCATCAATGTTTCAAAAATCTTTCGGGATTTCATAATATGATCTTTGGCTTTCTGATAAATTTCGTCACCAGTCAAAATTTTTCGGGCAACACCCTGTTCAATCGCTTTCAATCCGACAGCCTTTGCCTCAAATGGGAATACTTCATGTTCGTTCATGGTGGGCATAATATTGTCAGGATTAATGCCTCTATTCTCAGCAAATGTCGCCAGGGCATGAGCGGCTTCAATCGCCATCTCATCAGTTACTTTTTTTGCTCGTACAATTAACGCACCTTTCAGAATACCAGGAAAGCCTAACGAATTATTTACCTGGTTGGGGAAATCGCCTCGTCCGGTAGCTACTACGTAAGCACCAGCTTCCTTGGCAGCATAAGGATAAATTTCTGGTATCGGATTGGCACATGCCATGACAATCCCTTTAGAGGTCATCGCTTGAATCCAGGATGGTTTTACTACCTCTGGACCGGGAGTTGAAAGCGCAATCAACACATCAGCATCTCGACATGCTTCGATAATATCTGTCTCACAATCTGGATTGGTTTGTTCGCAAATCTCCAATTTACGATAAAATCGCGCATCCCGTTTGATATCCTCGCGGTTTTTGTGTAAAGCTCCTTTGGTATCGAACATAATAATTCTTGATGGATCAGCACCGTCCAGCATAATAAGTCGCGCAATTGTAGTGTTGGAGGCACCTGCCCCCCAAAATACCATTTTCACATCTTCAATTTTCTTATCCACTACTTTTAATGCGTTTATCAAACCAGCTAAAGTAACGCAGCCGGTTCCCTGAGCGTCATCGTGCCAGACGGGAATATCGCATTCTTCGCGAAGCGTGTCCAAAATTTTATAGCAATTGGGCTGCTGAATATCTTCCAGATTCACAGCTCCAAAACTTGGTTGAATCATCTTCACGAAATCAATTACTTTGTCAGGGTCATGTACGCCTTTGTCATTTCGGCTGTCAATACATACGGCATTTGCATCTATTCCTCCCAGGTATTTCATCAGCATCGCTTTGCCTTCCATCACACCCAAACCACCCGGAGGGGTACAATTTCCATCACCCAGAACTCGAGTCGAATCTGAAACAATAGCGACCGCGTTACCACGGTTTGAAAGCTCAAATGAACAATCATTGTTATCTCGTATGGTTGTGGAAATCTTTGACACTCCAGGTGTATACCAGACATTAAACCAGTTAAAACTATATAGACCGCATTTCGGAACGGTCATTATTTTACCGCCATAAAATTTATGGGTATAGAATGCCAGTTGCTTTAAAAATTCAGTCTGCCCCTTAGCGATCTGTTCTTGAGTAAAATTAGAAGGAAACATTTTTTCCAGATTCTCTAATTTGAAATCGAGTTTTGACATATTTTTCTCTCCCTGAAATTTAAAATCCCTAATACAATTTTTAAATCATATTTTACCAATCAAAAATAAATTTTATATATTAAAATTCAAACTAAGGCTTTCGTGAGATTTAGCTCCACATCTCATCACTTTATCTTATTTTTATTATCCTCCTTGAATTTATTTGATAAACTACCATCATTCCATTATTAGATATTAGACTATTCATATTTATTTTATTCTAACACACCACCCACAACGGCGCCCGATCCTCAATTCCTGCAATTTTTGCCACTCCCATGCGCCGCATATCAACCAACTGGCGCAATACTCGTTTGGGCGGCAGATTTAGTTGTTCAGCTAAATTTTTGACACTCAATGGCTTTTCTTTTGCCCGCAGCTTGATCTCCTGAATCGCCAATTCATCCATCACCACTTCCTCAAACAGGCGATGGATTTCATGCTCGGTGAATTTTTCGCCATAGAGATTTCCTTTTTCAAGGAATTCCATTCTTTTGCCGACAACCCAGCGGAGTTTTTTGCCCTCCACCGCATGTCGAGCTGCCTTGAGTTTTAATTTCAATTCATCACTAACAATATTTTCGGTTGAGCCCAATTTTCCCAGACTATGAATTTGATTCTGGAATTCTGTCACAAACGAGACAAATTTCGCCCCCTCAGCGCTGGACATCATCCGAAATACTAGTCGGTCAGGATTAATACCCACATGCTTCAGGACTTTTTGGGTGAGTATTATTTTGCCCTGGGCATTAGAATTTCCTGTGGAATAATGACATTCTCCTGGCAGACAGGCTCCGACAAAAACGCCATCCGCATTATTAATAAATCCCTCAATGATCATAACAGGATCAACCCGCCCTGAGCACATCACCCGAATAATTCGGATGTCAGGACTGTACTGAAGCCTCGCAACCCCGGCGAGGTCTGCTGCTCCATAAGCTCACCAGTTGCAGCAAAATGCAAGGATGTTTGGGTGGAAATTTTCTGGCATTTGGTTCCCTCTATTATTTTTTATTTATTATGGGATAATTTGCTTTGATAGTAACTTTAAGTCTCTTTATGCAATGCATTTATGCATACATTAAACGCCCCTTAGGCTGAGGAATTGGTCTTCCCAACTCTTTTGCTGTTTCAATCCATTCCTGAATTATAATTTCTGCATTTGCGAGCGTTTCCTGATAGGTCTGACCATCGGCTACACAGCCTGGCAATTCGGGTATCTCTGCAATAAAAGCTCTGTCTTCGTCACTCCAATATATTATTATTTCATATCTATTCATATGACTGCCCCAGTTTATACTTTACTATAACGCTTCTAACCTGTTTTACTTGATATGGCTTAGATAAATTTCCCTTTGGTTGAAGGTTAAGTATTTCTTCAACTCCTGCTTTCGTAAAAATATGATGGCTCCAGCGTACTCTTTCATCGAATCCAAGATTCTTTAGCAATGACCTCAGTTTTTCAAACGGTATTTTTGAATCTGATGAGCCGCTTAGTATTAATGTCAGAATTTTTTCATATTTTGCCATTAGGATTTTCAACTTTATTCTGCAAACGCAGCATGAATCTGAGCAATAATCTGGTCGTTGGTATAATGATTCATTTTGATCGCATGTTTGTAGCATGTCGCACCGCATGTTCCACAGCCTTTGCATGCCACCGCAACGATATTTGCTTTGATGCCTTTTGCTGTCTGAACCATTTCAATTGCACCATAAGGGCAAACCGATGCACAAAGCCCGCATCCACGACAAAGGTCTTCATCGACCAGCATCGAGACAATCGGCTCGACAGCGACTTCCCTGCGAGTCAGGTGAATGGATGCCCGTGCTGCTGCACCAAGAGCCTGAAAGATCGATTCATGGGTTGTGGCAGGCCAATGGGCTGTTCCGCAGACATAAATGCCATCGGTCGCAAAATCCACAGGTCGAAGTTTGACATGCGCTTCAAGGAAAAATTTATATTCATCCAACGGCACTTTGAGCATTCGTGATAGCTCCTCAACGCCATCGTTGGGAATAAACGGCGTGGCTAATGCCAACAGATCAAAATCGATCTTCATTTCCCTGCCAAGAACATCGTTAAAGACAGTAACTGAATTATCCTTGACCTCGGGCGGTTTCTCTTCAGCAAACTTGACAAACCGAACACCCATTTTCTTTGCTTGCCGAAGAATCTCTTCATTTTCAACACCGTGGCACATCAAATCACGGTATAAAATGTGAACCCGAGCAGATGGATTCCTCCTTTTAATCAAAATGCCGTTTTTAATCGCTGTCATGCAACAGATTCGTGAACAATAAATCCGCTCCCGATTTCGAGAACCGACACATTGAATCATCACAACTTTTTCGGCTTTGAATTTTTCATTTTTCAGACAATCTTCGAGCTCCAATTGGGTGATGATATTTTTGCCATTGTAATCGTATTTACCATCTGGCGAAAGTGTTTTTGCACCTGTTGCAACAATAATCACACCGAATTTTTTCTTTTCTTCCTCTTTTTTACTGTTTTCGATGGATGCCACATAATTTCCAACATAGCCAGTAATATCTGCTACCCGACCATTCGTTATAATTTCAACTCGTGGATCACAGCTAAGAGCTTCGATTTTATCCTGAATCAATTTTTCCGCGGGAATGTCACCAGGAAGAAGCCGATTTATGCTGTTTACCAAACCTCCAAGTTTTGATTCTCTTTCGACGACTGTAACATCAAACCCTCTTTCTGCCAGCGACTTGGCTGCTGTCATTCCTGCTATTCCGCCACCAATGACCAAAGCTGTCGGTTCAACCGATGCAACAATACTTTCCTGGGGCTCCAATAGCGCCGCCCGTGCAACTCCCATCCGAATCAGGTCTTTTGCTTTCTGGGTGGCTAATTCGGTTTCATTTTTATGCGCCCATGAACAGTGTTCCCGAATGTTTACAAATTCAAATTGAAATGGATTCATGCCCGCTTCTTTACAGCAAGCTCTAAAAGTTGGCTCATGAGTTAATGGCGTACAGGCTGCCACAATCACACGATTTAGCTTATTTTCAATAATAGCATTTTTTATATCTGTGACTCCCGCTTCAGAACAGGAAAATAAATTTTCACGTGTAAACACCACATTGGGGAGACTTTTAGCATAGTCTGCAATTTCTTTGCAATTTAAAAATCCAGCGATATTACTTCCGCAATTACAAACAAAAACACCGATACGAATTTCTTGCACTTTCACCTCTTTTGTATAATAACAGGAGTTCTTTTATTTAATTTTGATTATTGGTATATCTAAATCTTTACAAACAGCCCTTGCAGTAAAGGTATTGATTTCACGATGCCTGGGAACAGTAGCCGATTTTCCGCTAATTGGATTGTAAAAAAGCGTATGTTTTTTCCCCTCTCTTTCAAACTGACAGCCATTTTCGATTAGATATTTGATCAGTTCCTTTCTTTTCATAATTCGACGGATATTTTTTCTTCAATTATCTGATCATAATCTTGAACATAATGCCGATAATTTGAATCAATTACCATTCGAATCGCTTCTTTTAGATTTTCCTTGACATCCTCAATTGTTCTTCCCTGTGAATGTGCGCCAGGCAATTCCTTGATAAAGCCAGCATACCAAGCACCACTTTTAAGGATGACGGCTGTATAATTGTTGATCATGTTGAAACCTCTAAAATGAATAATAAATTTTTATAAGAATTTCTATGCCTGCTTTCCTGCCGCACTCAAAAAGATAACTTCCGCTGCCCGATTCGCTGCAGCGCTGGCTTGCGCCACAGATTCAGGAATATCTGCGGGACCCAGGCAGAAACCGCAAGCAAATATTCCTGGTACATTGGTATCTGTCGGAAATGGCAATCCCGTTTCAACGAATCCATGCTCATCTAAATCAACATACATTATTTTCGCCAATTGATCTGAGCCTTTTGCTGGCATGGCTGCGGTGGATAGAACCACCATTTCAACTTTTAAGCTTTTCACTTCCCGTGTTTCTGTATCTTCATACCACAAAATTGGGTTAAAATTTTCATCCTCACTAATTTCAGCCACTCGTCCCCGAATGTAATTGATGCCGTATTCCTCTTTGCCACGAATCTCGTACTTTTGAAACCATTTCCCGACATTTCTAAAATCAGTGTGGAAAATGTATGAATCCGAGTCAGCATCGTGCTCTCTTCCCAACATAGCATCTTTGATGGCGTACATGCAGCAGACGCTTGAGCAATAATTACAATAGTTAAAATCCCTGGAACCAACGCATTGAATATAGGCAACTTTATGGGCAAGCTCACCATCGGACGGTCGATTTAAATGCCCACCTGTCGGACCTGTGGCGTTGATCAATCGTTCGTATTCAATCCCAGTAATAACATTCTTTAATCTTTTATAGCCGTAGTAGGTCAATGGAGTGGGATCGAAAACGTCGAGTCCAGTTGCGAGGATGACCGAGCCGATCTCCAGTTCTAAAATTTCATCCTTTTGCTCATAGTCGATGGCGCCTTTCACACAGACCTTTTTGCAGACACCACATTTGCCTTTTTTCAAATAAAGACAGTGCTCAGGATCGATGGTCATGACAGCGGGAATTCCCTGTGAAAAATAGAGATAGACAGCCCGCCGATTCTTTAATCCCATTTCAAATGCATCTGGAATCTTTCTTGTCGGACATTTGGCTACACAATCGCCGCAGGCATTGCAGATTTCTTCATTTACATACCTGGCTTTCTTCCGCACGGTTGCTGTGAAATTTCCAATTTCACCCGTTACATTTTCAACTTCACTGTAAGCCAGAATATCCACATTTGGATGTCGACCGACATCCAGCATTTTGGGTGCCAAAATTCATATTGAGCAATCGTTTGTGGGGAACGTTTTGTCCAGTTGCGCCATTATTCCACCGATGCTGGGTTTGCGTTCCACAAGATGGACTTTAATTCCCATATCTCCCAGATCGAGTGCGGCTTGTATGCCTGCTATGCCACCGCCGATGACTAGTACGTCTTTCAAATTCTACTCCCTTTAGGAATAATTATTCTATTCTTTAAAAACAACAATTTTAGACATTTTTTATATCATGTCCTTTTCATTAAGTTGTAGATCTAAACATGACTAGCTGCTGGAAAGAAACTCTTCAATATCCAATCCAATATCTTTGGCAATTTGACGAACCAAGATGGGAGAAATATCTCGACCAGGATGGAATGGTACAGTTGTGCATCGTCCATCAGGATGTCGATATTGTTTGTGTGATCCTTTTTGGCGCACTTGTTCAAAGCCTAATTTTTCCAGAATTTTTGCCACCTCTCTTGGTTTTAAGACAGGATATTTTCCCATTTATACTAAACCATTACTGTTTGTGTACCGACAAATTCAGTTTCTAAATTTGGTTCACCATCCTCAAGCAACATCTCAATTACTTCACGAAGATTTTCATGCAACTCATCAAGCGTTATAGCTTGAGAATGAGCGCCTGGGAAACCTGGCACATAACCTACATAAAGTCCAGTATCAGGACATTTTTCAACTATTGCTGTAAATGTTTTCATACATCACCATTAACAAAATTTTGCCATCGATCATTTTTTCATTAATATATCAGGCTAATATTGCATCAGCGACTAAAGTCGACAAATCCTTTATCTTCATATCAAAATGAAATCCATTATCATGCATCGTACAATTCAAATGAATATTGCACTTAGGACAGGCTGTAATCACTGTGGAAGCGCCTGTCTGTTGCGCTTCTTTTAATTTTTCGACTTGAATTTTCTTGTTGACCTGGGTACAGTTAATCCAGGTGCTGGACCCACAGCAGAGCGAATTCTCCCGATTCCGAGGCATTTCGATCAGTTCCAAACCTGGTATCGCCTGCAATATTTTTCGAGGCGCATCATATTCCCCTTCAAATCTGCCCAAACGACAGGGATCATGATAGGTAACTTTCAAATCAGTTTCTTTAAATGATAATTCCCCTTCTTCCACTTTTTCAGCGATGAATTGAGAAATATGTCGCACTTCAAAATTCAATTTACCAAAAAATTTAGGATAAATAGATTTAATTGTTGTGTAGCCTTCGGCACACGATAATACGATTTTTTTCGCGCCTGATTTTTCAATCATGTCCAAATTCTTCTTTGCCAATTGGCTGAATGTTTCAAACTCACCAGTCCAATACGCATCATGTCCACAGCAGCGCTCATCGGGACTAACGACAGGCTCTGTTCCAACTGAATTTAATATTTTTATAGATGCTTTTGTCGCTTCTAAACTATTGGCACCGATGTCATTAAAAATAATATTAAAATAGGGACTGCAACCGACAAAAAACAGGACTTCGCCTTTATCCTTAATTTTCAAATCATCCGTAATCCAGCTCAAATCTTTTTTCACAAAATCTTTTTTTTGAAGACTGGCAATTGACTGAATGGTACCAGCATGTGTGCAAATTCCCCGATTGTCAATTTCAATCGCTAAATTTCTTGTCTGCCGCATGAAATCGTTGTAATCGACCAGAGAGGGACAGCGCTTGCTGCAGGCGCCACAGGTTAGACAGGTCCACAAGTCGCTGTCGTCGATTAATTCTTCTTCTGAAATCAATAACGACTTTTCAACGAACAGCCGTGGTGAATAGTTCGGATTGATTCTGGAAATTGGACAACTTCCTGTACAAATTCCGCATTCAAGGCAATAGTAGGCATTCGTCTTTTCGATGATCGCATCTAATTTCATGCTGCCTCCTTTGCCAAAAGCGGTCCGATCTGGGAAATCTTTTCATTGAAATTGGTCATTACCGAGGCGAAATATTCACCACTAATATCTGAAAACAATTCAACGCCCAATCGGTCTGGATCAATACCCGTAATTTTTAATAACTCAAAAGTTTCATTTACCACTGCTTCGCACGTTTTATTTCCCGAGATATAATGACACTCACCTTTGCCGCAGGCTCCGATTAAAACGGCATCGGCACCGAATTCAAATGCATTCAAAATGAGTTTCGGCGTTATTCTGCCTGTGCAATTTACAGGAATAATTCTGATATTTGCAGGGTACTGAATTTCCTGAGCACCTGCATTATCAGCGCCAATGTAAGGATTCCATTCACAGCAGTAGAAAATGATGTTTGGTTTGTATTGTGGCATGTTTGGGTTCCGATTTAGAAAATTCTTTTTATGTAATAATTCAATAAATAGGTATGAAATCACTTTATTATTTTTTCACTTCTCTCAAGCGGCAAAACACCTGCCATTTCTCCAATCACGTTGATTAACTCAGTGTCAGATGGAATGACAATTTTCGCATTGTCCCGCAGCGCCTTTTCAAGTGCTTCTAATTTTCTAAGTAGCTGGGCATTTCCGATAAAATATTTGTTAGCTGCTTCATTAACCAATCTGATAGCTTCGGCTTCACCTTCAGCTTCCAAAATTTTAGCCTGTCTTATTCCTTCAGCCTTTTTAATTTCTGCTCTTTTCATTCCATCTGCTTCCCGTTCTCTGGCGTTTGCAAAATCCAGGGCTGCAATCTTTTCATTCTCAGCTTTAACCACTTTATTCATTGTCTCCTGAACATCTTGCGGGGGATCGATTTCTTTTAATTCTGTCCGAACAATTTCCATCCCCCAGTTTTTGGTTTCTTCACTGAGAGTCATGAGAAGTTCGCTATTGATTTTATCCCGTTCACTATTTGCTGATTTTAAAGTCAACGTGCCAATTATATTTCTCAATGTTGTTCGGGCGAGATTTACAATCTGTCTTTCATAATTGTTGACTTTATATTGTGAATTCTTGACGCTTTCCTCATCATCTTTAACTTTGAAATAGACCTGGGCATCAACTTTTGCATTGAGGTTATCATTTGTGATAATCTCTTGCGGTTGTGCATCGACCATTTGCTCTGTAATATTTACACTGATCATTCTATCGATAATCGGAATAATCCAGTGAAAACCAGCCGAGGCGAATCGTCTATATTTACCTAATCTTTCAATCAATCCCCTGTGTGTGGGACGAATAATTCTTATCCCTGCAAAGAAGATGATTAATACCACAATAATAAAAATATATAATCCTGCCATCGGAAATTCCCTTCTTTAATAGATTATTTTCTCCGTTTTTTTATCATAATTATTTTTATATGTACAAATTTACTTGCTGTGAAATTTTTAGTTATTGTTAGCTGCTAATTACTCCTCCGACCATCGCACCCAACTGTTCGTCAGAAAGATGCTTCACCGAAGCTGCCCCACAGATACAAACCACCGAACACATCCCACAGCCCTTACAAATAAATTCATTAATTTTAGCATGTTTGAAACCGTTATCTTCTTCTATCATCGTAATCGCTTGAAAGGGACATTCTTCAATGCATTTGCCACAACCACGGCACACGTTCGGGTCAATCGCAGCGATGACTGGCTCTCGTTCAATAATTTCTTTTTCAATAATCGAATACGCTCGTGCAGCAGCGCTGTAACCCTGCGAAATGCTATCCCCAATCATGCCTGGCCAATGCACACTTCCTGCAACAAAAATTCCTTCGGGTGCGAAACGATCGGGTCGTAACTTAATATGCGGCTCAATGATAAATCCATACTCATCCACTGGTAATCGGAGATGTTGTCCCCAGTCTTTGGATTTTTCTTGTGGAATCAGGGGTGTCGCCAGCACCAATAGATCATACGGTATCTCAAATTCTCTTTCGGTTTTTTCGTCCTTCACATAAACATAATCGTCCATAATTTCAGGTGGCTCTTTGGGGTCATAGCGAACAAATAAAACGCCTAATTCCACGGCTTCATCATATTCCTTGATGTACTCGGTCAATCCTCGGAAAATCACAGAAATTTTCAACTCAGGATGTTTCTTTTTTAAATAGATTACATTCTTGAATGTGGTCGGACAGCAAAATCGGGCGCAATAGGGACGCTCCTCATTTCGTGATCCGACACATTGAATAAAAACCAATTCCTTTGCAGTTAATTTATTCTGACTCAATATTTCTTCGAATTCAAGTTGCGTGATAATTTTATCACTCGACTCATAATGATAAAGTCCCTTAGGATATAGATATTGAGCGCCAGCAGCGAATATAACTGCACCTGCTGGTATTTTGTTTTCTTCCGAACTACCATTGTTGAATATTAAATTATAATTCCCGACTGCTCCTTCAATTCGTTCAACTTCAATATTCGTCATTACTTCGATATTGGCGTTCTTTTGAATTTGCTGAATTTTTTCATTTAAAAATTCGCTTGCCTGAATATCACGAGGATACAACAGATTGATATGATTCAGCAATCCCCCTAATTGGGCTTCTTTTTCAATTAATTTTACCTGTGTGCCACGATTTGCCAGGCTCAACGCAGCGCTCATGCCAGCTATGCCGCCCCCAATTACTGCAACTGAAGGATTCACCTTTTGAGCCAACTTCGCTTGTGCTTTTTTCTGAGCAACTTTTTGAACAGCACCTTTGATCAATTCAATCGCTTTTGTGGTGCCAAGGCTCTTTTCATGTTGATGAACTTTGGCGCTGTGATCCCGAATATTTGCCATTTCCAAAAAACCTGGATTTAAACCAGCTTCAGCAATCGCTCTCGAAAAAACCTGCTCCATTAATCGTGGCGAGCATCCTGCAACTACAATTCGGTTGAGATCATTCTTTTTTATCGCTGACTGAATTTCTTTCAATCCAATTTTCGAACAAGGATATTCTGAAGCCTTTATATATTCAACATTCAATAATTTTTTGATTTCTTTTTCAACTTTGCCCAGGGATAGAAAATTGCTAATCTGCCATCCACAATGACAGATAAAAACCCCGATTCGGATATCGTCTCTCACAAATTTCTCCTGTACTGATTAATAGACAAAATGATCACCGCAGATTCGGCATTTTTGTTCGGAATAATCATCAGCGTATCGATGCAAACTCACCAATTGATCCACGCGCTCTAAATGAAACGTTCCTGCAGGACATATCGTTGTGCAGGTGCCGCAGCTAATACAAACATTGGATGCTTTCAAAAAAGGCGGTTCAACCTTGTTATTAACGCCCCGATCGCCGAAACCGATGGCATCAACTCCGACAATCTCTTTGCAGGCTCGCACACATAATCCGCACAAAAAACAATCTTCCTCTTCTTTGAAAAATCGAATGTCTTTTAGTCCAACTTCTTGGGCTAAGCGATGCAAAATTTTTAAATCGGGACACCGTGCCAGCAGCAGTTCGATCAGCACGCGACGCATTTTCTGGATTTTTTCAGTATTCGTTCGAACAATCATATCAGCAACAACAGGCGTCACACAGGAAGCAGCCGTTCGACTGCGACCATTTTGTTCGACTTCAACTATGCAAAGTCGGCAGGCTCCAACAGATTCCAATGCTTCATGGTAGCACAGCGTTGGAATATGAATTCCCTGCTCCCGTGCTGCTTCGAGAACTGAAAGATCTTTTGAAACTTCAAATTTTTGATCGTTGATGGTAATAGGAATCATCGTTTCCTCAGGTTGTCATTTTTAATGCTGATAAAAAACATCAAAAACTTCCAGATTTTGTTCAAATAAATCCTTAATCTCTTTCAATTCGATACAATCTATCTTCAATGAACGAGATAACCTTGTCGAAATTCATGGAATCTGATTCACTTACTTTTTCTTCTCCTTCATGAACATGATGAGGGAATGATTTAATTTCTGGGTGGTGTTCTACATTATCCCATATCGTAATCAGTGTGCCATCAGATTTTTGCCAATGAAAATTATATCTTTTAATAACTATTGAATCTTTCTCTAATACCAGATATTCACTAAATTCTAAAATATCGTTATTGAATAAACTACACTTAACTCTAATATATCCCTCGTCATTTCCCTCTCGTTGTTTAACTACTTCAAATGTTTGAATAATTGGACTGATACTTAATCTGAGTAGAATATTCTCAATATAGAAATGTATCAAAATGTTTCCTCTGCTGACTCAAGCATTTTTTTCTTTGAAATTATTCTTTGGTACATGTCATACAGCGAACCCCACTCAACGAAATCCATTTCATCCCCCAATTCCCCTTTTTTGAAGTTTTGATAAAATTCATCTGATTTTTGTTTGTATTTCTTTTCAAACGAAATCAGATCGCCTCTCAATTCATTCAATAGTTTTTCATACTGCTGAATTTTTAAATCTACTATCTTTGACAATGACGATGCAATTAACTGATCATCGCCATATTTATTGACATATTTTTCTAATTTCTTGAGTTGTGTTAATGTAGTCATTTAATTACACCTCATTCAATATAAATCGCATCACCCGCAATGGCATCGAATTTACACACTTCATAGCAGGCGCCACATTTAATACACTTTTCGACATCTAAATTATGTGGCTGTGCCCTGGGACCGCTAATGGCGCCTGTGGGGCAGGCTCGTACACACCGTTGACATCCTGTGCACTTTTCAGCAATGATTCGATAAATAATTAAATCCTTGCAGACACGTGCACGACACTTTTTATCCAAAATATGTTCTTTATATTCTTCTTTAAAATATTTCAATGTGGTGAGAACAGGATTGGGTGCTGTTGCTCCCAACTGGCAGAGCGAAGTCTCCTTCATCGTCTCTGCAACATCTTCCAAAATGGCTAAATGATATTCCTCACCTTTGCCCTGTGTGATCAGGGTTAAAATTTCTTTTAACCGCTTCAATCCCTCTCGGCAGGGAGTGCACTTACCACAGGATTCCTCTTCCAAAAATTCGACAAAGTATTTTGCCACATCAACCATGCAGGTATCCTCGTCCATCACAATCAATCCGCCCGATCCCATAATCGCACCCGCTTCGGCGAGTTTTTCAAAATCAACTGGCAGATCGATCAACTCTTCGGGTACGCAACCGCCCGACGGACCTCCCGATTGAACAGCTTTAAATTTTTTGCCTTTTGGGATTCCACCGCCAATATCAAAAACAATCGTCCGCAGCGAAGTCCCCATTGGTACTTCGACCAATCCTGTGTTATTTACCTTACCGACCAATGAAAAAATCTTGGTGCCTGTACTTTGTTTTGTCCCAATGCTGGCAAACCAGTCACCGCCGCGAAGAATAATCTGCGGCACATTTGCCCAGGTTTCGACATTGTTATTGTTGGTCGGTTTTCCCCATAGACCTTTTTGGGCAGGATACGGTGGTCGCGGTCGTGGACGCCCCACTTCACCTTCGATTGATGCAATCAAAGCTGTTTCTTCACCACAGACAAAAGCGCCACCGCCTCGCACCACATTCAATCTAAAATCAAAACCACTGTCTAAAATATTTTCTCCCAAAAGACCGTATTCGGTTGCCTGTTCAATTGCAATATTGATTCTTCGCAATGCTAACGGATACTCATCCCGAACGTAGACGAAACCTTCGTGTGCTCCAATGGCTTTGGCACCAATCACCATGCCCTCGAGCACAGCATGGGGATCGGCTTCCAAAACACTGCGATCCATAAATGCGCCAGGGTCTCCTTCATCGGCGTTACAGATTAAATACTTCACATCACCATCCGCCTTTTTGCAAAACTCCCATTTCATGCCTGTGGGAAAACCAGCACCACCACGACCTCGCAATCCAGATTTCTTTACTTCGCTTACGATTTCATCAGACGTCATTTCGGTCAGTGCTTTTGCCATTGCCTGGTAGCCGTCGTAAGCGATATATTCATCAATTTTTTCAGGATCAATTCTCCCCCGATTCCGCAGTACAACCAGCAACTGATGTTTGAAGAACTCAATATCGCTCATTATCGGAATTGGTGCCTGCTCCTTCGGCGGAACGTACATCAGCTTTTGGACTGGACGTCCTTTTACAAAATGTTCCTCGACTAAATATGGAATATCCTTTTCTTTTAATTCCTGGTAAAAAATATTTTCAGGCTGAACGACCATCACGGGTCCGCGTTCACAGAAACCATTACAGCCCGTAGTTACCACCGCAACTTCATTTTCCAGACCATTCTTGGCAATCTCTCTTTCCAGCGCTTCCTTTATATCAAAAGCATGATTCGACACACATCCAGTGCCAGTGCAAACAAGGCAGTGGCTACGATATTGTTTCAAATTCCCTCATCCTTCTGTTTGAATTTGATTGTTTTCTAATTTAAGTAATTCGGATATTTGGTAATTGGGTAATTGGGTAATGAGGCAATTAGGTAATTAGATATGTAGGTAATATGAATTAATCAAAAAGTAGCCCAATTACCTAATCACCTAATTACCTAATTTCCCATTTATCTTTCAATATTTTCCCAATATCTTTGGAATCATCTCCTGGTTTAATTTTCCGTGAAATTCATCATCGATAACAACCACGGGTGCTAAACCACAGCAGCCAACACAGCGCACGGATTTCAATGAAAACTTTTCATCGTACGTTG
>Ga0209427_10004137_pt1 | contig 16835 bp, 8 predicted proteins | sample DeeMarSWOR136_30_FD_187465 | JGI IMG/M metagenome (GOLD analysis project Ga0209427, IMG submission 187465) | Marine sediment microbial communities from White Oak River estuary, North Carolina - WOR-1-36_30 (SPAdes) (version 2) | ecosystem: Environmental > Aquatic > Marine > Intertidal zone >...
GTAGAACGATCCTCCCGAGGTGCCCACACCTCCACCACCCCATCCCCCCGTGTTCCGCGCAATGACGCAATTTGTCAAAGTCGCTGAGGCGTTACGGGCATAAATCCCACCGCCAAACCTTGCGGCTGTGTTGCTCATTATTTCGCAGTTGGTCATGGTCACGGACGAAGGCGTGGACGAATCATGGGACCCGCAACACACTCCACCACCAGCACTCATGGTTGAGTTGCCCCTGATAATGCACTCGGTCATGATCACGGACGAGCTGTCCCAGCACATTACCCCGCCGCATGCCCCTCCTTCTGCCGTGTTCCCCGCAACGATGCAGTCAATAAGAATCACGAAGGCCCCCGAGCAGGTCATCACTCCGCCGGCATGTTTCGCTCTGTTTTGCACTATGGCACAATTCCTCACTGTTCCGGAAGAAGCATGAAACAAGATGCCTCCGCCACACCAGGCGAACTCGGATTCACCAGGAACCCAAAGCCGAAAACCTGTACCTCCGGTGATCGTGAATCCTTCAAGAACGGAAGCGACGGTCTCGTTGTTCTCGAAGACCACGACGCTGGCTCGCTCAGTATCAGCCGGCGTGCCCATCCGAATGGTGGTCTCATCGGACCCGGTTTCGGACTTCACCGTGATGGCCTTGCCTCGAAATGTGATCGGCTCTGTGATGACATACTCCCCAGGTGCTACCAGCACAGTATCGCCATCTAAGGCTGCATCTATCCCCGCCTGTATAGTATCAAAATCCGCCTGGCCAACATCACCTACATAGATGGTCTTTCCCAAAGCCGCCGTGCATAAAATAGCCGGTACTGCGACCAGCATGGGAATTATCCATTGGATTTTTGGATTTGATACTCCTGCCATTTTCCTGTCCTCCTCGCCCCAATATTTGAGCGTTTGTGTTAACGCCTCTTATACGTAACTACTTGCAAAGAAAGAAGAGGATGCTTTTCAAATGGTGTCTCTCTGAAAAAGTAATATATCATAACTCAACAAATTCGTCAATCAAAGAGAGTTGTAAAATACCCGAATTCTTCAAAAAAGTCACCTCTTTCAGCAGCTAAAAAACACCCTGATTTCCAGGTGACTTCATGGTCGAGTAGACGTAAAGCTCTATCACTTAGGCATGCTTTGCATTCCCGGTTTCTCCCGCGATGGAACAAATATCTGCAAATGAGCTTGATCCGACGGGCTGAAATGATTATAATCGACATGTAATCTTAGTCATCAAGCCCCTGTGGATATCTCGCTTTTTCCTCTCCCTCCGCTACGCAGGGGCTTTACTATCTATTAACGCCGAAGCACGACAGAAAGAAAACTGGCGAGCGTTCCTCCGCAGCCGCCCGCCTTATTATCTCAGGGACGCTTAACTTGCTGGTATCAACATCATCGGCAAATGACCTCGTTTTCTTGAGCTGTGAAACGTCAAAATTCTTCAAGAAGTCACCTCCTTCATGAGCTAAAAAACACCTTGATTTCCAGGTGACATTATGTCTCTAAAATGTCTCCACGAACGTTGATTTTGCCTATATCGAGTCCGAATAAATGTTAATTTTTTGCGAAAAAGCGAATATTTATTGACAATTTTTATGTGTGATCGGATTAAGTAAACGGTGATGGAGAAATGTATTAATTGGGTAATTCTTTTTGGGAAAAACAAGGGCCAGCAATCCCTCTAACTGCCGGCCCTTTGGCTATATTGGGTGTTATTTTTTTGAGTTAGTCCTTTGCTTTCGCCTGCTTGCAGTAGAACTCTACTCAGCAGGTGGGATTTCTTCGAACAAATGTTCAGATAATACTATTAGATCCTGAACATCTACGATATGGATACTGATCATTGTTAGGATTCATCTGACATTTTAAAAGACAAGGGCCTATATCAATTCTTTCGATATAGACCCAAAGTTTTGAAATCAAATTCACTTAAGTGTCAAATCTCTATTTATGGCGCTGGTCGATAAAGGCGAATATCGTCGAAAAACATTGTGCCTGAACCACCATCTCCTGTTGCACCGCTCTTGTTGCCCAGACCGATTGCAATCTTATCAACTTCTGCAAGGTTGATCCCTTGATCTGCGAATGCCTGTAGTGGGATGATCCATTGAGTCCAGGTGTTGTTCTGCGCCGACATCGGGTCTTCGTGGGCAACTACAGCAGTGGCACCACCGGTATCAGAGATTGCCACGTACAACGGCTCAGCATCATTGCTGAGGATGCCGATGTCCCGGCTCATCCACTGCTCACCAACATTCCCGGTCATCGTAACATTAGAGAAGACAGCCTCAGTTGTCAGGGCCGAGGTACGGCTGGTCAACGCCAGGCCGATATAGACTTCCGAGCCCATTGTAACCTTCGGCGAATTATCGCCTGCGACTGGCTGCCATGTAGTGCCATCGGCCGAATGGGATACTAAGAAGTTGCCTTCAATGTCACGTTCCAACCTTACCCAATGAGGGGCATTGATTCCTCCCTGGTTCGTATAGAAAGTAGTACTGCCAATATTTGTGCGACCCATGGAGGAAACACCTATAGCGGTCGTAACGCACGCAAAGCGATGCTTCGAGCCTCCATCGAGTGTCTCGCGTATCATCACGCCGGCCGGGGCAAAGGGGTGCGTCTCCAGGATGCTCTCGACCTTCGCCGTAATCGATCCGGGCCCATTGAGTGTCTTGTAGGCAAAGTGGAACTGATCGTAGTATTCACCTGGTCCGGGCCCGTTATTCCAGATACCTGCACCCGATGCGGTCATTGTGTAAGTACCCGCCGGATTTTCTGTAAAGCTACCCGTCGAGCCTGGAATACCTCTAAACCACAGGGACAATTCCGTATAGTTTGTTTGGGTCCAATCCTTCAGAACCATCAATGACAGCGCCGCCTGCGAATTCCATACACCGTCGGTATTGTTGTATAAGAATGGCATGGATTGTGAGCCGCTGTGGACAATCGTCTGCTCTGCATAAGGTGACGACAAATAACCGACCTGCGCACCATTATCAGCGATGCCGGAACCTCCGGTCCAACTCTGCCAGATAGCCTGGCCGTCAGCATCACTATCGGTGTAATCCTCAAAGTCGTCCACTATTAGAAAATCATCTGTCTTAAAGCTCCAGACATCACCTTTGTAAGTGCCAACATCATCAGATTCATCGACACGCCAGTAGTAAGTTTTTCCTGGCTCAAGCGGGTCGGGATAGTTAGCTGTCTCTTTCATTTGGTCACCACCGGTGGCATTCGCCACGGCGTCGAAATCCTCGCCGAAGTACACAGTGTGCAATTCCGCTTCAAAACCAGATTTCCAGCTAAGAATTATATCCAGCTCGACAAACTCAGCCCCATCAGTTGGATTGGGATCATAAGCTGTCTTGGGAGGAATCGTGAAATTCCAGACAGGGCCTTTCCACGGGCTGTTAGGATTTGCATCATTGACTTCATCAATTCGCCAATAGTAAGTAGTGCCGGGAACAAGGCCATTGGGAAAGGCAAAGCCCGGAAAGCCGGCTACATAGAACGTCGAGGCCTGGTTGCCGCGGAACGTGTCGCCTATTCCGTCGTTCACATCATCAAAATTCCCACCCATATACACATCATGTGAGGTCGCAAAAGCTCCGGCCATCCATGATAGATTGATCCACGTTTGTTCATGGATGCCGCCATCACGCGGATTCGGCACACGGGCTTCGGCAGGCCGTACTCAGCTACACGCAGCAGATCTTCGATACCGGGTGGGTTAACCGTCTCTCGCCACACATCTACATCGAAAATTCGAACAAATCCCCGGGTCCTATCAACCGGTACAAAGTGCTTTACCCATGCGGCGGCGTTTCCGTTGCGGTCTGTCGCTAGAATTGTGAAGGCATCGGGATCGTCAACGGGTGTCCACCGTATCGATGTCCACGTTTGGGTTAGCCCCCATTCGACTCCTGCATCTGTGATGGTCACTTCGCTGTTGGTGTTGTTATTCCAGTTCATCCCCGGGATATCCAGGATACCGGCCATGCCGAATGCCCACCAGTTAGTGCGGGTGTTGTCGGCATGTCCAACATACCAGAGCGGGATATCGGCATAGACGACAATCTTGCCCCCGGCATTGAGGTACTGTCGCAGCGTGCACTCGGCCGTAAGGGTTTCGACTATCGTCTCCGGCGCAATGTCCTGGCAAAACACGACCACGCTCGCGGCATGGTCTGCAAGGCGAGCGTCCATCCATGCCTTGAGTTGATCGGCGTCGAGTATCTCGTAGCCGGCGGATGCGAGATCATCTCGGACCTCTGTGGCTGTGTTTTCATCGGCCCAGTTCGTTGGATAGCGCGCGTCATAATAGGCTGCCAGATGCACTCCCCACCCCGGTACTGGAACAGACACAAGCAGCAGTAGCATAAAGACGAAACAAGCTGGCTGGCTTGTCTTAAAATAATTGTAAGTTTTCATTTTTCTTTCTCCTTGAGATGGAATTTTCATTCTAATGGTTTCTAATAGTTTCCGATCTTTCTAATCCGCATCATTGACCTTCTGAAGTATCAATAATTTGTACACGTATTACCCCCGCAGTATAATTACTGGAGAATGAAAATTTCGTACAAAAAATGTTCAGAGACAGTATCGCAAATCGTATTTGTTAATCTACCAGCCCTTCCTTTTCTCTTAAAGAAAGGGCTGGAGCTTATGTGATAGTATCCTCCTCTGGAACTCCTGCAGTATTCTACTTCATACCAGCCTGCTGAGACCACCCACTTGCATATGTGTTCATTCACCGTGTAGGTCAACGATGAAACCCTCAAAATCCAGTGCGTATGGTGGTTCCGGAGTAACAGTGAAGTCGATAATTAAGTCCTCAATGAGCCTCATTCCAGCGAAATCTCCTGTGCCGTTGTAGACGGCATGGCCAACGCCCACCCAGTCTGTGTATATTACGTTATATGTTCCTTCGAAGGTTCCGCTCAGTTCTTCCCAAGTCAGGTACGAACTCGAGTACCCCGATTCATCGCCATTTCCTGTTGCGTAGTCGAAATTTATATTGGTTACACCTACACCTGGACCTTCAAAATCTCCCTCGTGAACCCAATTTGAAACCTTACCTCGAAGGTGCCAGATTCCGTCGTCATCGGTCCACTCCCTTAGGGGCTCCTGTTCGATCGGTGTGATATAAGCTGTGCCTGTTACATGATGGGTCTTTGTGACCTTGGCCCAGGCAATCCCGCAGATAAGCAGCATGGCGGCGAGCAGGATTACACCGATTAGAATTTTGGTTCTTGTCATTTTCATTTCTTGTTCCTTTCTATGATTTGCAGTATTATGATATGAGTCTCGGCTCGGACGTGCAAACCATCCGTCCGGGCTGAGCTGGGCCGGTGAGTTATCGACTTAGCGGTTTGACACTCACCGGCTGCTTTTTTGAACTACAACTTGTTTGAAATCTTGCTTCTTCAAGTTACTGGCTCTTAAACGTCACCTCCTTTCTGTTTGGCGCTGCTCGGCCTCGAGTGCGTTAATCCTCTCAAATGAAGGCGCCCGCCAGAAATAAGCGGTGCCTTCGATGTCAACAACACAAATCATATTGCCGTCTGGAGAAAATTGAACATCACTTATAATAGGCGAAAGGCCTGTACCGAATCTTGCAATTTCCTGCCTTGTCGAGGAATCCCATAACATGATGGCTCCGTTACCAAGGCTTCCCGTAACCAGGCGCCGGCCATCCGGTGAAAAGGAAACACTGTGAAAGGATCTCCGCCCTCGCAGCCGACCAACAAACTGGCGAGTTTGCCAGTTCCAGAGAGTGATAAAATCCCCTCTTGAAGCCGAGGCCAGCAATGGATCGGTCGGCGATACGGCGATGTGACCGGACCTTCTTGAGTTGACACGAACCCGGGTTATTTCTTTCGAATGAGCAATATCCCACCAAACCAAATCCCGGTCACTCGGACAGAGAAGCATATCTGAATCATGCGGAATCGCACAGTAGCCTTTCCAGTATCTCTCAATATTAAGTCCGATTTCCACCCTGGATATCAACTGCCATGTGTGTACATTCCATAAGGAGATTTTGTTGCCGGCCTCCAGGGCGACTAATGACTTGTCATCAGCCGAAAATCCTACAGGGAGAATCGGTTCCGATTCAACGCTTCGGCGAGCAACAACCTGAAGGTTTCCCGCATCTAAGACCCACAACCGCCCTGAACCGGTTCCTGCGATCAAATAATCTCCGTTCGGAGACAGGATGGTTGAACATTCAGGCCCGAGTTCTTGAGATAATGCATGCTGTTTCGATAATGTAATCGTATCCCAAATGCCGACAGCCCCATTTTCATTGACTGTATAAAATGAGCGACTGTCCGCTGAAAACACCACCTGTCGAATATTCTTTTCGGCCAAAACGTGCTCGCGATAAGGTGGTAGCGGGGCATTCATATCCCATTCAAGAATTCGTTTATCACTGCCTCCACTGACTGCTCGGGATTCGTCGGATGTTAGCGCAAAAGATTTAACCTCAGATTGATGTCCTTTTAACACTCTTGTGGTTACACGATGATTCATATCCCAGATACGAATCGTGTTATCACTGCTTGCACTTATTAGCTGTTTACCGTTCGCAGAAAACGCTAACGAGGCTACCCAACCACCATGCCCGATCAGTGGTGGTTCTTGCTCCCATGAGGTGGTATTCAGAAGTCCAATCTTACTAATCTCGTATCCCGAACCAATCGCTACATAATGCCCATCGGGAGATATCGCAAGGGTAGTTCCGTCATCTAGGGCAGGTTGCCGATGCTCAATACGCCCGGTGGCAACGTCAACGATTTTCAATTCGTCCGCTCCACCTATGGCCAACCTATGACCGTCTGGAAAAAAGGCAATATCAAGATAAGCCTCACGAGCCTCAACGGGCCATTGATGGATGGTTTCCTGCCGGCGCCAATCCCAAATGATTGCTGCCACCGGTCCAATCGTGGCAAGAATCTTGTCGTCGGGCGAAAATGAAAAAGATTGAATATTTCTTTCAAACGGGATTAAGGTTTGAATTTCCCATGTGGCCGTATCATAAATATGGATTTCGTGAGTGTCATTCTCATTCCTATGATGTAGAGCAAGATATTTTCCAGAATTCGAAAATACAATTCCTCGCGATGATCCGCTGGGAAGGCGAATGTGCTTCAGCTCCTCTCTGGTTTGGAAATTCCACAAGCGTCGAATAGAATTTTTGCCCGTGGGTCCCAGATGAAATTCACTGGATACCATATATCGTTGATCAGGGCTGATTCGCACCGCGAATACTTCATCCATTTCCGCCGGTGTGTCCCAGATGTGAACGGCGTCACTTTGGGATTGTGCCCAGGCGTATCGCCACTCCCAGCCGCGGAAGTCAGGTTCTCCAGGTTTTGGAACGTGTTGGCGCACGCTCTCCTGTGCCCGGCCAAACAGATTTTCAGCCATTGCACGAAACGCTAGGGACATATCGGAATTGTATACACGTCTCAGGGCTTTACGTTCTTCCTGCACCGCTCTTTTGCGGGCGATATTTGCTATCCGTGCTTGCCATATACTTATCCCAATACCTGACAACAAGGCAATGACAACCGCTACGGCCGCCGTGTAAATGACTTTGTTGCGGCGCCAAGCTTTCTGTAATTTGTAAACCGCACTGGGTGGTCGGGCGACAACAGGCTCATTGTTGAGGTGTCGCTTGATATCTGCTGCGAGTCCATTGGCAGTTTGAAAGCGACGGATTCGATCTTTCTCTAGGCACTTCATAACAATCCAGTCAAGATCGCCCTTTACTGATTTTCTCAACGAATCCGGGCTGCTCTGGCGATACGCTGCAATGCCGGTCAAAGCCTCTCCTATTGTACTTAACTTGGTGGATGGTTTGAGTGGATCCTCCTCTTGAATGATTCGCTGCATCTCGGCATATCCCTTGCTCCTTAACTCCACGCTGTCTAAAGGTGTTGTTCCTGTGAGTAGTTCATAGAGCAAGACTCCTAAAGAATATATATCAGTCCTTGTATCAATATCAAGATCACTGAACTGTGCTTGTTCAGGGCTCATATAGACCGGCGTACCGATCATTTGCGCATGTTGCGTAAACAATGTTTTTTCCGTTAGTTTCTGATTGGTGGCTCTGGCAATACCAAAATCAATAATCTTCGGCACAGCTCTATCATCGTGAAGAGTAACCATGACGTTTGATGGCTTGATATCACGGTGAATGATTCCCTTCTGATGAGCGTGTTGTACTGCGTTACAGACTTCTATAAACAAGTCCAGGCGTTCCTGATTGTTGAGCATATTCTTGTCGCAGTATTCTGTGATCGGGACACCTCTCACCAGTTCCATAATGAAATATGGACGGCCGGTATCTGTTGATCCGACATCCAATACTTTTGCGATGTTGGGATGGTCCATCAGGGCCAACGCTTGGCGTTCTGCTTCAAATCTTGCTATAACCGACTTGGTATCCATGCCAAGTTTTATGATCTTCAGAGCTATTTTGCGACGAATAGGCTTTTGTTGCTCTGCCATATAGACCACAGCCATACCACCTTCGCCAATCTTCTCCAACAACTTGTAGCGGCCTATCGTAGTACCGGGGCCCTCAACAAGAGAAGAACAATTAAGTATAACGTCTTCACCCCATGGTGGGGCCTCGAGAAAATCATCCTTAGCATCATATGCTCTGAGTAGATTCTCGATATGACTCAACAGCTCAGGATTGTCTCCACAGGTCATCCGGAGATAATCAGCTCGCTCCGATATCGGCTTTGTAATAGCTGCGTGGAAAATCTTCTCTTCGTTATTTGTTTTATCTACCATATGATCTAGTCCATAAATCCTATTCCACTATACAGTGCGACAAAACCGCCCCAAATCCCCTCAAAAAAATCTAAAATTCAAAAAAAATTCACTTAGGATTGTGGATGTTTCGTTGTCGATCGATTTCCGTGCGAAGCCAGCAACGTGCGTAGATCCAATGTCTCTCGGCTGTGGCATGGGAGATATTCAGGATTTGGGCAGCTTGGGGTATGGTTAATCCAGCAAAATATCGTAGTTTCACGAGATCAGCCTTGAGTTTGTCCTTCTGAGTGAACCGATCCAGAGCCTCGTCTAAAGCAATGAGTTCATAAGAAATATGCTCGTCCGACTTTGTTTGCGCAGATTCGTTCAATTCAACACGTTGGAATCCACCTCCATGTTTGATTCGACCTTTGCGGCGCGCATTCTCGACTAGAATCCTTCTCATTGCCTCTGCTGCAGCTTTGAAGAAATGTCCCCTGCTGTTCCAATTTTGGTCTACTCCCTCAACCAATCGAATATATGCTTCGTGGATCAGAGCAGTTGCTTGAAGCGTCTGTCCAGGCCGTTCCTGTGAGAGTTTCTGAGCGGCAAGAAGACGTAGCTCTTCATATACTAATGGGAGCAACTCATCTGCGGCTTTAGTGTTTCCTCGTTCTATCGCGTTCAAAATTTGTGTAATGTCAGTCATAATTCTTCTCGGATCTGATCGTCAATATGTATTCACACTATTATATCGATTATTAAGAGATGATTCAAACGCTACTCTGACCGACCTCTATGAAGCCCAGAGTAAGAAGGAAAAGGCTTACCAGCGACGAGCAAAACTGCCGCAAACAAAAGCTGTGAACAAGTGATATAATTTAAAGAAAGTTATCACTTTCAGAAGCTAAAAAACACCCTGATTTACATGGTGACTTTATGACACCAAAATGTTACTACAAATACTGATTTTGCCTCTATCAAGTCCTAAAAAATGTCAATTTTTTGCAAGAATTTAAATATTTCTCAGAAATTTTTTACTTCTATCGGATTAAGTATACGGCGCAAAAGAAATGTAGCAATCGTGTAATTGTTCTAAGGGTATTATCTTAAAATAAACGGGGCCTATACCGAATCAATCAGTACAGGCCCTGTGTTAACGCAAATCTGCAATTTCAACTGTACAAGTTAAATTATCATGTAAATTCCAGCTTACGGTGCCGGTTCTGGTGCTGGCCGATACAGCCGGATATCGTCAAAGAACACTATACCCGAACCACCAGACTGTGGATTGTCCGCACCGCCAAAACCAATAGCCAGTTTACTGACATCAGTCAGGACAACACCCTGATTACTCAAGTCCGCCAGAGGAATATTCCATTCCGTCCAGGTGTTTATCAGTGCTGCATCAAGATTGGCGTGGTACACCGTCGCTGCCGTGCCGCTACCATCTCCCACAGTTACATACATCGGCTCAGCTTCATTACTGAGCATCCCGATGTCCTGGTTGACCCACTGGCCCGTACCATCACTTGTAACGTTGGAGAATTTGGCCTCACACGTTAGAGCAGTGTCATGGCTGGTCAGCGCTAAGCCTATGTACATAGGTGTATTCATGGCGACCGTCGTCAGATTCAACTGTGTCCACGTGCTGCCGTCCGCTGAATAATAGGCCCTGACAAGTCCGCCTACTGTACGCTCCAATTTTACCCACTGAGGGGCGGTAATGCCTTCTTCGAAAAACCTGTCCGTAATACCGCCTGCGGTGTTGCGAAACTGGAACCGGACCCCGTTTTCAGGGGTAATGAGCAATGCGACGTTGGCCGAGTCTGCCTCAAGTGTATCACGAATCATCACGCCGGCCTTGGCAAAACCGTGTGTGTTCTCCACGCTCTCGACCTTTGCTATAATCGAGGCGGCGCCGGAGTGCTCCTTCCAGGCGAAGTGGAACTGGTCAGAGTTACCCCAGATGTCCTCGCCCGAGGCGACCATCGTATATGTTCCAGTCGGGCCTTCAGTGAAGCCGGCGACATACGATGGATGGCCTCTGAACCACAGCGACAATATCCCAACGTCTTCTCTGGTCCAATCCTGCGCGGGACTAAACGAACGTTCAGCTTCTGAATAATTTGCTGTACCACTGTTGTCGTAGAAAAACGGCATTGACTGCTTGCCCCCGTGGACAATACTTTGCTCGGCGGCAGGAGGATCAGGATAGCCGACAGTAGAGCCGTTTGCCTCGACCTCCCATCCGTCTAACCATGCTTCATATATAATGTCGGGCGAAAAATCGGTGTAGTCCTCAAAATCGTCCACGATAAAATGGTCGATTACCGTGAAGCTCCACGTATTTCCTTTCCATGGACTATTCGGCTCGGCATCATTGAACTCATCGACCCGCCAGTAATAACTCTTGGCGAATTCGAGAAGGCCGGGGGGGTCATAAGTAGTATCTTCCTGGTTTTGGCTGACCAGTACGCCCTGCGGATTGGTCCTGCTGGCTTCGTTGACATCGTCGAAATTGTCACCGAAGTACACATCGTGCGAGACCGCTTTGGGGCCGGGCTTCCAGGAAACATCTGCCCATGTATCCAGATAGAGAGCACCATCAGCCGGTTTTGGTCCCCAGGCGGTTGGTGGTATCCCGCCTTCCATGGCGCCGAGTATTTCGGGCTCCGACAAGGCATGATCGTACATCCTGACATCATCAATCGCGCCAATCCAATCACACCCCCACCCTTCCGAGCCAATGAGGACAGGGGTGCTGCTGCTGGTAATCGCGCCCATTGGGGTCGAGTCGGTCTCCTCTCCATTGAGATAGCATTTCAGCGTCGTGCCGTCATACGAGCATGCGATGTGGCACCACTCGAAGCGCTCCAGTTTTTTGCCGACGAAGGCCCAGGCCCTGGGCGACGTATTGAACGTAAACGCCATGTTGGGCTCAGGAGCGCCTTGGCCCCACCCATATCGAACCTGAAAGCTCCAACTGGGACTCATCCCCTGCATCGCCTTGGCCATCGGCGCCGTCGTTGTGAGATTTCCTTCCGGGTCATCGGCGTCAGGTCTTATCCAAAGGGCTATGGAGATCGGACCCGTGATGTCCAAGCTGGCGTCATTGCCGCAATCGATGTAGTCCCCGCCGCCACCGGGGACGCCCAAGCCGTGGAACTCCAGGGCTAGCCCCTGGATGCCGGGGATCCATGTGGGATTGTTCACGATGGTCCCGTCGTTGCCCTTGCCACTGATATCGGCCACCGTGGTGCCGGAACCATCATCGAGTGTCCAGTGACCCACCAGATCGGCGCGCACGCTGCTTGCTGCACTCAGGACAAGAATAAAAGAAACCAGATAAATCAATTTTCTACACATAGTGGTCCTCCTTCAAAAAGTTAAATTAAAACAATTATAAATTATGTTTTGGCCACACGCCAAAATTTTCGTTTTTTTCAACGGGCATCAAAAAACTCATCTATGAGAGTGTCACCCACACAGCTTACGGCTCTGGCATTGGAGCATACAGCCGAATATCATCGAAGTACATCGTACCTGAACCACCAGCCTGCGGATTGTTCTTATCACCTAATCCAAGAGAAATAGTATTGACGTTGGCCAGGTTCACACCCTGGTCTGCAAACGCTTGCAGGGGGATACTCCATTCTGTCCAGCTGCCTGTCTGTGCTGCATCAGGATTTTCATGATTGACCACTGCGTTGCCGTCGAGAGCAACGTACAAATTCTCAGCAGCATTACCTGAGCTGCCTCGGAACCAAATCGTCAGAGTTTTAACATCATTGACTGTCCAGTCACGATTTGAAGTCAATGTCAAAGTTGCTTCGGATTTGCCAACAGCGTTGTCGTAAGCAAACGGCATTGATTGGTTACCGCTGTGAACGATACTTTGCTCGGCAAAGGAAGGTTTATCATATCCCACGAGAGAGCCGTTTGACGGATCGTCTAATCCATCCAACCAAGCAAGAAAAATCCTGTTGCTATTGGGATCATCCGGGTCGAGGTCATTATAGCTCTCAAAGTCATCCACGACAAGAAAGTTGGCCGTAGTGAAGCTCCAGAGTGGACCTATCCAAGGGCTGTCGGAGTTGGCGTTATTGGCCTCATCTATACGCCAATAATAAGTTGTATTCCACTCAAGCTGTCCCGGATCATAACTTTCAGAACCGAGGTTACCGCTTCCTTTATATTCAGGCGAACTTGTATCTGCGTTTTTGACCGCATCTTTATTTGTGCCGAAATAAATTTCATGTGAAGCACCAAAGACTCCCGGTAACCAGCTAAGAATCGACGTCTGCGTTACATCCACTGCTCTATTAGCCGGGTTCGGGCTACCAACGGCACCCTCAGTAAGAAAGCTCCAGACATCGCCTTTAAATGTGTCGGTGGCATCAAACTCATCGATCCGCCAGTAGTAGGTCTCACTCAACTTAAGTGTGCCGGGATCATAAGTTGTCATTCCCTGAGAAGATCCACCAGCGGCATTGTTCACATCGTCAAAGTTGTCACCGAAATATACGGTGTGTAATTTCGCACCGAAACCTGGTATCCAGCTAAGGTCTGCATCCGGGTCTACAGACTCTGCTCCATGAACCGGTTCGGGCGCATAGGCGGTCTTGGGTGGAACCAGAAAGCTCCAGACATCGCCTTTCCACGGGCTGTTTGGCTCGCTGTCGTTGACCTCATCAATCCGCCAGTAATATGTTGTACCTGGAACAAGGCCATCCGGATAAGCAAAACCGGGGAAGCCGACAACCAGGAAAGTCTCAGTCTGATTACCTTGAAATGCGCCTTCACTGCCGTTGTTCACATCTTTAAAATTATCACTGAAATAGACATCGTGCGAGACCGCGCTATCACCCGGGTACCAATTAAGATTCGCCCATGTATCGGCATGTATGGAACCATCAGCCGGGGTGGGACCAAAGGCAACGGGAGAACTCATCCCCTGCATAAGCTTTTTAACTTCTTCCTGCGAAAGTGCCCGCTTGAATACACAAAAATCATCCAGTAAGCCGTTAAATTGCCAGCTGTCGTCAACGTCCTGTCCCAGGCGAGCACCTCCATGATTCACACTGCCCCAATTGTTGGCTGCCAAAACACCTGGTTGCGCTTCCACAAAATCGTTGCCATATTCTGCAATTAATTCCCCGTCGACGTACATAGCGCCGCCTCCATACTCGCCGGGAACTAATTCCCAAGTAAGTGCCATGTGGTGCCATACACCGTACTCTATAGTTCCTTCATACGCATTGATGATGTATTTGTTATCGGCGTCGCCTATATGAGCGTGGTACTGGTCGTTGCGAACATAACCACCGTGACACCAGGAATGCGGATCTGCCAGTGCACTGAATACCGTCTGTGTACCGCCTGTATTCTCAGGTTTCATCCAGTAGGCGAGTGTAAAAGCAGTCGTCGGAATATATTCGAGAGGGAAGTTAGGACCGTCCAAGTCGAGATAACTGCCATCACCAGTGATTTGGCAAGCTTCTGAACCCCTAAGGCCGGCACCAGCAAGTCCACTAACGTTGCCGACCACAGTAGCGTCATTACCCTTACCGGATTTGTCGAGGACAAATAGGTTATTACCAAAGCCCTCAAAGTCATAGTATATAACAAGAGACGGGTCATCAGCAGAAAAAGTGTTACCAACCCAAAAAAGCACAAAAACGAAAGAAAATAAATAAATCAATTTTTTAGACATAATAATTCTCCTTCAAAAAAGTTAAATAACCATGCTTTTGCAATGCACCTAAACATCTATTATTTTCAACATATGAATTATTTATTAAAATATGAAAACCACATTCTGGAATACAAAGTCATCCTTACATCCAACTCTGTACCCTGAATATTAACTCCTCCTCATACTCGAAAAATTACAGGAATTGCGCCCGCTGGAAGAACTTAAAGCTGTAGATGCCCTACCGTACGGGTATAAAATCAATCCTATTTATACCAAAACACCAACTTTCCCGTCAAGGAAAATCCCTTAGATTTTGAATTGGCAAAGTTCCTGATAAAACTGTACAAAAACATGGAAAAAATAATCCCATTTTCACGAGCTGCAAAATCCCAGAATTCCTCGAAAAGTCACCTCTTTCAAGAGCTAAAAAACACCACAATTTTCCGGTGACATCTTGTCACCATTTTGACACCACAAATACCAATTTTGCCTATATCGAGTCCGAATAAATGTCAATTTTTGCGAAAATACAGATATTTTTTGACAATTTTCTATGTGTAATCGGATTAAGTATACGGTGACGAAGAAATGTATCGGTCAAATAACTCTTTTTGGAATAAAAAAGGGCCGACAACTCTCTCAAGCTGTCATCTCTTTAACTATGTTGGGCGTTTGGTTTTCACCGAAGTAGCCTATTGTGGCAGGGCCTCGATTTCCTCTGCGGTTAGGGCCACGTTATAGATGCGAACGTCGTCGATGATGCCGTTGAAAAATTCGCTGGACGTGTCCCAACTGCCAAATAGTAGTGGATTGTCATTTGAAACATGTGTTCCCGTATCTTGGCCGACGCTGGATCCGTCAATGAACATTTCGACGTCCGATCCATTCCACGTCAGCGCAACGTGATACCATATGGCAGGTGTAGAAATGGGTGTGGAAACATAGCCTTGCCCCCAGACCCCCCCTCAAGAGTGCTTCCATTAAATTCGATGCCATAGTCATCTTCTTTTATAACCACTGAATGCCACCCGCTTGGGATCGAGGAAGGTCGCATCCAACATGTGAGGGTGAAGGATCCTGTTAGGTCAAAATCCCCTATTGCAACATAATCATCTACCCCATCAAATTCCAGCGCACCGCCTATAAACCCAGACACCCACTGCGGACCGCCGTTAAGGGTGCCGTGATTGTTGCCAGCGCTATCGTAGGCAATGTCGCCCTCTGTCTCGTCCAGCTTCCAGTGCGCTATCAGGGGAGAATATTCCGGCCAATCATCGGAGCTTATGGTCTCGCCGACCTGCAAAATCTTTACTGGGCACGCAGCCAATTCGGCAAATGTCTCGGCGTCGCTTAAGGTGCCAACAATTCGATCCCAGTGGTAGGGTATGGCCAATTTAGGCTGTATATACTGGGTCGCCTCTGCTGCTTCGACCGCATTCATTGTGTACGTGCCGCCTGCGGGAAGAATAGCCACATCAATATCTCCAAGCGATTTCATTTCCTCTATCAGGTCTGTATCTCCCGCGACATAAATCCGTTGCGAGCCGAGCTCTATTATGAACCCGACCCAGTTCCGTGATTTGGGATGGTTTGGCTTGTTTGTATTATACGAAGGCACCGCGATTATATTAACATTGTCAAATTCTATGGTCTGGCCGGGAGCAATCGACTGCCCGCTGCCATACTGTTGGATAACATCAGGAGGCCCGATGAATTGCGTATCGGAATTGGACACCCGCGAAATATCCGAAGGCGAGTAGTGGTCACCGTGAGTATGAGTAACACACACTAACATGGCATCATGGAGCGATTCGGTCAATCCCTCCGGGTCAACATATACTACACAATCTTCCGTCCAGACCTTCACACTTGAATGGCCCAGCCATTGTATGTAAACGACGGGGCCTGCATCAGATAACGACATACTCGCTTGGGACGTACCGCCATAGGCACCCATATTGATAATTCCGCCGTTCGGCATTGGCTCATCACCAATTGAACTATTTGGATCGCCGGCATCAATACATGGGCTCGTCAACTCATCCTGAACCCAACTTTGACTGTTCGGGTCCCACCGGCCTGCTTGCGATTTCAAATGAAAGTCATCATTGTTTGGATCTGCAAAAAGTGGATCAGCGTCGATATTGCCCTCGTCCCAGTTGAGGGTGCCGCCTTGAACATAGACTTCGGCCTGGCCACCAGCTACGTCGCTATAGGCAATGGTTAAAGTTGATACAGAATCCTCCACTGAAATATCGCGCCCCTTAGGAGATGCATTGGCCCAAATTATGCTATTGGTGACCGTTGCAGAGCCTTTCCAACAGCCCAATCCGCTGGCTCCCCATGTGCTTCCCCCCGAGTT
>Ga0209427_10004138_pt1 | contig 16827 bp, 14 predicted proteins | sample DeeMarSWOR136_30_FD_187465 | JGI IMG/M metagenome (GOLD analysis project Ga0209427, IMG submission 187465) | Marine sediment microbial communities from White Oak River estuary, North Carolina - WOR-1-36_30 (SPAdes) (version 2) | ecosystem: Environmental > Aquatic > Marine > Intertidal zone >...
ACTCCGGCATGACACGATTCTTTATGCAAAGCAATCCTACACTTGGGAGCTTACCAGCATGCCAGAGCTGGTGAAGGGCTACGTCGAGCCAATACCAAGCCTCTATGCCAGACTGGCATCTCTCTGCTTGATGATGATAGGTGGTCTGGATTCTAGGGGGCTGCTCTCATCCATGATTAGCTCAAAGCTCTGGAAACTCCATGATCTTCTCAGAGATTTCCAGGCAATCTCTGTCAAAGAGCTGAATGGGACGCCCTTGGATGTTGAGGAGTTCCGCTTGATTGAAGGTAGCGGGAAGACACTTGGAGACATTGTGGCACTACCAACTGACGACTTCCTCGTTTCCGATGCCGATGATGATATGGCTGTTGTAGCAGATGTGCACACAGATCCAAATGAGGGCGAGGTCTTAGAAGAGGCGATCGGTAGGCCGATGATCATCTATGTTGCAGTCCAAGTTGATGAACAGGTGATTCTAACCAGAGGCGGCACGTTCTCCTACTACGAGTTCAAGTGGCCGATGGATGACCGTCTGACCGATGAGGCGTGGCAAGAGATGCTTGCTGATGGTAAAGAACCAGCCTTTCCGTCATGGACAGGAAGCTTCATTGTCAATCAAACCGCCGTAGTTCTATCCAACAATGCATCAGTTGCCAGACAGAAAGTGTAAGATAGCATGCCTAGGGAGCTTCTCTCTAACTCCTATGGAAACGATTATTGAGGTATTCAGATACTTTGTTGGTTGGTGCTCGAAGGACGGGTTATTGCGCAAAGATGGCCCGGAGTTTGAGTTCTATTCTGAAGGCTGGTTCGAAACTGACCCTATCTACATGCACTTTCCGATTGAGAGAACCTCACTTACTCCAGCTCCATTGGTCTTCTTTATCATTAACCTTATTATGGCTCCTGCAATCCCGTAGAACCATAGCAACCGGGAGTGCATAGCGACAAAAGAATGAGGGTAACTTGCCTTTCATTCGTGAGGATGGAGCTATTGCTAATGAGAGACCAAGACGACGGCAGTATGGTAATGAAGGCTGTCTTGATAGGCGACGGAGCAGTCGGTAAGACGAGTATTCGTCGGAACTATCTGGGAGATGACTTCATCGAAGGTCATCTCGCCACAATCGGCGTGGATCTCGCAACTAAGAAAGTACTCTTCGGAGAGGACATTGTCAAGTTCATTATCTGGGACCTCGCAGGCCAACCGACTTTTGAGAAGGTGAGAGGCCATTATTACCATGGATGCCACGGCATAATTCTGGTCTACTCGGTTGTAGACAGAGACTCGTTTGACAATGCTTCCAAGTGGCTTGTCGAGGCCTACAAGAATATGGGCCCACTTCCTCCCACAGTAATCGTTGGAAACAAAATCGATCTCCGTCCGGGACTGCCGAAGGAAGATGTCGTCACACCAGAAGAGGGAATCCAGTTCATGGAATATTTCATAGGAAAACTTGGCGTCCCGGCAGTGTTCAGAGAAACCAGTGCCAAGACTGGCGAAAACATTCAAGACACCTTCCATGAACTACTTAGGATGATGGGTGAGGCCGACGCTCGAAAGGAGTCCGACGTATTCGTAGGCTGAGTCTTCGGAAGCATTTTCTTTCCTTTGCTTCTCACAGATTCACTGGACATCGAATCGGAGATTAATGTCGTATCCAAACCCATATATATCGCACTAGATATATATCTGATTAGATATATCCCATACGATATTATTCGGACGGTCAAGGTAATGAGTTCGGACAGCAACAAAGAGGGGTCCACACCCACTGAAATGTCAGAGATTCTTTCGGACTTCTCGCAGTTCTACATAATGCTCCTTTTGAATGAGGGGCCCATTCATGGCTATGGTGTGATGCGGGCATTCAAGAACCGCACTGGGAACGCGCTAAGCGCCGGGACCTTGTATCCGTTTCTCCAGAAGCTGGAAGGCATGGGACTTGTCAGGAAGAGTGAGAAAGTGAGCGGTAGGCGACCCAAGATCGTGTATACGCTGACAAGGAAGGGTCGAAGCTTCACGGATCGGCTTTTCAGACGTTTCGCATCGTTGACTGCATCGGCATTGGAGCCTTCGCTGGAAACTTGTGCTAGCTGCGGTGCTCGAGTGTATGATGGCGCCCATCATGAGGACATAGACGGCGTCCGACTTGCCTTCTGCTGCGTTCATTGTGCCCGAGCTCACAAACTTGATCTAATCAGAGAACACAGACACGGGAGTCCATAGGAATTGAAGAGCAAGACCAACGAACTCGAAATCAAAGAAGAAAGGGCCAGAATGGCACTAAGGATTGATGGAATGCACTGTGCATCATGCGTGGCCACTATTGAGAATTCGCTAGCTGGAGAAGATGGCGTCATCAAGGCAACTGTGAGCCTGCTTGACGAGAAGGCTGTCGTTGAATATGACCCCTCCAAGGTTACGAGAGAACAGTTGGAGAGGGTTGTAGATTCCACAGGCTACCGCGCCAAGCGTCTGGCTATGAAACTCACAGTATCCGGTTCTCTCACCACTAGCGACTTCGGTGTCATGGAGGAAAAGCTATACGAATTGCCAGGTATAATCACTGTAAGGACGTTCCCGGATACGGGTCGACTGCTGATAGAGTATGATGAAGATCTCGTGACATTCAAGATAATCAAGAAGACTCTACGAAACGAAGGTTTTGACCTCGAGGATGCGGAGGGAATCGAGGGTGATCGGGAATCTCTTGCCAGAGAACGCGAGCGAAGATTCTACTCCGCACTTTTCACCTTTTCATTGATATTCGCCATCCCTGTTGTGCTTCTACACTTCGGAGTGCTGAACGCACTCATTCCTTCAGAAGAAGCTCGGATGCTTCTGATGTTCGGCCTTTCGACACCTGTTCAATTCATAGGCGGTTACCCCTTCTATAGGTCAGCTCTTCGCTCAGCAGTCCATTTGAAGACCAACATGGATACTCTGGTGATGCTTGGTACTAGCGCGGCATACTTCTACTCGGTCGCAACGACATTTGTGCTCATTGGGTTCTCGTCATTCTATGACACAGCCGTCCTGCTCATCACCTTCATACTCCTGGGAAGAACTCTGGAAGCAATCGCCAAGGGCAGGACATCGAAGGCAATTCGCGGCCTGATGGATTTGCAGGCGAAGGTTGCAGTTGTCCTTAGGAACGGTGAGGAACTAGTCCTTCCAATTGAGGATGTTGAAGTGAGTGATGTGGTCTTGGTCCGACCGGGCGACAGAGTTCCGGTTGATGGGGATGTCCTGGAAGGCAAATCCTCAGTAGATGAATCCATGATAACTGGAGAGCCTCTTCCAGTGGAAAAGACCGTGGGCACTTCAGTTGTCGGTGGAACGGTCAACAAGAATGGAGTTCTACGTGTAAGGGCTACAAAGGTCGGTCAGGACACCGTGCTTTCCCAGATTGTGAGAATGGTTGAGGAGGCACAGACTAGCAAGCCGCCGATCCAACGAAAGGCTGATGCGATTGCGGCGGTGTTTACTCCCATCGTCCTCGTGCTCTCTTTGGCTACATACTTCTTCTGGACTCTGATTATGGCGGCAGAGTGGACGCTCGCACTCAACTTCACAATCGCAGTCTTGGTGGCAGCATGTCCGTGTGCTTTGGGTTTGGCTACTCCGACTGCCATAATGGTCGGAATTGGCAAGGGCGCACAGTATGGTATTCTGATCAAGACTGGCGACGGGCTCGAAACCATACCAGTAGTGGACACGATGATATTTGATAAGACTGGAACTCTGACTATCGGGCGGCCAACAGTTACAGACATAATCTTGGCTGGTGACCTTGGCGAAGACGAAGCACTGAGCCTCGTGGCCGGTGTTGAACTCAACAGTGAGCATCCACTCGCAGAGGCCATCGTCTACGATGCCAGAGAGAGGGGTTTGGAGCTTCCCATTTCAAGCAACTTCTCCTACGCCACCGGGAAGGGAGTTTCTGGACGAGTTGGTGATAAGACCATAGCCATTGGAAGTGAGCAGTTCATGGAGGAAATGTCAGTCGACTTCTCCAATCTTGAAGGGCAGGTCCTTATGCTCCAACAGCAGGGGAAGACGACAGTCTTTGCCGCAGCCGACCAGCAACCTCTAGCCGTGCTTGCTATAGCAGACAAACTCAAGACTACTTCAGCTCAGGCGGTTGGCACTCTGAAAGACCTAGGCATTGAGGTCTGGATGATAACAGGAGACCGCGAAGCAACTGCCAAAGCCATCGCAGAGAGAGTGGGTATTGATAAAGTCCTTGCTGAGGTTCTCCCAAGTGACAAGGCTACTCAAGTCAGCAACCTCCAGGAGCGAGGCCGGACTGTGGCTTTTGCAGGCGATGGTGTCAATGATGCAATAGCGCTGGCTCAAGCGGACGTGGGGATTGCTCTAGGTTCGGGAACAGACGTTTCTGTTGAGTCGGGTGACATCGTACTTGTCAGGGACAATCTCCTTGATGTTGTCACCGGAATCCAGCTTGGCAAGAGCACCATGTCCAAGATTAAGCAAGGCTTCTTCTGGGCTCTTATCTACAATATCATCCTGCTGCCGATCGCTGCAGGGTTGCTCTATCCGTCCTTACACTTGTTCTTGAAACCGGAAATTGCAGGTCTTGCGATGGCACTTTCCAGCGTCAGCGTAGTCAGTAACGCTTTGACTCTGAATCGTTTTAAGCCTGAACGAGCTGAAGAGAGAGTTGTAGCTAGGCCGCCGGCGGCATACCAAGAAGGAACCGTGGCTATCGACCCCATATGCAAGATGCGGGTCGATATTGCATCAGCGGACCTCTACAATGACTATGAGGGCAAACGATATTACTTCTGCAATCAGCACTGCAAAGATGCCTTTGAGTCGGACCCACAGAAGTATCGGGAACCAGAGGTGTCGAAGCAGGAGCCTAGAACTGTAGTAGACCCGATCTGTAAGATGGATGTAGACCCTGCGACGGCCACACTCTACAGTGATTTCGATGGGAAGAGGTACTACTTCTGTGCTCAGTACTGTAAGGATACTTTCGAAGCCAATCCTATGGAGTACAAGGATAAGGACTTCAGGGAGTAGTGGATGAATCAGAAAAAGAGGAGGGGATGCTCATGTTGGGTTCAGCATGAGCATCCTAGTCTGTACATGTGAAGCTTGTTTGAAGGAAGAATGACCAAGGTTCTCAAGATTCAGATCCCGAGAACCATGGGAAGGAACCAGAGCGATCCACCGGTATAGGTACATTGGTGAATCACCAGTCTACCTTCTAAAGGAAACACGATACAATTCGACGCGAACGTCGGTCTTGAATCTGGTAAACTTCTCAGGGAGGTCATCTACCTGCTTGTTGCGTTTCTTTGCGAATGCCATTTTTCTCACCGTTTTCCGTGGGGCCTAGACTTCCGAACATTCTGCGCCACCAACGTTTTGTTGGTAGACAAATATGTATATAAAGGTTTGGCCACCAAACCATTCGGATTGTTACGGCGTGTTCACACAAGCATCAGCGACACAAAAGTTTAATAAGTATCCATTCCGCGTGAGAACCGTAACAATCATCAGCATAATTGAGGTGACGAGAAACTTGAATGATGAACTAACAGATACATTGGCTTGTATTGAACTCACGGAGGAGGCTTTGGTTGATGGGAAACCCTTGGTGCCAGAAGGGCAGAAGATTGTGCGTGACGAAGAGATAGGCAAAATAATGCTGGAGCCTGTAAGAAGCAAGATTATGAAGGTCCTCCATTGGGGCATCAAAGATACGCTTACCACGGAGGAGTTCAACGAGGAGTCTGGTGAGAAGATTATCCGCGAGAAGACCGTTAAGCGCGAGGCCCTTTCAGTGGCTGAAATCGTGAATCTGTCGGAGGAGAGGTGGCCTGAAGACCCTATCACCAAGAACCAGGTTTATCATCATCTACCAATACTGATCGAGGGTGGCTATGTGGTGAAATTCGGGACGGTGACAAAAGGCAAGCGCACCACAGACTATTATATCCGAACTCACGCAGGCTTCATCATTGCTACTGAGCCGAGTGACAAGGAATATGCTAGGCAGAAGGCAAAAAAAAGGCTAGAGGGGATGTTGAGGAGCTTCTCCCTAGAACTCGATGATGAACAGAAGACAGATCTTGAGAAACTGATGGGCAAGAGTCTACATATCTGGCTGGGGGCAAGTGAAGAAATCACTGCAATGGTCACCGGTGATGTCGCTGATAAATCCCTGATTGAGGCATACAACTGGCTTCTGGATGTCTACGCGGCAGACAATCAGGAATACATAGAGCTGATGAAGAGGATCCGCAAAATCATCTTCCCAAGCTTGCTTGTGACACAAGTTCAATCATAGTGCACTCAGCACAAGCTCTCAAGAGACTTAAATCCCAGCAAGTGAATACAATGGCCTCTTGTTGAGTCGCTTGAGAGGGTGTTGTTTGCATATGCTGCCATTCTACAAGAAAGTCGCCTATGGTATGGGGCGCTTTGGCTCGTCATTTCTTTTGACCCTGACGGGCCTGACCGCGTTCTGGCTATACGGAACCGTCTTCGAGCTTAATTGGCTGCTGGACGGAATTGCGCTTGCTATGTCCTACATAGTCATTGGACTGACCCACTGGCTTACAGGGTACTACAGTGACAGTGTCGATACGCGCTGGGGCAGAAGGAAGCCGTTTGTGATAATCGGGGCGCCGGGACTGGCCTTGACAGGGGTCCTGCTCTTCGTTCCCAACTGGTTTCTGAACACCGCAGACCCGTCCCTGGAGCTTGTCGTGTTTGGATATTACCTACTGTTCATATGCTCGTTCAAGTTCTTCTACGCATTCTTGCTGACTGCCTTTCAAGCATGGATGCCAGAAATAACAGATGAGGATGAGAGGCCTCTTGTATCCAGCATGCAGAATACTGCGAACTGGGTTGCCAATGGTCTCGGGGTTCTTGTGGGCTTCGTGACTCCTCTGCTATTCGTAGCCGGCCCTCCGCCGGGTCTGAGTTCGATGGGCTTCACCATCGTGATTGCCTTTGCGATTATCACAATCTTGTTCTATCTTCCATCGATTGCCTTTATACGAGAGAAGCCTGACATAATGCCTCCCAAGCGGAGCATGAGAGAAGAAACGACCACCGTGCTTCAGAATAAAGTCTATGTGAGGTGGATACTTGTCGTCGGTTTCCTGTCTTTCAGCTTCTCGGCGATTACATCTCAAGTAGTCGGCTTTGCGCAGGAAGTCCTGTTGCTAACGACGATGGAAACGCTGCTGCCACCTGCCATAGGACTACTGATCTCGATTATCGTCTTCCTGTACGTGTGGATTAAGATGATTGCTAGGACCGGTAAAGGTCGTCTAATGTTCTACTCATTGATTCTCCTTGCACTGCTCATAGCATTGACCCCTGTGGTCGGTGCGGCCGTAGGTCTTGTGTCGAATGTGATTGTTGCATTTGTATACTTCATACCTCTCGCAGCGTGCATGGCTGTGTATTACCTGATGAGCTATATAGTTCCCGCCGACATTGCCCATGTGGATGAACTCGTGTCTGGAAAGAGCCGTGCAGGAATCTATGAGGGCTTCAAGGGAGTCCCGCTAAACATCTTCCAGGCCGCGTCCGCGCTATTGCTCGGCTGGTTCATGGAGTATTCGGTCCAGACCACAGCAAGCACGCTGTTCGGCTACCTATGGTGGGGGCCTTTCTTCGCACCGTTCCTGCTGGTTGCTGCATACATACTCAGGTATACAGACATTGACCCCGATTTTGAAACTCTGAAGGTGGAGGCACCAAGTGATGCGCAGCCAGAGGAGCCCAGCGCATTTGAGTGAAGGGAGAGCAGCTCAGCTGCTCTTCTTCTCTGCACCGGAGCTAAAAACAGACTTAACGGTCTTCGCGTATGCAAGACAACCGTTCAGGTCTGCGAGTGAGAAAAATGGGAATCAGTTCCAGAGTAGTGGTGCGTTGTGCAGAGCCCAGAGACCTTGAGTGGTGTGTTGCCGAGGATCCTCTCGCAAACGAGATGTTGATGCGCGAGAAGATTATGAAGGATGAGATATTCCTAGCCGAACTCGATGGTGAGCCAATTGGTTACCTGCGCCTTGAGTTTCTGTGGTCCAGAGTGCCCTACATCGGACTCATCTTTGTAGAAGAGAAGTACCAACACGAGGGCATAGGTAGACTGCTTCTTGACTATCTAGAATCTCACCTGAGGGAAAACGGCTACGACATTGTTCTCAGCTCATCTCAGATGGATGAGCCGGATACTCAAGCATGGCATAGAGCGGTCGGTTTCGAGGAATGCGGCATTCTTCTTGGAGTGAACGAGAGCGGTGTGGGTGAGGTATTCTTCAGGAAGCCGCTATGGTCAGTATCCTGAATCGGTGAGGATGTACTCGTCTTTGTAGATGCCATTGAACAGGCAGGCCTGAATGCATTTCCCACAAACGTCTCTTTTCAGTCCCTTGGTCTGCAGGTAAACTAGATACCTTCTGCAATTCTCGCGATAGTCCTTGAGCTGACTCCTGTACTTTATGAATGTGCAAACGTCTTCACATGCCGTGCAATCACCGCATTTCGTTACCATTCTCTTGCCGTGGGGAAGAGGCAGCGATGTCGCTATGGATGCGAAGCGGATTGCACAGCTGTACTTCTCGTTGATGAGCAAACCATTCTTCCCTCTCCAGCCAAGCCCGGCATGTTCGGCTACCACGCGATGTGAAACTGTGAGCGGATAGTAGTGGCTGACATCTTTGACCTGCGCGGCGATTCCTTCTATCGTGGCTGGAATGGCAACACCTTCGAATCTAGCTGCCATAGCTTGAGCGTTCGCGTTCAGTAGCTCGTTCAACCTATGATACTGGTCTGCGTACTTGTTCCAGCTTCCAAAGTCGATGCGATCATCCCGCGAAACGTTGATGCAGCCTATCACGCTCGCAGGGTATGCAACGGCTATTGACAGAATGGAGCCTGAATCGGCCATTTCGCTATACTTCTCACTGACGAGATTCTCTAGATTCGCCTGTTGAACTGGCAACAGTTCCTTGTACACAATCTCAAAGCTGGCCACGCCCACCAATCCTTGGGAGGAAGATGCATCCAGCAGCTCGGCAAAGAACCGACGTACTTCCTCCAGGTTTTGTCGTTTCTCTGACTCGTTCTCTCCAGACACAAGAATCCCTCCACAAGCGCACAACTCCCGCTAGAGATAAAACTCTCCTTCAGCGATGAGTCTGACTTGGCCTGAGACCCTCATTCCGTCAAGCTTGGGTTCACCAATGACTTCAGATACGAGTCGACTTGGTCTCTTAATCTCATGTCCCTGCTCAATCACAACTGGAGCACCGATCTCTTTCCTACCAAGAATGTTGTACTTCTCAACATAGGCTCCCAAAGGACCTGCGGCACTACCTGTGGCGGGGTCCTCCAGCACACCCGCAGCTGGTGCAAACATTCTCGCGTGTACGGATGAATCCTCATGGACTGTTTCGGCTGAGAAGATGACCAGTTCCTGACTCAATTGACCTGAGAGTGTTTCGACAATCTTCGATGGACTTGGAACCGCATCTTGTACCGCCTTAAGACTCGTTAGCTCCACCATCAGGAACGGATGCCCGGTTGACACAAACTGAATCGGGTTCTTGTTCCCGATGTCACTAGCATCCAATTGAATTGCGGCCGCTATTGCTTCTCTATCCTCCAATGACGACAGGAACTCGGGCTTTCTCTGCTCCATCAGGATGGTGTCACTTGAAAGGTACTCTATTGGTGTGGGTCCTATTCCCAGCTCCAAGTTCGCTTTCTCGACCCCTTCTGGTATGAGCCCTTTGTGTTTCATCACAAAGGCTGTTCCCAAGGTAGGATGGCCTGCAAACGGTATCTCCAATGCCGGAGTGAATATTCTGACCTTGGCTGCACAATCTGATTGTTCAGTTGGCAAGATGAACGTAGTTTCTGAGAAGTTGAACTCAAGAGTCATACCCTGCATCTCTTCATCAGAGAGTTCCAGGTTCTTCTTGGTGTCCCAAAACGTGGAAAGTTGGTTGCCGCCGAAGGGGTATCGACTGTCTGTGAAGACACTCGTCTGCACATACGGATATGCTCTCATCTATTCGACTCACCGAACGTGAGTCATAAGTTCTTCCTGATAAACCCAATCTAACACGGAACTCTGTCTAGCTCGCCTTGGCAGATCTGCTTGTCCTGTTCATCTGTAAGCCTGTCGATTAGGTCCTGCGACATCTTGATGTACTTCTTGCACTCGTCCTTGTTGCCGGCTGCTGCATGGGCCTTTGCTACTGCCTCGTATACAAAGGGCATATCGAAGTCTTTCCAGTTGCCAGGATCTTCTTTCTCTGCTTTCTCAGCAAGTTCAAGCATCTCATTGGCATAATGAACGGCTGAGTCGCCCTTCTTCATGTGTGAGAACACTCTAGAGATCATGTATACTGCCCTTACGTCATTGGTGAGCGTACCCACCTTCTTCCAGTGATATCGAGAGGTGTATGCCAGCTCCAGAGCATCCTCCAATTCCCTTGTGGATGGTTTATTCTTGTCTAGAACCGCCCAGACCCCACCATTGGTGTGTTTTCCAATCTTCTCGTGAAACTCATTGATGGTTAGCTTCTCATCATTCGGCATGGCTCTAACCTCGCTGAGCCTATGACATTAACGATTGGGAATAACCTTGCCGGTCCTTTTGGACTGCCTTTGGATGCCGAACTAGGCAGAGCCAATAACATGGACGAGATATGCCATCATAGCAACCACTATCGCTGCTGGGATCATAAGGCCGATTCATGAAGCAATAATGCGGCAGCTAGCCCGGTAATAAACCATCCATGAAGATGCCCCAGAGGACGAGGATTCCGCTTAGAATGCCATCCATCCACCGTCAACTGCAAGAGTGTGCCCTGTAATGTACTTCGCATCATCACTTGCGAGAAAGCAAGCAGCCCCTCTAATCCATTCGTTCTCAGCAAACATTGGAAGGGCTGTACGCGCCTTGATTACTTTGCTCAACTCCTTGTCAGTCATGGCCTCAATGGACATAGCAGTTGGAAAGAACCCGGGTGCAATGCCATTGACTCGGATATTGTGCTCCCCCAGCTCTATAGCAAGGGCTTTGGTCAAGAGGTTTACGCCTGCCTTTGATGTGTAGTAACTTACCTCTGTGAATCTTGTTGCACCGAATCCGAAGGTGGATGAGATGTTGATGATTGTGCCATGCTTCTTGGGAATCATCACCTTCGCGACTTCTCTTGAAGCCACGAATGCTGATGTCAGGTTTACGTCCATGACCCTGTGCCAATCCTCTATGGTCTGTTCCAACAAGGGCTTGAAGACGTACATACCAGCGTTGTTAACCAACACGTCAACAGTCCCCAACTTGTCGACTGTGAACTTGACCATATCTACTACTTCTCGCTCATTGGAGACATCTGCCTTGTAAGAGAGGGCCCTGACTCCGTACTTTTCAGACACGGTGTTGGCAATCCTGTCCAAGAGATCTTTTCGACGCGCCGCCAAGACCACATGTGCACCTGATTCTGCGAATCCGTGGGCAAACTGCTCTCCAAGTCCTGCAGAACCGCCCGTGATTAGCACAACTCTGTCGGTGAGATCATACTTAACCATTCAAACTCTCTCCAGTAGTTCTCTTCAGAGCGCTAGATGACCAAACCGCCATATAAAGAGTGAAAGAGGTCTTACTCAACATCATGACGTATGACAGTCTTGCGCCATTCTGTCGTTACAAGTCAGGAGAGGCCTCAACTGGTTCTTCTTGTTCCATCACGTGTTCTTCGGTTCTGTTGAGATATACCTTGATCGCCGCTATCGGGACTACGATTAGCAGCCAGACCAAGACATCTCCGAAAGTTGCTAGCACGAAATCCGTGCCACTGGGGTCTAGCAACATATGCCCTGCTCGAACCATCCTCACCAGAGGATAGACGATGACCAGTCCAAAGATCTGTTTGAGTCGGACCGCATCGACCCTTAGAGCAAGTTGCGGGCCAAACTGAGCTCCGATAACCATGCCCAACGCAAGCGCCACGCTATAGTAAACGTCGATGCTTCCGCTTAGAACATTCTGCACTGTGCCGGCACCAGTAGTGAAGATCATCGTGAACATCGAGGTCGCCACTGCCGCATGCATTGGCAGTCCTAGGAGGATACTCAGAACAGGAACTATGATCACACCGCCGCCTAGTCCTAATAGGTTTGCGACAATTCCTCCTCCAAAGGCTCCTAACAACGCAGAAAACAACGTAGTCTTTGATGTCTTGGAGAAATCATAGGCCGCCAACTCTGCTGCCCAATCACTTAGTCCTCTCCTCTTGGCGAAGAGCATCCTCATCGCAATTGGGAATAACAGAATGGCGAACACCCACCTGAGCACCTCGTCGCCATAGACATTGAAGATGGTCACACGAAGCCAGCCGCCCACCCAAGAACCTGGTATTGTCGTAATCGCCAAGAAGACTCCTGCTACGTACACAGTGGGCTTCGGAGTCTGTCTGTAGTATGCCCAGCTGCTTGATATGGCAACGAACATTGCTGCAACCAGAGATGATGATGGAGCCATGTCGGTGGAAAGTCCGAAAACGATGACTAGCAGCGGTGTGTTGATGATACCTCCGCCAATGCCGATCATGGATGAGAGAGTCCCTACGCCCACCGCAAAGACCGCGATCAGTAGGACTTCTGTGATCATCTCTTGCATTAGTTGCCGCGTCCTCTTGGCCGGGTGCTGACTATCAGCCACTTAAAGGTGTGCTGATGGTTACAATGCTGTAGACCAACTTATCTACCACCGACGGAGTTGATTCCGCGTCTCTGAAGAAACATGACGACTATGACCACTGCCAATGTGATACCGATTCCCAAAGACACTGCGTACATGCTTGGGTCGCCAAGAGGCTGGGTTGTGGTCCCTGATGTTGTGGTGGAAGTGTCTGTGGTTTGGGTTTCGGTTTTTGTAGTTGTAGGTGTTGTAGTGATTGAGGTCTTGGTCTTTGGCTCTAGGACCTCCACGGTCACATGATCCTCAATTCTGTTGCCACCTTCATCAGTAAGGAGTAGTACGAAATCATACACCCCTGCAGACAATTCTCCAACTGATACGCGAATCGTGTAGTCCTCACCAGATAGATGACCGCCTGCTACAAGTGTTTCATTCTTGAACACCTCAAACTTGACTGGGCTGAGGTCTTCAGCGTACCAGACAATTTCAGGTGCCGCTTCTCCCTCGACGAACGTGATGTCACCTGGCTCTATGACTACTGGTTTCACCGTATCTTTGACAACTACCTGGATTGATGCAGTGCAGTGGTTGTCACTTGGGTCGAAAGCGCGAAGCTCGAGACCATAGGTTCCAAGAGCAAGAACATGTCTATCAGTGATTCTTCCAATTGAGTCAATGTCGAACCTTGCGGTATCATTGATCCAGTACTTTGCGATCCCGAAAGAATCGATTGCCGCTACTGAATAGTCAAAGCGGGATCCGAGTTCTAGTTCTTGACTCGATGGTTGGATGGTCCAGACCGGGCTGGTTCTGTCTGCAACAACAACAGTCACAAAGTCAGTCTTGCTCCTTCCTGATGTAGTGTTCACGAACAGGGAGCAGTGATAGATTCCAATGTCGAGTCCCATGAGCTCTGCATTGACATCTTTACCGTTCCATGCTCCACTGGCAATGATGATATCTTCCATCTGGATTTCGAAATACTCTGGCCAAATGGCGGAAGCGTTCCACTGCAAGATTCCGTCAATTCCGACTTCCAAGTTGAAGATATCAGGACCTATCACCGCAAGGATTGCTGACGGGTACTTGTCAGCTGCATTGCAGTCCCCTGGAACCGAATACGTCATGGTGAAAGCAAATTCACTCCACCCATTGCCAAGTCCAATCTCGTCATCCCAGTGATTCAGACTCGCAGCAAGAGGGCTTCCAGCCAGGTCCTTTGCGTTTCCCTTTGTGTTCCATCCAATCTCATTTCCATAGACCCAGCAGTCTGTTGATTCCTGCAAGTGGACGCCTACACCAGTGTTTCTCTCGATTATGTTCCGGGTGAGGAAACACATGTTGGACCTACCAAGGTAAAAGGCCGCGATTGTGTTACTGTGCACCAGGTTTCTAGTGAATTCGCAATCTGTGGATGAATAAGAGTATGCGCCGTATCCTGCATGATGAATCACATTCTCCGACACAAGACACGACGAAGAGTACTCTATGTCTAATCCTACTTGCCCTCCTATGAAGATGTTCGACATAATCTCGGTGTTTGTACATGAGTAGAAGTATGAGGCCCAATCTGAGTCGGCCACAATGTTTTCACGAATGAATGAATCATGAGTATCTTCTACCAGAATGCCTACGTCTGCACCATTCACATGGTTCTCAAAGGCCGTTAGAAGGTTTGACTTGAGAATGTGGATGCCGTATTTGCGGCCGATGACATGGTTGTCAATAATCGAGCAGTTATAGACTCTATCCACTTCAATTCCATTCTTCGCCAGGTCTAATATGTTATCGGATACATGACACTCCAGTGATTTGATCATTTTGATACCATAAGCGACTCTGCTGATGTTGCAGTTCTCAACTCTTGCGTGAAGGACTCTTTCGAGGAGGACCCCGCTAGTCCAGCCATCGTCCGGCTCCTCAACATCAAGTATGCAGTCCCGAATGACGAAATAAGCATCAGTCTTATAGACACTAATGCAGCTGCCTTCCTCTATTCGGATGAACAGACCTTCAATCACAAATGGGTCATCAATGGACCCACTACCCGGCCATCCCTGTGACTCGAAATCTGCGTTGCTCGTTATGGATATTGGTGCGTGCGGTGTTGCCGACGTCACTGAACTGAATGGCGAAGAAACCGATTCTGATTCGATGGTTGAGGATGATGACTCTACGGCAGAAATCAGAGGAAGCAATAACAGCAGCAGGGCTAGAATCATAAGAATTCTGCCAGAACCAGATGCAACCTGCCTTCTTGCCAACAACCTCTCACCCAGTCTTGCAGCAGCGCGGCATTAATGTGGGAACCCTGGCTGATAATCAGTATCGATATATTATACTTAAGATTCATAGTAAATCCCATCTCTAATGTTTTTGGCATTGTGTGGCGAAAATACGCACACGATTACGATTAATCGAAAACTCGGGAAGTGGCTTTGCAGAGGAGTGAGGGGGCCCCACTCCTCCATGGAGTGGACGGCTATTCCTCGAAGAAGTACTTACCGTGTGAGTAGATGGTTTCGTCGCCGGCAAAGATTTCACCCTCTTTCATGGACTTGATTATGTCCACATGGACTGCGCTCATGTTCGTGCCGTTGCAGTCAGGATATGCCCTACCAAGAGCACAATGGATGCTATCACCAATCTTCTCATCAAACAGCATGTTGAGCGTGTATCTCTTGATTCCGCGATTAGTTCCAATGGCCATTTCCCCTAGTTTCTTTGCCCCTTCATCAATCTCGAGGATCTCCTTGAGTACATCCTCGGACTTCTCTGCAGAGTAATCGACTACCTCTCCTTTCTCGAACTTCAGTCGGACTCCCTCGATCACTTTGCCCTGGTACATGAAGGGGATGTCAAAGTATATCTTGCCCTCAACTGTGTCCTCCACCGGAGCTGTAAAGACTTCACCAGATGGCATGTTATGCTTCCCGTCTGAAGCCACCCAAATGCGCCCTTCAGTCGACGCATGGATGTCTGTCTCGGGGCCAACGTACCTGATGTCATTGTGTTTCTCAAGATGTTCCTTCATCAGGTACATGTTCTTGCTCTCCTTTTCCCAGTCTATGAGCGTGGCACTGTATACGAAATCACGGTACTGCTCCAGCCCCATGTTTGCCTGCTGAGCAAGTGTTCTATTAGGGTGAACAGTGCCGACCCATCGCTTCTGAAGCTGAATCTCGCCCAGCTCTTTCTGAACCATCCGCCGCATCATTATCTTCTTGGGATCCACATCTGCAAGAGCCTTCGTGTTGACTGGTGAGTTGATGCCAATCAAAACATCACATGCTTCCAGCGCCGCTTTCACGTGTTTTGGGAATAGCTGAATTGTGTCATCATCGGCCGCATCGAAGAATGCTCTCTCGAACTCCTCGCTACCCATAATGACAATAGGGCTTCCGCCGGCCTTTGCTATGTGTTTTGTCACGGCCGTGACAAGGTCGTGCGCATCGGGGTTGGCTGATATGACTACCATGTCCCCTCTCTTCACTTCTGTCGACCATTCGACAAGTATCCTTGCGTGTTCATCGATTCGTGAGTCCATTTTCTGGTCCGTCCTGATTTCGGCCGGGATATCTCCAAAGATATAGCTTGTGGCCTGCGCCATAGTAGCTTACTCAGGCACTAGGCTATTCACGAGAGTGCCCGGAGGGCCACAGATATATCGGCTAAAACCGTCCAGGGCCTATGAAAGAAGCATTGGCCAAAGCTCTTGCAGATGGACTGTACGGCAAGCACACCCACCCCGATCCTCTCGATGCAGTGCGGGGCCTAACCTATGAAATGGCAAGCCAACGGACGTCAGAGAGCGTTCATTCATCTCTTGAATTGCTATTCCATCTTGTCTTCTGGCAACTGTTTCAACGCTTCTGCTTTCTTCATATAATTCTCTAGGTTATTTTTGGCTTCAACTTTTGCCTTCTCTTCTGCTTCTCTGAGGAGTTCATCGATGCCACTTCCTCTTTGGGCTAAGTTACGTTTGCGCTCAGCTTCAGTCTTAGCTTTTGAGATCATCTCATTGGCTCTCCTTTCGGCTTCGTTAACAATTTCCTCTGCCTCCTTCTCGGCATTGTCGAGTAGTCTTTGGAGGCGCTCTCCTATAGATAATACCTTT
>Ga0209427_10004139_pt1 | contig 16822 bp, 17 predicted proteins | sample DeeMarSWOR136_30_FD_187465 | JGI IMG/M metagenome (GOLD analysis project Ga0209427, IMG submission 187465) | Marine sediment microbial communities from White Oak River estuary, North Carolina - WOR-1-36_30 (SPAdes) (version 2) | ecosystem: Environmental > Aquatic > Marine > Intertidal zone >...
ATCCTACATCAAGAAGAGAAGGTTCAATCTTTCTCTCACACTTATGGGCTATATTTTGAAATGCTGTCTCATAGGTCTTTTCTGAGATTTCAGGTACAAAATAATCACTCCGGATACTACTTACTACTGTTTTCTCATATCCTTCCAAATGAGACAAATCAATAGGTCTGTAACTCATAAAAATCAGATTAAAATGTCCAATCAGTATGCAGTAATAGAATATCCACTCTTCTTTTTCTATAAATGGAATAAATGAATGTGGATTATTCACTTTCAACAGATAAATGTATTCTTTGATTTGTTCACTGTTCTTAATCCTCATCTGCGGAGGATACAGTACTCCTTCTTCCATAAAAGAAATAAAATGGTCTTTTGCAGTTTTATGAGAAATACCTGCTCTTCTACCCATTTCAGTATATCGAGCTCTTGGATTATCCAGCATGCATTTCTGGAAGATAAATGGCATTGACCTAAGCAGTTCTTCCGAGAGGACGGTCAAATTTCACACCGGAAGACTTTTTAGAGGTGGCCTATATAAATCTTTCGTAGGTATATCGTAGAGATTCCACAAACCTGTTTCTGTGAGAAACCTCTACAGAAATGAAAAAGGAAGTGACACCATGGAAGAGGAAATACTGGATAAACCAGAAAAAGAAGATAAAAAGCCTAAAGAATGGAAATTATATGATAACGGTATGCCCGGGTAATCAAGATTTGGTTCTTGTCCTCACCTCCAGAGAGGAGCCAGAAAAACACTCCGTGGTTTGGCGATCACAAAATCAAGAGTTACCCGCTCTTAAAATCTGGCTCCTCTGCCAGAGGGCCCGGAGCATCTTAGATGGATTCGACCATCTTCACAACTCTTCTCTTTCTTCTTCCTCCCGCTGGGCCCTCTGGCTCACTATCACATAGACAAAAGGGTGATAACCTGGAAGAAACAAGAGAAATCGCTAAACTATTAGTGTTAAAAGGAACAGTTGACATTCTAAGAATAGTAAATAAAGGAAAAACTCAATACAAAGACTTAATAATGGCAGTAGATATAGCTATTTCAACTTTGAACACCAGATTAAAACAATTATTACATTCAAAACTTATTACTCACCATATTATCCGAGATCCCGAACGGAACGAGTACTATGAGATAACCGAAAGGGGAGAGAAAATCCTAAAAGCTTTCCTCGATTTTGAAGACGTTTTAAGCAAAATAGATTGATGAAAGGATAAATGTTCTTTTCTTGGATTCTATTATGCTCACCAGTCTGAGAAAGGCACCCATATCTCAAAAAAAGGATGTGATAACCTATGAACCGAGATTTAATTTCGTGTGCTATAGTATTAGGAAATCGGTAATGTGAGAAACCAGATATTTTCCATCCCCTGAAGATTTGACAATCCCCTGCAAGATTAATTGGTTCCCAACCCATAAATGAATAATACATGGACATGTTCTTCAAATTCCAATCTATTAATGTCAAAACTATTGGTATCGAATATTTTCATAGACCAAAAAAGTGATATAAAACAATGCGCAGAGACAAACGAGGCTAATTCTGTTTTCACTGTGAAGGATACTTCAGGTTGATGTTACCACTATTCTGATAACTCACTAAACGCAAAATAGGAGCTCACCGAAAAGTATAAATGGAGAGAGAAAACTCCTCATTGATAGTATGTCAGAAAGAGAAAAGCAAATACTGGGAAAGATAGCAGCAGACATGGTAGAAGACGGCATGATTGTCGGGATTGGAACAGGTTCTACAGCAGCAGAGTTTGTTAAAGCATTGGGAGCCCGTATCCGGGAGGAGAACCTCACTGTATCTGGCGTGCCCACTTCCTACCAGGCCCAGCTTTTAGCAGAGCAGAATTCTGTAAAAGTTGTATCTTCAGATGAAATAGATCTAGCAGTAGATGGAGCAGACCAGGTAGATCCCCGTAATTTCCTCTCCAAAGGAGGGGGAGGTGCTTTACTCAAAGAGAAGCTCGTGGACTACAGAGCAGATACGCTGGTTATTTTGGCAGACAGCACAAAATTTGTGAACACACTCACCAAGGTCTACATTGAAGTTCATCCCTTGGCTATCCATACTGTTTCTCGAGCACTTAAAGCGTACGGAACTGCTACACTGCGAACCATAAGGGGAAAGGGTATAGAATCTGGAGACCAGCTTTTCATCACTGAATCAGGAAATGTGATCTTTGACATGGAAACCCACGTAAAAGATCCAGTGAAAATGGAAGCTGCGCTCAACCAGATTCCGGGTGTCACAGAAAACGGTATCTTCACGAAAGAATGCACAGTGTTAGGGAGACCGGGCATGGGGAGTCCGGGGTGATTCTTTCTGCCTGAAAACCTTCATCATTCGTTTTCTCAGCCGTCGGAATTCTTCTTCATCTTCAGCTTCTTTTGCCACTCTCATAGCATCAAGGGTTTCTATGAGAAAATCTATAGTTTCCAGTGGTATGATATTACAGTAAACTGCCAGGAGAAAGGTGGCAGTGGCTCTGTCAATATTCTCTTTGGCAAGGCGTATATTTTCTGCTACTCCCTGTTTGGTAATGTGTCTCCTACTGGCAATTCCCTGGTACGTGACCTTTTCTCCCGCATCAAGATTCCAAATATATGTTACATAATCCTTTATCTGTCTCTTGGTGAAATAACTCGCTTCAAGCAATTTCTTGGCGAAAGAGTCGCTATTTATCCAGTTTTCTATGTAGGTGAGAGTGTACTGCATGAGATCACCAAAGTCAAGTAATTATACTTGACGAATTTCACCTATTTAAGGTTTTCGGTTAGAAGTGCCACGTAGTACTATTGATCATTAAAACTATATAAACCTATCGGTTTACCATAAGCTTTAAATATGTAAGTTACAACTAGATTGTATGAAAAAAGTAGCAGTCATCATACTGTTGTTAGGTGGTCTCTGTGGAAGTCTGGGAAGTCAGGAAGCTCCCTCTAAGACAGTGATGATCGATGCCAACCACAGCTTGGAAACTGCTGTCCCAGAGGTGAACATGGTGGCCATTACCAAGGTTTTGACAGGGTTCTCTTTTGACGTGAAAAGGGAGATTTTGACAGAGGACTTGTTGAACCAGTACGATGTAGTGATGTTGGTCCAGCCCTACGAAATTCTGGAGGATTCTGAAATTGACGCTCTGATACACTTTGTTCAAAAAGGCGGCGGACTCATCATGTGCGGAGAGCACGATGTGGGATGGAACGATTCTTCCAGATCCACGTACAACAAATTGGGAACAACTTTTGGCATTATTTTCTCCTCCAATGCTATTGATGATCCAACAGACAAGGCAGGATGCTACTGTACACCTATTATCCACAATTTTGCTGAGCACCCCCTTGCAGAAGGTATTTCCAAGATAACAGTGTACAAGCCTTGTTCACTGCGAATATCAGGAAATGCAGAAGCTGTAGCAAGAGGGGACGATGATACCCACACTGTGGGTGTGGAAAAAGTCGAAGGAGAAGACGTCATTGTCGTAGCTGTCTCAGAGTTCCAGAAAGGACGGATAGTGGCAGTAGGCTCTCATACTGTTTTTGACGATTCCTTTATCAACCAGCCTGACAACCTGGATTTTGTTGAGAACTGCTTCCAGTGGGTGTCAGAACAAGCTACTCCTCAAGGAGGTTCATTAGACGTCGTGATTGCTATAGCAGCGGTTGCGGGAATATTGATGCTGATTGTTGTGTTGAAAAAGAGAAAGGGATGACAGCACCAACCTGAAAATGCCAAAAAAAGAAAGAAATCAAAGATAGATTAAAGTTTAGATTTTTTCTCCGCAATTGGGGCAGAATTTACTCCCGGCAGGTACTGCTGTTCCACACTTGGAGCACGTGATCCCTGCAGATACTGTCCCCATGGAATTGCCGCAGTTAGGACAGAACCGGGAGCTTCTGGGCACCTGCATGCTGCACTTCGGGCACTGTACTAAGGCTGCTCCGGGACCAGTCATCATCTGGGTAGCTCCCTGTAATGCATAGGGAATGGCCATGAACCCAGCCCCTAAAGCTGCTCCTCCACCTTTAGTGTCTCTGATAGCTTCTGCGAATTTTTCTGCCACTTCTTTCCCCATCAATTGTTCTGCACTCACTCCTCTCTGGAGATAGAAGAGCTTGTTCTTGTAATCATCAGGGATAGTCACCCCTTCGATTCGCAGATCCACAATTTCCAGGCCAAATCGATCTATATTCATGCGGAGTTGGGCTCTGATCTTGGTAGATGTTTCCTCTGTCTGTCGGTAGACTTCAAAAGAGGTGTAATCCGCCAACGTGTCTATGAACTTTTCCACTATGAAAGATTCAATAAAGGTTTTCACTTCCGCCTCTGTGAATCGGGAAAGGTTTCCCACTATCTCCACCACGAACAGCTTTGGATCGTCGACCTGCAAAAAGGTGGTGCCGAAACTTCCCACCGGTACCATGTCTTTGAGCATGACTTTTTGCTTTGTACCGAATTTGATCGTGAACTTGGAGGTATTGACGAAGACAACTTCTGCAGTGAACGGTGTGCGCCCATCAAAGAATACTTTGTACGCTCTATAGATTAAGGGAATGTTTAATGTGGTTAGAGTATGCCTCCCAGGTCCTAGAACGTCGTAGGCTTTTCCATCTCTGAAGAACACTGCTTCCTGATTTTCTCTGACAACACACTGGTCTCCCAGTTCAACTTCTCCCCGGTAGGCATTGACCAGGTCATCCCCTCTGTAGTCTATGACATGCATATTTCTTCCCTCTTATCCCATTCTTCTTCTATTTCTCGAATTTTCGTTTTTAAAACTTCCAGATCTTCTTCTCCCTTTACACCTTCTATGAGGTCGAACATTTTCAGATCGTGCTCATAGATTTGATCCAGTTTGTCCTCATCGATATGGATTAGATCAAAAAACCCTGCATAACCGTAGTCTGCGTGTTCGATTAAGTCTTCCAGTTTCTGCACCCTTCCTATGAGGAAGTCTAACGTCTTCACTTTTTCAAGGTCATCTGGGTATTCATCTTCCATACCAACGAGATCGTACTTGAGGCCTTCTAGAGCTTTTACCAGTCGATTTCTCAGGGCTTTGTCTTGTTCTCTTCGAATTTCTTTCTCTTTGTACCCTTTGAATCCTGGGATAATCAGCTCGAGTTTTTCCAGAAGTCTTAGCTTTTCGGGCATAGCCTCACCGGACATAGGTAGTAACTGAGGTATAAAAAGATTTCTTTTAATGGATGTGTTTAGCCCATTTGGTTACAGGTGTGTTAGTAACTATGGTTAGGGCAATTCGTGTTGCCAACAGAGTGGTTAAGCTGCAAGACCATGAACATAGACCATGAAGGTGATTACGAATATATTGATTTTTAGAGCAATTTCAACTGCTATGTTTCAGAAAGCAGCATACTTAATTTGGGATTTACAGTATCTCCTTTAATATTTCTGCCACTCCGTCTGGTGTTTCAGCCACTGGTACTTTTGCTTTCTCAAATGCTTCAATCTTGGATTCCACTGTCCCTGTTCTCCCAGATATGACAGCTCCTGCATGTCCCATCCTCTTCCCCTTGGGGGCTGTCTTCCCTGCTACGTAGGCTACTACAGGAGTCTTAATGTTCTCTTTAATGTATTCAGCAGCCAATTCTTCTGCATTCCCACCAATTTCACCGATTAGAACAACAGCTTTGGTATCTTTCTCTTCGTCGTATCGTGTTAATGCATCAATAAAATTAAACCCCACCACAGGATCACCACCTAACCCCACCACGGTGGATTGGCCAAATCCATTTCTGGTTAAATCTGCCACAATCTCATACGTTAGAGTACCACTCCTGGATGCAACTCCAACGTTACCTGCTTTAAAAATATGGGAAGGCATAATCCCCAGTTTGCACTTTTCTGGAGCCATCATCCCGGGTGTATTGGGTCCAATAATGCTGATACCTTTAGATACAGCCAACTGTATGAACTTGATGGAATCGTGGACAGGCACATGTTCTGTGATCACCACAATGGGATTCAATGCAGAGCCAATAGATTCTAGAACTGCATCCATGACAAAGGGAGCAGGTACAAAGATAATAGATGCTGTAGCTTTTGTCTCTGCTCGAGCTTCCTTCACTGTGTCGTATACTGGAACATCATGAACTGTCTGTCCTTTTTTTCCTGGAGTAACCCCAGCGACCACTTTCGTGCCGTAATCCAGCATAGTCTTGGTATGAAACTGGCCTTGAGTGCCAGTAATCCCTTGAACGATGACCTTGGTATTTTCATCAATGAGCATGTGTTAACTTTAATTTTCTTCTTTTAAGTGTTGTGGAAGGAACTGGCAGACGTGAAGAAGATGAAAATGAATCCCTTTAACACTCTGCATACAACTCATTCTGGATGATAAGAGAATTCTAATACCTCCACAGGTTAGGTTACACAGAAATTACAAGAATGAACCTCAACTGGATTAATGAGAGAAATGTAGCAATCATAACCACGGTAACGATAGAGTATACAGAAATGAATTTTACCGGCTATGGAGATCAAACCGAAAGACTCATAAAGTTATTTATGGAAATGAAAACTATGAAACCTGTTAGAAGGAGATTTCAAAAGAAAGTGCCCATTATACTCGTTGTTATACTGGTTTTTCAGCTCATTTCTGGATGCATGGAGCAGGCACCACCTCTGACTATAACAGGATGCATCCTCTCAGAAGATGGGAGTTATATCCCGGATGTGAAAGTAACATACCTTCAGCACGAAACCTCTACTGATGGGGGAGGATGCTTCTCCCTTGAAGTTCAACCAGGTGCAGGGAGCCTCTCTTTGAGCAAAGAAGGGTTTATCCCAATTCAAACTGTTGTTACTGTTTCTGATTCACTTGATGTGGAAACCATTGTTTTGCCCAAAATGTACGGGGATATAACTGTTGTTGAAGAAGTAATAGATTATGAACCTGGGTCTGCTGCTGAAGATGTGATTCACTACTACTCTACTGCAGGATTTGATGAACGAGGAACTATTAAAGTAGAATATGTCACCATAACAGAACCAATGCACATTACAGTGTTGGTTACCTCTACACAAAGTGCTTTTGTCATAGAACATGATGGAGCACTAGGTATTATGTTTGATTTTTCAGAAAAGCGTAAAGAGCTCTACATGGGTGATATTATCTTTACTGCTGCTTTCGGTGGTGAATGGGATGTCCACTTGTTTTCAGAGCAGGAACTAGTATGGAACTCTGAAGATGACGAAGAGTTCCAAGAGCTGTTTTCCGAAAAGATGGAAGAAGATTCTGAAGCTGCAGAGTTTATCAGAAAAATAGAGAACATTGTTGAAGATTCAGTACATCCCGATGTTTTCAGAGCACTTGGATTCAAAGTACACACAGATAGTGGTCTCTCTTTTGGTGTCGAAGATAGCTTTTGTAGAACTGGGTGGAATTTTAAAGAAACAGTTCACCTCTTTGAAGAGAAGGAACCTGCAAAGTACAGTGTAAAATTCACAGATTTTGGGCATTCTCCCCAGCACCTGGAATTTGTCAGCACCCTTGTACATGCTTTGAGATGGGTTATAGATCCACCCAACAGGATCAATTTACCCCCTATCAATTGGATAAGAAAGGAGCTGGCAAGAGTGCTAAAGGAACTTCATGAACTGCATCAGAAATACGGGAAAGATATAAAGAAAAGACTGGAAGATTCAAAGAAAGATCTTGAAAAACAAAAGAAAGATTCAGAAAACAGAAAACAGGATTTAGAAAAACAAAAAGAAGAACTAAAAAAGCATAAAGAAAATCTAGAAAAAAGTAAGAAGGAACTGGAAAACATAAAAAAGGAGCACGAAAAATTAAAGGAAGAGCTCAAGTATTATGGGGGCGAAGTGAAGAGGATTGAGAGTGAAATTGAGAAACTTGAAAAAACAATTAAACAACTTGAAGATTCTATCAAGAAACTTGACAATGAGACCAAGAAACTTGACAATGAGACCAAGAAACTTGATGATGAGACCAAGAAACTTGATGATGACATCAAAAAGTTAGAAGACACTATCAAGATGATGGAGAAGCGTCTGAAAGAGATTGAAGAATCAATAAAGGTGCTGGACAGAATAATATCTGACTGCTGATGCTGGAAGGTTATACAAGTTGAACCTTGGTCACTTGGTCACACCAAGCTGGAACTGTGCAATTGAAGGTCCAAAGAGTGTCCCATGTATAACAGTAGTATTCAGGACATTCTTCCTATTCCCTTTTTAAAGATTAAACCTGGATAATCATAAAGAGCACAGAGAGATGAAAGAAAACATGCTCGAAAATGTAAAAAAAAGAAGGTCATAATAGTCAATACCTTAACATGTAATGCATGTATCACATGTATTCCCACCACATGTTTTATCACATGTATTCGTGCATGTACGATCACACGTAATATAACATGTATACCCCTCACATGATATCACTGGGACTGTATTGAGAGGTTCTACACCATTATAACATTCTGTAACCTCACAGTTCAGCATATACCCTTTTTCTGTAGTATAGGTAAGACTGTTCACTGGTGCAGGCAAGAAATTCATCCTACTGCTGGCTTGTTCCATCCGGTATGTGTATAAGGGTGTGTTCTGTTTCCATGGGCTGGCTGTAACACATGTTACTGCAAGGAGTGCAGCAGTTGCACTAATTGCAATCAGTATTGCTCGTTTCCTCTCCATGTTATCACCTCCTTTCACTTTTTACCTTTCATGGAGGAGTAGTATAAATAACTTTTGGTCTTGCGGTCTTGCAGTTTATTAGGTTATACTGAAAAATTTCTGGATGAGAGAATATGGTGTTCATCATGGCTCAAGATCAACGACAATGTTAGGGTTAAAACAGGTGATTCTATTCATCTCATTCACATACAGATTTAGATTTAACCATAGTCAAACAGATATAAGTGCATTTTGCTAGAATTAATAATGAAGGACACTGATGAGAGCAGAAGCTTCCCCCATAGGACACAAAGTTGGAGCACTTTCCAGATTTAGACGAAACCCTTAAATCTCTCAAAATTCTCTTAAAAGAATGAATAAAGTATGGCTGAAAAACTATCCTGAAGAAGTACCAGAGAGCACAGAATATCCTGATGTGACCATGCACCACTACCTGGATGAAGCTGCAGCAAAATATCCAGAAAAAGTTTCTATGATCTTTGTGGACAAAAAGATTACCTACAAAAAATTTCGAGAAGATGTTTTAAAACTGGCACATGCACTTCAAGATTTAGGAGTAAAAAAAGGTGATAGAGTCTCTGTATTTATGCCAAACTGCCCTCAAGCAGTGATCTCCTGCTTTGCAGTGTTGAAAGCAGGTGGAATAGCAGTAGAGTCAAATCCCATCTATGTGGAAAGAGAACTAAAATATCAGTTAACAGATGCTGGAGCTGAAACAGTGATTACCCTGGACATGAAAATGCTGTATCCAAAGGTGAAAGCTATCCGGGAGAAGGCTAATGTCAAAAATGTTATTGTGAGCAATTTGAAAGAGTACCTCCCCTTTCCAAAGAATGTTCTTTACCCTGTAGCAAAGCGGAAAGATCTGGTAAAGGTGAAAAGGGAAGAAGGAGTCTATTTCTTTCAAGAGCTTTTGAAACAGTATCCTCCCACAGATGTAAAGGTTGACGTATCTCCTGATGATTGCGCAGTTTTAATGTCTACTGGAGGAACCACTGGCGTTCCAAAGGGGGTCATGCTCACACACAGAAATTTGGTTTCAAACTGCGTCCAGGCCATCAAATGGTTATACAAAGCTGAAGAGGCAAACGAGGTGATCATGGCTGCTCTCCCTATATTTCACAGCTTTGGGCACACGTGCTGTATGAACTATGCAGTGTATGCTGCCTGCACATTGATTCTGATTCCAGATCCCAGGGATACCAAGGATATTCTAAGAAATGTGGAAAAACACAAAGCTACTATGGTTCCTGGTGTTCCTGCCATGTATGTGAACATGGTTAATTATCCTCGCCTCAAAGATTACGACATATCTTCTATAAAGTACTGCTTCAGCGGAGCTGCTCCCATGCCAGTGGAGGTCTTAGAAGAATTTGAACGGCTAACTGGAGGTATTATCCTGGAAGGCTTTGGCATGACAGAGACTGCTCCTGTTACACATATTAACCCCATGTCTGGTCAGAGGAAAGTTGGGAGTATTGGCATGCCCATCCCAGATACATTGGCAAAGGTTGTGGATGTAGAAACTGGTGAAAAGGAGATGCCTCCAGGAGAAGTGGGAGAATTAATTGTAAAGGGACCTCAGATCATGAAAGGCTACTGGGAAAAGCAGGAAGAAACACAAAAAGTGTTAAGAGACGGCTGGATGTATACAGGTGACTTGGCTACCATGGATGAGGATGGCTTTTTCTACATTGTGGGCAGGAAGAAGGACATGATCATCTCATCAGGGTTTAACGTGTATCCACGAGAGATTGAAGAAGTTCTGTATGAGCATCCCAAGGTCAAAGAAGCTTCAGTCATAGGAATTCCTCACGAAAAACGGGGAGAAGCTGTGAAAGCGTTCATTGTCTTGGCAAATGGTGAGACTGCCACTGAGAAAGAAATAATCCAGTACTGTAGAGAGAATTTGGCAGCCTACAAAGTACCTGCTGTGGTGGAATTTAGAGAAAAACTTCCTAAGACCATGATTGGCAAAGTGCTGAGAAGGAAGCTCAGAGAGGAAGAGCGAAACCAGAAATGATTTTACAGCATGTATTAAGGCTGTGTTCCGGATAATAAATATTTGTCACAGAGGTCAGGTGGTGGTGTCTGTTATTTCTGCTATTCCCCCCATATCAACAAGATGAGCCCCAGCTGCCCTCAGGATCTTTCCTGTACAATACGCAGTAATAATTCTTTTCCTTCCACTGATAACCCATATTCATCAATTTCGTGCTGGAGATCGATAATCGTACCACAGCCGCCAATATATCCATTCACTCGAGTTGCTGCAGTAGACTCGATAAAATCTTTCATATCTGAGTATACCTGGAATTCTCTCATCAATTCTGAGTGTTGCTGCAAAAAATATTTTTGGTGATAGTCTTCTGCGAGATAGAATGATTCAGCTTCCATTATCTCAACATGTACTTGTCTCGTTTGGCTCATCTGGTTATAGCTCTGTATAGCTAGTTCCTTTTGGGTATCATTGTAGTAAAAAATCGCTGACATGTACTGGCGCATCAAGGATCTAGTATATGCATTCTCGTTACTCCAGAATACAGTGAGCAGCTCTTCATACGAAATTTTCGACGGGTCATACACCACCTGTACTGTTTCAATATGATCTCCCAGATCATGATAAGTTGGATTTTTCTTCGTGCCTCCTGCATATCCCACTCGAGTATACACAACGCCAGGAAGACAGCCAAACTGTGCTTCAGCTCCCCAGAAACAACCGAGAGCAAAAGCAGCAGTCTCAGTTTCCTGGGGAGTATGTGTATCAATAGGTGGTATTTCGGTAGGAATATCGTATTCACTACTCATATGATCACTCTCCTGAGGATATAGGACAGCTATTAATCCTATCCCTACAATAAGCAGAATTGAAATAGTTATCTTTTTATTGATGCTTGTGATTCTCTTTTTCCTCTCTTTTATTTTTTTCATTCGTTTTTTTATGATTTTCAACTCTTAAAAACTTTTTGGATGTTGTTGAAAAATGCATAATTACAGGGGAATGGAATTCGGGTTTGTTGACTGTGCCACAGGGGAATAGCAAAAAATATAAACGCCCCTTTCTTTGTAGCAATGGCAAGTGAAAGAACAAACGTGGAAAAGGAGATGTTGGAATGGAAGAGAGAAAAGAGAAAGAGACTATCCTCTCTCTTGAGAAAGGCGCCATGGAACGATGGCGCAATGGGGATCCTTGGGGCTGGGTGGAAATCAGCGCTGAGGACGTGACCTATGTGGATCCGAGCTTGACTAGACCCATACTCGGCCTTGAGGAATACAAGGCGTATCTGAAGCAGTTCGAAGGGAACATTCGTTACCAGGGTTCGGAATTCATTAATCCAAGAGTGGTGATTGTCGGGGATGCAGCTGTTTTGACATACAACTACCTATCTACAGCCACCACGCCGGAGGGAGCTGTCACAAACCAAACCTTCTGGAACACGACGGAAGTGTACTTCCGGTTGGGCGGAAAGTGGAAAATTGCACATACCCATTGGTCCTACGTCAAGCACAAACTCCCCGGGAGCGTAGAAGTTTCTATTCCGGTGCAATTGTCGCGCAGGGTATACGACGGTGTGTTGGGTGAAGTCATGGCCCTCGAGTCCGCTGCGATGGAGCGGTGGCGCAAGGGAGACCCCTGGGGGTTCACCGAAATCAGTGGCCCAGACGTTACGTACTTCGACACCGGAACACCACAACGGCTGAACAGCCTGGACGACTTGAAAACTGAGTATGCTAAGCGGGAAGGAAAGATCTACTACGATGTCATGGAGTTTATTGACCCGAGGATACAGATCCATGGAGACATGGTTGTATTGATATACCGTTTCTTTTCCACTCAACTTAATCCAGACAGTTCCATTTCGAGTAGAACACCCTGGAATTGCAGTGAAGTCTTCGTGCGAATCGAGGGCAAATGGAGCATCATTCATACCCACTGGTCATACATCAAAGGCCAGAAAGGCAAGAATTAGGACTGCAGTTTTATCTTTTTTCCCCTAAATATTTTCTCTTGTTTGATCATAGCATCAATAGGACACATCGCCGCTGCATAATAGAAGTTACATGACATTATCCAAGTATTTCCTTTCATTTTGCTGCGCCTTTCCTGGTTTTTCTGTAAACAAATATTATGAGACCGCTGACACAGAAAAGAATTGCAGCAATGACAATAATACTTCTTATCAGGGGCTCCCTATTGTATGCTTCCAGTTCATCTAGGGCACGATCCCTTGTCTCTTGAGAGAAAAGATCGCTAATTTGAATGACGCGCTCTTCTTTCGCTAATTCCTCTGTTAGGTTGAATTCTACTACATCCTCGAACTGGTGGAAGTAATAGAGATACATAACACCGCCCTTTAGATCGCAGATGTAGGAACAAATAGTGTTATAAGTAGCTCCTTCCTGGTGAACAGCATCCAAGATTGATTTGAAATAATCCACAGTCAGATCATCTTCATTTTCAATTCTCTTTAACATTGCTGTTGCTGTATCATATCGCCAACAGGGATAGTCCCACGAGTTTTCCAGATGTGCCGGGTTAAAATTTGTTGAAACCAGAAAATCATCTCCTTCTCCCTTTCTCGTGAAAGCCAGCTCACCATCTGATCCTGGACTAATGATCACTGCATCGCCTGCAGAATCAGCCACATGAACTTGAAAATCCATGACACGTCCAAAATTGAAGTTCTTGGCTAAATTTACAGCTTCAGTTACACGAGAACATTCCCTCAGCATTTTGGTCCAAAAATTGTCAGTAGCCCACGAGGATGGTTTTTCAGGATGGGGGTTCATGACAGCATCTGGCAAACCATTTGTGTCAAAAGCCAACCCTTGATCATTCATGCCACCTTCATATCCTATCCTGGGGTTACCATCTATTTCAGCATAATAACCAACGAGCACTCCCCCATATCCCTCGGTCGATGAGGGCAGGAACCATATGTAACTTTGAAGATTCGGATGATCCAGATTATAGCCAAATAGAACTGTATCATCATGAGAAGCAGTGAGAACTGTACAGGATTTTGGTCCAGCAGCAGTTGGATTCGAATTGCCATTCCTCCCACCGTACCATACGACAGCATTGCCACAGATTGTAGGACAAGACTGTTTATTTCCATCAGTGCATTCGGGAAACTCTAACATAACAGAAGCACCAAGAACACAATTCACCAATACAGCTATGAAAATTATCGAACCTATTATCCATTTCCTTGCTTGTGTCATTCTCCTCATACCCTGAAAGGGGTGACTCAGTTTTTAAAACTTTCGAGGCTGAAAGTAGTTTGAAGCACACAAAGAAAGACTGAATTCAAAGCTTTAGGAAATGCGAATTGAGATTTTTTGACTGGACAGATAGACTAACAGTGAATGAATTTATCCAGGGATAATATATACTGATTCCGATCAGATACGCGCGCATCTATCATGGCAGAATTTATAAAGTAAAAGAATTGTAGCAAAGCAGTGATTCTATGGTAGCAAAAAGCGAAGTCAGGATTACAGTCTTGAAAAAGCTAAGTTCAAAAGATATATTTGGTGACAGCCCTCCTCTGGGAGAGAATGTAAAACCTTGTCCTGTATATGAGGTAGGTCAGGAGTTTCTTGTTGGCAGAGATGGTGAGATGCCGGAAGGATTCTGTCATTGGGCTTGGAACGACCTGTACAAGGTAATCACAGCATTGAGATACGGCGCAACCTGGGAAGAGGGAACAAAGGAGAAAGGGGCGCCCACTGTGCACTGTTGCACTGATGGACTAAGACCAGTCATATTCAAACTCGAACGAGTTTAGCAATATGATCAACCTGAATTTGTGGAGGATGTCGAGAGAATGAAAAAAGATTCCACAGGACAATTGGAACTCAACCTTTCTAACCAGGCTAGGAACAGCTTTACGGTTCTTGAGAGCACCCAAATCAACTCAGTGAATGATACCTTCAATATGTGGGCCATCCTTGACAGCTCTACAGTGTTCTTTTACTTCGAAAATGTGCCTCAATTTTTCCTCTGAGCTCTTTGATTCCTTTTCCTGTCTGAGCAGAAATATTCATGCAGTCATTATCACATTCGCACACATCACATTTGTTATTGACCGCGATAAAGGGAATATCAAAAATGTGGTTCAAGTCTTCTAACAGGTTTTTCTGGTCAGTAACAGAATACCCACATGTTTCTGAGGCATCAAATATATACACGATTACATCTGCTAGATGGGTTAAAGCAGATATGGCCTGTTTTTCTATCCAGTTCCTCTCAGAAAAAGGTCTGTCAAGTAATCCGGGGGTGTCCACCACCTGTATTTTGAAATGACGATATTCAAAGTAGCCCAGGTTGATCCCCTGGGTGGTGAAAGGGTAGGACTGTATCTCAGGTTCTGACCCTGTCAGAGACTTCAACACTGAGGTCTTTCCTACATTGGGGAATCCTGCCAGGACCACAGTAAACAAGTCTGGATTAACCGATGGCAACTTAATCAATTGAGTTCTCGCCTCCCTTGAAAACTCCAGATTATCTTTTACTTGATCTATAACAGATACATATCTAGCATAGCACTGTTTTCTCAAGGTTAAGGACTGTTCCCTATTCTTTCTTATCTTTTTCAGGTATTCTCTCATGATTTTCTGGACCATCCTAGATGCCCATTGAAGTGCTCCCAGGTTATGTTTTATTTTATCTTCTCCTACCATTAGATCTATTAATTCTCTCTGAAACTGGGGTAGTTGATCAAAGGATGGATACCTCTTAATGACTTTTTCCAGTAAAGATGAGATAGTGTCTGCAGCTAGGGAAACCTTTTCCAGTTCGTTTCTACTTTTCCGCGATGCCTTTCTAAAGGCTATGTCAATGATTTCCTGCGAGGTGAATGGTGGAATCTCTTTGAACATTAGCTGTAATTATTTTGGTGATTTAAGAGGTTACTGTTTTGTGTTCTATGTCCCGTGCTGTATCTGCAAAAGGGGTTACTGTTGATGATCAAATTCTGCAATTTTGAGTACAACCCAGAGAATCGAAAGGCTTATAACATTTTTGTTCATAGATTATTCATGGCTATTACATTCAGAGTGGAGAATTACGAGGATCTCATTGATGAAAACAATGTGTACTACATCTTGATGAAGAGCTCTTCTCAGTTAGGGACTATATATGCTATCCCTACGGGAAACCACCCCATCAGAGGTTACAGGAAGGAGTTGACCTACATGGATAGTGTGGTATTCCCCTACCTGGAAGATCGCGGTGTTCGGATAATCAAGGTTTCCAATGTAGTTTTTGAGCCTGACAAAATGATTGTTCGTCTGGATAACCCTGAAGATTTAAAATTTTTCTACAGAGATTTTTTCTTGATAGGTGAGAAATACAATTATACATATATCACCACTGTTATCTTCAGTCCGCCAGTGATTTTTTCCTTTTCAGGCCCTCACAGGACGACGAGAGAATTCGCAAAAAAGATGGAAGAAGAAGGATACAAAGTCATTGAAGGAGAGATCTGATCCAGTTATTCTTTGCCTATTTCCTTGGTTATTTCTGGGCCGCCTCCTCCTCTGAAGTAGATGACGAGGAGGGCTACAGCCAGTCCAACCACAATTGCCACTCCTGCAATGATAATAATGGGGAACCCACCCAGAAAACCTGTGATGCCTTCTCCAGGACTTACCACAATGAGGGTTATGATCTGAAATGTGTTGTTTCCAGCAATATCCCAGACTCTGATATAGATTTCGTATTCTCCTGGGTCTGGTAACACCCACAGGTAGGTCCACGATTCAGTACCTTCAGCTCTCTGGTAAGATTCTTCACCTATGGCAACCTCTACGTAGTCTATGCCATTAACATCGTAAGCTGTTCCTGTAATGAGAAACGTTTCCCCTGACACTTCACTTCTATCGGGAGTGGTAACATACAGGTCAGGAGGGATGGTGTCTACGATCAGGGTAACCTCTTCTGAATAGCCCACGTGACCCAGATCGTCCCAGACCCTCACTTGGAGGGTGTATCCTCCATCTGCAGGGTTCCACTCATAGGTCCATACTGCAGCTCCCTCCACCAGGTTCCAGGTTTCACCACCATCTGTGGTGATCTCAACCTTTCTCAAAATATCGTTGTCTGTAGCTATTCCTTCTAG
>Ga0209427_10004141_pt1 | contig 16819 bp, 12 predicted proteins | sample DeeMarSWOR136_30_FD_187465 | JGI IMG/M metagenome (GOLD analysis project Ga0209427, IMG submission 187465) | Marine sediment microbial communities from White Oak River estuary, North Carolina - WOR-1-36_30 (SPAdes) (version 2) | ecosystem: Environmental > Aquatic > Marine > Intertidal zone >...
GCTCAGGTAACGGAAAAGAGCGCCGATGTGATGCTGAAGGAATTGGGAAGTGAGGGGGTAACTGGTCCCGGAGGGGAAAAGAAGATGGTCCAAAGCTTTAATCCCATCTACATGATGGCTGACTCCGGGGCCCGAGGCAGTGCACAACAGGTTCGGCAATTGGCTGGAATGCGAGGTCTCATGGCAAAACCGTCTGGGGAGATCATCGAAACACCAATTACCGCAAACTTCCGGGAAGGCCTCACGGTGTTGCAGTACTTCATCTCAACCCATGGGGCTCGAAAGGGATTGGCCGATACGGCGTTGAAAACGGCCAATGCTGGATATCTCACCCGGCGTCTGGTTGATGTCGCCCAGGATGTGGTGATCGCGGACCACGATTGCGGTACCATGGATGGGATCGATGTTGCCTCCCTTGTAGAAGGCGGAGAAATCATCGAGTCGATGAAAGAACGAATTCTGGGTCGCGTGGCGTTGGAGGATATCCGGGACCCCTTTACCGATGAGGTGATCGTCAAAGGAAATGAGGAAATCGATGAGACCTTAGCCGAGCGCATTGAGGATGCCGGTATCGAAAAAGTGAAGATTCGATCAGTTCTCACCTGTAAGTCGAAGCGAGGGGTATGCGCACTCTGTTACGGAAGAGACTTGGCCCGCGGGAGGCTTGTCAACGTGGGAGAGGCGATCGGTATCATCGCTGCCCAGTCAATCGGTGAGCCGGGGACTCAGTTGACGATGAGGACATTCCACATCGGTGGGACGGCCAGCCGGCGAGCAGAACAGACGACTTTGGAGAGTCGGATTGATGGGAAGCTGAAGTTCTACAGCCTCAAGACAGTGAAGAACCGTGAAGGGAATTTGATCGTCATGAATCGAAATGGCGAGATTGCCATCTTGGATGAAAGCGGAAGGGAACGAAGACGTTATTCCGTGATTTATGGTGCCAAACTGAAAGTCAAAGATGGACAAAAGGTGAAAGAAGGGGAGTTGCTGGCCGAATGGGATCCGTACTCGATCCCTGTTTTAACCGAGGTTTCGGGTCAGGTTAAGTTCGGAGATATCCTGGAAGGGGTAACGATGCAGGAGCAGGTGGATGAGTTCACGGGGCTCTCCAGAAAGGTCATCATCGAGTCTAAAGACCCTGAGCTTCGGCCAAGGATATCGATCAAGGATGAAAAAGGCAGAACCATGAATCTCCCTGGCTCCTCATCCCAGGCTCGTTATTTGCTTCCTGTGGGAGCAAATATCTTTGTCTCTGAAGGGGATGATGTGGAGGCTGGAGATATCATCGTTAAGATCCCTCGGGAGACAACGAAGACAAAGGATATCACCGGAGGACTTCCTCGTGTGGCGGAGCTTTTTGAGGCGAGAAAGCCAAAGGAATATGCTTTAATTAGTGACATCGACGGCATGGTTGAATTTGGAAAGGATCTCAAGGGGAAGAGGAAGGTGATTATCCGACCCGATGTTGGCGAAGCGAAGGAGTATATGATTCCTAGGGGAAAACATGTGAGCGTTCATGAAGGTGATTTCGTCAGGGCCGGAGAGGCTTTGATGGATGGGCCTTCCAATCCGCATGATATCTTGAGGGTTTTGGGAGACAAAGCCTTGGCCAGATACTTGGTGGATGAGATCCAGGAAGTCTACAAACTTCAAGGGGTGAAGATTAACGATAAACATATCGAAGTGATCGTTCGCCAGATGCTCAAGAGAGTGAAGATTAAAGAGGTTGGAGACACTCATTTTCTGGTGGACGACCAGGTGGAAAAGCATGCCTTTGAGGAGGAGAATGAGCGTGTTCGGAGAGAGGTGGGCAAGCCGGCTGTGGCGGAACCTTTGTTCTTAGGGATTACGAAAGCCTCTCTCATCACGGATAGCTTTATCTCTGCCGCATCCTTCCAGGAGACCACCAAAGTACTCACGCAGGCTGCTGTGGCAGGAAAGGTCGACTATCTGAAAGGATTAAAAGAGAATGTCATCATGGGGCGCCTGATTCCGGCGGGGACAGGTGTCCCCAAATATAGAGACCTGGAGCTTTGGGTAAAAGGATACACGGAGGAGGAGACGGCTGCTGAAGAGGCAGCCACTGACATCTCCACCGAAAGCGCCGCTTAATCTTTATCTTGCATAGAGATGGAAGGAAAAGGCCCGTTCCTGCATTTTGCAGAAAGGGCCTTTTTTTAAGCGCCAAATCCCCAAAAATAATTTCAGATTGCAGATCGTAAATTTCAAATTGAAAAATCTGAAATCTGAAATTTGAAATTATTTCAGGGTTTCGAGTCTCTTCTTGGCCATTTGTGCTTGCTCGGAATTGGGATACCGTTCGATCACCCTTCTGAGTAAATTTCTGCCATTTGTCTTATCCCCCAGTTCCAGGAAAGCGAAGGCTTGCTTGAATAAGGCCGCTGGTATTTTATCCCCTTCCGGGTATTTGGTGATCGCTTTCTCATATTCCAAGATGGCCTTCTCAAAATCTCTTTTCAGATAGTAAGTCTCTCCGATCCAAAACTGGGCATTGTCCGATAGGTCGGTGTTCGGATACTGTTTAATGAAGGCCTCGAATTTCCTGCGTGCCCCCTCCACCGCTCCCTTTTGAAGGGTCTCATAAGCATCCTTGTAAAGGTCCCCTGCCCTCGTGGAGATACCTTTAACCTCGGAAACAGCTTCTTTAGTAGGGATCGCTCCTTCTAACTCCAACTGTTTTGAGGCCAACTCCAACTGTTTTGAAGCCAATTGACCGATCTTTTCCTCGAATCCCTTGAGACGCTCCTCCAGTACCCTGATTCTTTCCTCCAAGGCCTTATTCTTTTCTTCAAACACTTTCTCTCTATCCTCAAGGGCCTTTGTCTGCAGGACAACGTTTTCTCTGAGACGGTCCATCTCTTTCGGAGGTTTTTTCAGAAGTTCTTTATATTCTTCCATTTCTGTTGCTAACGTCTTGACCTCCGTCTGCAAGGTCTCGAGTTGAAGGAGAAGATCGGCTTGACCTTTCTTCGACTCAACGGTAACAGACGACTTCAAACCGGTCGTCTCTTTTTGAAGGACCGCAAACTCTTTCTGAAGTTTCTCCAGATCCTTCTGGAAAGACTCTTTTTCTTTCTGTTGTGCGTGCAGCTGTCCCTGGAGGCGATTTGTTTCCCTATCGAGGATGACGACATCCCTTCTCGTGGCACACCCCCAAAGAAACAAAACGACACAAAAGACCATCCACCCTTTCATCCAATCTATTCTTCTCAAGTTTCCCTCCCAAAGCGAGATCTCCTCAAGGAGTCCGGATATCCCTGAGGACAATCCATCCCTTTTTTATTTGGATAAGATGACGAAGTGCCCCCTTCGATTTTGTGCCCAGGCCTCTTCATTATGGCCCGGATCGAACGGTCTTTCCTCCCCATAACTGATCGTGGCGATTCGATTCGCAGAGAGGCCGAGAGAGATGAGGTAATTTTTTGCTGCATTCGCCCTTCTCTCTCCGAGAGCGAGATTATACTCGTTGGTTCCTCTCTCATCACAATGGCCTTCGATCTGTATCTTCACGCTGGAATATCTCATCAACAGGCTTGCATTCTCCCTTAAGATCTCCGCATCCTCGGGACGGATGTCATATTTATCAAAATCGAAGTGAATGTCTTTGAGCATATCGCTCTCAAAAACCTCACCGGCGATTCCAGGTTCTCTCTTGGCGACCAAACTCTTTTCGAACTCTTTCTCTTTTTCCCTCTTCGCCTCTTCCTCACTGATTCTCGCCAGCTCTCTTTCTCTAGCCGCTTTTTCAGCCTCAAGTTTTGCAGCCTTCTCTCTTTCGGCTAGGGCCTGCTCTTCTGCCTTCCTGGCAGAGGGTTCCTCTTTGACCACCGTCTTCTTGGGGCATGCTGTAAGAACAAGGCCGAGGCAGAGGATAAGGATTAAAACGACAAGGCTTTTTTTACCCATGATGAACCTCCTTTGGTCTGGGGTTAAATTGAGACGTCCTTTCTTATTCAAATGGCTGGGACCAGGCTGGACTCGATTCACCTCCTTTCCCTGTAGTGAGTGGCCTTTGGTTGAATCCATTGGCATTCATAATGAAGATCCTTGAACCTCCATACCGGGTTGAACTAAAAGCGATGTAACGCCCATCTGGAGACCAGCTTGGGCCTTCATTATTTCCAGAATTGGAAGTCAGCCTTTGAAGTCCTGATCCATCCGCATCGATCGTGAAGATGTCATAGCGGCGTTCCACCCTCCCGCAATAGGCGATGCGCTCTCCTTTGGGTGACCACGAGGGGTTAGTATTATAATTTCCATCAAAGGTCAGGCGGCGGGCGTCCGAACCATTAGCTCTCATGACATAGATCTGGGGAGAACCCGCTCGGTCCGAGACAAAGGCGATCTGCTTCCCGTCGGGTGACCATGTCGGTGAAGCCTCGTTGCCATGTCCTGTTGTGAGTTTCTTAGGATGACTTCCATTCGCATCTATGAGGTAGATATCCGACTTCCCTTCTAGTCCCATCATGAGGACGATCTTTTTACCATCCGGGGACCAAGAAGGAGAGGCGTTCAAACCAGGATAGGAAGAGAGTCGTTGGAGGTTCTGGCCATTCGTATCGATCAAGTAAAGATCGGGGTTTCGTCTGAGGTAGGAGGTAAAAGCAATCTTTTTTCCATCGGGAGACCAGGTGGGTGAAATATTGATGGAACGATTTTGAGTGACCTGTTTCGTATTGGCGCCATCGAAATCGGCAATGAAGATCTCCTTGCTTTCTCCCTGAAGAACTACATACGCAATTTTCGTATTGTTTACCCCCCTCTCTCCCGTCAGCTGGAGAACGACCTCGTCCGCCATTCGATGAACCATTTTCCGAAGGACCTGATGATGGCCTTCATACTGTTTCCCAACGATGTGTCTCTGTTCCACTAAATCGAAGAGATGGAACTTTAATTTAAGATTTTGGCCTCCGGGTTCCCAAGAAGTTTCTCCAGCCAGAAGGATTTCTCCTCCGACAGACATCCATTCCTGAAGGGATTCGACGGCAGGAATGCCCTCTTTTCCCTTAAGAGAATTGGGAAGATGTCGCTCATCGATGACCTTGAAGAAACCAGAGAGGACGAGATCATTGGCGAGAATTTCATGAACCTTGACTGGGAGAGCAGGAGGGGTTTTGTTCACTCCTTTCCATTTCAGTAACACAATGGGGATCTGGACAAAGGTCGGGGCATTGATATCGAGGTAGACCCTTGCCTCAACGAAAGGGATGAAGACAAGAAACAGAAGAGAGACAAATATAAAAAAACAACTTAACATCTTTTAATCCGGAGAAAAACGAATCCCAACCTCAAGCGTATCTTCGCTCAGCTCAGCAGGAATGGGAGGCAAGGGTTCCGCCTTCTTGATGGCCCGCACAACCGTCTGGTCATAGAGGTCATTGCCAGATTTTTTTTCAAACCAATAGTTCTTAATTCTTCCATCTTTTTCTATTATTACGACAATCACGGTCTCCAAGTCAACCCTATCTTCGAGAACATTTTGGGGGATGGTCCATGCTTCTTTAATTTTCGCCCAGATCAGGCTGTAGTATTGGTTCAATTTGGATTCCAAATCCGTCGAAGGCTTGCTGGAGGAGGTTACCGGAACTTTGGGAGGAGGAACCGTGGCTTGTTTCTCAACTTTTTCACGGCTTGCCACTCTTTTTTGAATCTTGTCGAGAGCGACCTTCCTACGAATCTCCTCAAGGGCTTCCTGGAGATGTTTAAGGTCTACCTTCTTCTCTTCCTTCTTCTCTTCCTTTTTGGGGGGTTTCTTAACCTTTTCGACGATGTCATCTTTCTTAGGCTTAGTGACGGGTTTCATCTTTTTAACAGGTTTCGGTTCTTCTTTTTTGGGCACTGGGATGTCTTCTTTTATGTCTGGTGCGGGCTCAGGAAGAACCACGGGCATGAGCGTTACCGTGTAAGCGGTGGGTTGGGTCCTGATGATCATGGGCCAGGGGTTCAGGCTCAGGAGAATGACCAAGGCGATATGGATGGCCAGGGAGATGCCCGCCATTTTTAACAGATGATCAATGTCGTGGCTTCTCGGAGGAGCCATATTAATTTATCTTCCCTTTCTTCCTTTTAAGAAATCGAAGAAATTCCACCCCGATGGGAGAGAAGGTTCTTCCCCGGTGAGAAACGATATAGATCTGCCGGGAGATCGATTCCATTCCTTCCACAGCGATTCGGGAGAAAAGCCCATGATTCAATTCTTCTTCCGCGGCTCTTCTTGAGATGAAAGCAAGGCCCAATCCTGCCTTCACCCCTTCCTTTACCGCGGAGGTACTTCCCATCTCTGTGACCGCATCAAATCCTTTGAGGCTCTTGCCCTTTTTTCTCAACTCCTTTTCGACGGTCATCTGAGTTCCTGAGCCTTCTTCCCGAAGGATCCAGGGTTCTTTTATTAGGTCTTCGAAATCGACTCTTTTCTTTCTGGCGAAAGGATGGTTTGAAGGAGCCACAACGACGATCTCATCTTCTTCATACCTCTCATAATAAAGGGAGGGATGGTTTACCTTGGCGCCGATCATGCCAAATTCAACATGGCCTTGTAAAACATACTGAATGATCTCTTTGGTATCAGCAATTTTCAAGGAAAGGGTGAAATAGGGATGCTCTTTCTTGAAGGCGCCCATCAATTCTGGTAGAAAATATTCCCCTGGTATCGTGCTTGCACCCAATGAGAGCTCCCCTCTGATTCCTTGAGAGAATTCACTCAAAGCATTCAGTAAGTCTTTACGGGTCGCGAGAATCTTCGAAGCGTATTGAAGAAAGACTTCTCCCGCTTTCGTCAGGTGGACCTCCCGACCGGTCCGGTCGAAGAGGCGAAGGGCTAGGGATTCTTCTAAAGAGAGGATATGACCGCTGACCGTCGGCTGGGTAAGGAATAGATCATCAGCCGCCCGAGAGAAACTCTTCAATTCGGCCACCCGACAGAAAGTCTCCAGATGGCGAAAATCGATGGACAAGTCCTTTTTTACCACGTTTACTCAAGATATTACCCACCCTCATTCTAAAATGCAAGAAAAAAATCAATTTTTTCTTCAAAATCTTATGGTTATAGCTCTCCAGTCCATGGATAAAAATGCACATCATCCATCCCCCCTGCCCCTCTTGGAGGAGGGGCGGGGGGATTTCTACACTAATACATATCCCCCATGCCACCACCACCAGGAGGCATTGGCGGATAAGCTGGTTTCTTTTCAGGCTTTTCGGCGACAAGAGCCTCCGTGGTGATCATCAAAGAGGCTACTGAGGCAGCATTCTGAAGGGCAAGCCTGACCACTTTGGTAGGATCGATGATGCCAGCCTTGATCATATCGGCGTATTCGTCCGTGGCCGCATCAAATCCATAGGCACCCTTCTCATTCTTCACCTTCTCCGTCACGACAGAACCCTCTTGACCTGCATTGTTGGCGATCTGACGGATAGGCTCTTCCAGGGCTCTCTTAACAATATCTATACCGATCTTCTTATCCCCCTCCAGTTTTAATTTTTCTAGTGCGGGGAGACAGCGCAAGTATGCCACGCCACCTCCAGGAACGATTCCTTCCTCCACGGCAGCGCGGGTTGCGTTGAGAGCGTCTTCTACGCGGGCCTTCTTTTCCTTCATCTCGGTCTCCGTGGCTGCGCCGACGTTAATCACGGCCACGCCACCGATGATCTTAGCCAATCGTTCCTGGAGTTTCTCTCGATCGTAATCAGAGGTGGTCTCCTCGATTTGGACACGGATCTGTTTCACTCTCGCTTCGATATCGTCTTTGTCGCCTGCTCCGTCCACAATTGTCGTATTATCTTTGTCGATAGTGATCCGTTTCGCCCTACCCAGATCATTCAATTTGATATTTTCTAATTTGATGCCGAGATCCTCTGAAATGACTTTCCCACCGGTCAAGATAGCGATATCTTCCAACATAGCCTTTCTTCGATCACCGAAACCAGGAGCCTTGACTGCGCAGCATTTCAAGGTCCCGCGGAGTTTGTTGACGACCAAGGTAGCCAGAGCCTCCCCCTCCACATCCTCAGCGACCACCAGAAGGGGTTTTCCCATCTTAGCAATCTGCTCTAGAATCGGAAGCATATCCTTCATGTTGGAGACCTTCTTCTCATTAAGAAGGATGAAGACATCATCGAGGACAGCTTCCATCTTTTCAGGGTCGGTGACAAAGTAAGGAGAGAGATATCCGCGATCGAACTGCATCCCCTCCACGACATCGAGAGTTGTCTCCATTCCCTTGGCTTCCTCAACAGTGATGACCCCCTCTTTTCCCACCTTGTTCATCGCCTCGGCAATGATGTTTCCGATGGTCTCATCATTATTGGCAGAGATGGTGCCGACCTGTGAGATCTCTTTCTGATCCTTTGTCGGTTTGCTTAGTTTCTTCAATTCCTTGACCACTTCCTCTACGCCTAGGTCAATCCCCCGCTTCACATCCATGGGGTTAGCCCCTGCAGCCACCACCTTCGATCCCTCGCGGTAAACCGCTTGGGCCAAAAGAGTGGCTGTGGTCGTTCCGTCTCCTGCTGTGTCAGAGGTCTTGCTTGCGACCTCTTTCACCATTTGGGCCCCCATGTTTTCAAATTTGTCTTCTAACTCAATCTCTTTTGCGACAGTCACGCCGTCCTTGGTAACGGTTGGTGAACCAAAAGATTTTTCTAAAATGACATTTCTCCCCTTTGGGCCTAACGTTACCTTAACCGCGTCCGCTAAGATATTGACTCCCCGCAATATGGAATTACGGGCCTCCTGATCAAATTTCAGTTCCTTTGCCATTGTGACCTACCTCCATTCTTTTTGGTTTAAATCGGGTTTTATTTTCCTTCGATAATCCCTAAGATGTCTTCTTCCCTCATGATGAGGTGTTCTTCACCCTCAATCTTTATCTCTGTTCCTGAATACTTGCCAAATAGAATTTTGTCCCCTACCTTCACATCCAAGGGGATGACCTTCCCGTCTTCAGTCACCTTTCCCTTTCCGACGGCGATGACTTTACCCTCCTGGGGCTTTTCCTTAGCCGTGTCAGGGATGATGATTCCACCCTTTGTTTTTTCCTCCTCTTCCAGTCGCTTCACAATTACTCTGTCCTGCAATGGCCTGATCTTCATTTTTCACTTCTCCTTTCCTTTTTCGCTTTGGGGCTGAATTGACAGACATGCAATGTCATCTAGGTAACACGGAATAAAGGATATGGCCTTATGAAATGCATCACCTCCTTAAGGGCCATAAAATCTTTTAAAAATAAGGGGTTATCTAAACATCGTCGGGGAAGAAAGCCAAAATATAAACATTTTCTTTAACAAAAAATAATTAACCATTGATACGTCGATTGTCAAGGCGTCCTTTTGAGATTTCAGAAAAAGCCGAAAGCCCTCTGATTATAGAGAATCGCAATAATTTCTCAGAGCTCTCTCTTTTAAAATTTTTTGCTCCTAAAAATGCATTATTGTACAAGATCCGAATGGTTTGGCATCTGAAATTACCTCCTTTGATGACTTCCGATTGAAGGTATTTCTGCATGAGAAGGGATCATATTGAAAAACTTAATTCGATTCGACATAATTAGTTGACTTCCGGCTTGCAAGTTCCCCATCCCTCCCACAGCAGGAAAGGCGGGATCCCTGCGCTTGCCTCCTGGTAGGCGGGATAGGGAGGAAGGGGCACAATTAAGAATGAGACTTGATTTCGGGAAAGCTCCACCCTACGGGGGGAGCGTAAAAAGAGGGAAAGATAAAGATGGAGTGGATAATGGAGGAGCCTCCTCGATCCTGGTCTGACAGGGCAGGGAAATTGAGACGGCTCTCCCCCGGATCTTTTCGGATGTTGTCCCTTATCCTTTCTATCGTCTCTATCTTTTGCTTCATTCAGGCCTGCGGAAAGAAACCGGTTGAAAAATTCCCTTCCTTCGAGCAGATTACAGAGAAAGATGGGTTATCGAGCGGGATGGTGTATGCCATTGCTGTCCAAGGGGAGGAGGTCTGGTTTGGAACCTATGGGGGCGGGGCAAACCTTTATGACCCCGCGAAAAAGACTTGGAAGGCCTACACAACGAAGGGGGAACCCTTGGAACAGATAGACGACGGGGATAGTGTCAAGTGGAAAAACATTCTTTCCTACAATCATGTCTCTGTCATCCTTCCAGACAGGGACCGAATCTGGTTTGGTACCTATTTCTATGGTTTTGGCGGTGGGGGAATATCCTATTACGATCCTCAGAAAAACCCTCCATGGAAACCCTTTAACACAAACGGTGGCCGTGCCAAGAAAGTCGTTTCCATGGCCTTGGATGCTGAGTCCCTGTGGGTTGGATCTGAAAAGGGACTCAACCTTTTTGACAAGAGAACAGAGGAGTGGAAGGAATTTTACTCCACTCAAAATGGCCTTTCTGGAAATTTTGTCAATACCATTTTGGTCCAGCCCGATTTCCTCTGGATTGGAACGAATGGAGGGGTTACTCGTCTGCAAAAGGACAGGAAAGCCTGGAAGACTTATTCCGAAAAAGACGGGCTGACGGAGACGGAGGTCAAATCCTTAGTCGAAGCAGGGCCTCGGATCCTAGCGGGAGGCATTGGAGGTACCCTCTTTGAGTATGACTCCGCTGCAGATTCTTGGAGGAGGATCGAATCCGCCGACCCTTTAAGGAACGGAGGGATTCACTCTATTGCTGTGACAAACGAGAAGGCCTTTATCTGCAGAGATAATGGGGTGAGCATTTATCATTTTTCGTCAGGTCAATGGGAATCCTTGACAACCTCCGAGGGGTTGCTTAGCAACACCGTCTTCTGTGCTGCGGTAGATGTAGATAAGGATAGCGTCTGGTTTGGAACAGATAAAGGGGTATCGCGGCTGGTGCTAAGTCCAGAATGAAATTTCAAATTGCAAATTGTAGATTTTAAAAATCTGAAATCTAAGATCTGAAATCTGCAATTTTTTATAAAGGAGGATCCATGGATCGTTTCCCTCGTAAGAAAGTGACTCGCAGACAATTCATCAAGAATGCGGCTGCGGCCATTGCAATGTCACCTCTGTTTTCCGATAAAACCTTCTTTTATTATTCTCTAGCGCATGCCGCTGAAGAAGCTGACCTCGTGATCGCTAAAAACGGATCCCCTCCCCAACTTCTCCAGGCCGCTATGGCGCCTTTAGGAGGCATGGGTCGGTTTGTAAAAAAAGGACAACGCGTGGTGATCAAAGCCAACATCGCTTGGGCAAGGACCCCCGAGCAGGCCTGCACCAATAACCCAGAGCTCCTATCGGCATTGATCAAGATGTGTTATCAAGCGGGTGCAAAGCGGGTAGCGGTCTGGGATCATACGTGCGATAATTATCAGTTCACCTTCTCAAGATCAGGACTGAAGGAGGCTGCCCAGAAGGCAGGGGCGGACATCTTCTCCGGCCATGGCCAGAATGTCTATAAACAGGTAGAAGTCCCGAAAGGAAAGAAGCTCAAGAGGGCAGAAGTGCTCAGGGATGTGCTTGAGGGAGACGTCTTTATCAATTTCCCCATTCCCAAACACCATTTTGCCACTGAACTCACTCTTGGATTGAAGAATTTGATAGGGATTGTATGGGATATGGAGCAGTTACATAGGATTGACCTTCATCAGTGTATTGCCGATATCAACACGGTGAGGAAGCCCGACTTGGTTGTGGTCGATGCTATTCGAATTCTCACCACGAACGGTCCGAAAGGGCCTGGAAAAACAGAAGATATTAGTGAGGTGATCGCCTCGACGGATCTGGTGGCGGTCGATGCCTATTGCGCCTCATTTTTTAAACATCCCAAGACAGGAAAACCTTTTAAACCAGAGGAGATCAGATTCGTTAAGAATGCCTACGATCTGGGGCTAGGTCAGATCGATCTCTCAAAAGTAAGTGTAAAGAAGGTTCGTGCAACATGAAGGGAGCGATCCCATACCTTAGGAGGGGGATCCAGGCCGTCTCCTTCTTCTTTCTTCTCTATCTCATTCTTAAAACCGCGTTTCCCCTTGAATTGAAGATTCCGGTTGATCTCTACCTCCGTCTTGACCCCTTCATCGGGATCATAACGATTCTTACAAAAAAGGATGTCATCCTCAGGATGCTCCCTGCCTTTGCTGTACTCCTTCTCGTGATGATCTTTGGAAATTTCTTTTGTGGATGGTTCTGTCCCATGGGTTCCACGATCGACTTCTTCGATCGGATTCTCTTCAGAGAAAAGAAACGGGCTAAGAGTTTTGATGATCAACCGCTCAGGAGGTTGCGCTACGGTGTCTTCTTCTTTTCCATTGTAGCAGGACTCATGACTTTTCAGGTGATGTACCTCCTCGACCCCATCAGTCTAATAACGCGGACCTTAGTCATCTCTTTTTACCCCCCAGCCATATTCATCTTCAACTATTTCCTTCCCCAGATTCAGAGTTTTCTTCCGAAAAACCCTTTTTTCGTTTCGTCTATTCCCTTGCCCGTGTTCAAAGTCAATCTCTTCATCTTTGTCATGTTCATCGTTATTCTTGCTCTCGGGGTAGTGCGAAAGAGGTTCTGGTGCCGGTATCTCTGCCCTTTAGGAACCCTCTTTTCGGTCTTTTCACGGCTCAGGATTTTTAGGCGGTCGGTAACCGATGACTGTACTCAATGTCAGCAGTGTGTGAGGGACTGCCCGGTTGGGGCGATCCCTACAGAGGTTCCACAACACTGCCGTCAGCAGGACTGCGTCTCCTGTTTCAAATGCCTTGAATGTCCACCTGAAGCTGTCTCCTTTAAGTTTGGTTTTCCAATCTGGAGGACCATGAACGGAGTGAATCTCTCAAGAAGGTATGTTTTGGGATCGCTCGCCTTTGGCTTTTTTTCAGCTTTGGTGATTAAGACCAATCCGCTCCAGACAGAAAGCGGATTGATGAATAACAGGCTCATTCGGCCTCCGGGAGCCCTTCCCGAAGAAGAATTCGTCTCTGTCTGTACAGGCTGTGGGGAATGTCTGAAAGTTTGCCCCAATAATGCCCTTCAATCGACACTCCTGGAGGCAGGCCTGGCAGGCCTCTATACACCGAGACTCGTTCCCAGGATTGGATATTGTGAAGAATTCTGCAATTTTTGTGGAAGAGTTTGCCCGACGGAAGCAATCCGTCCCCTTCCTGTTGAAGAAAAGCGCCTCATTCAGATAGGTGTCGCTCATATCAACAAGACGCGATGTATCGCCTGGGATACGGATAAGATCTGCCTCGTTTGCAACGAGCAGTGCTCCTATCACGCCATCGTGGGTGATGATAAGAAGCGTCCGATTGTAAAAGAGGAGAAGTGTACAGGCTGCGGCATTTGCGAAAATAAGTGTCCTGTTGATGGAGAATCCGCGATCATCGTTTACTCCTTTGGTGCCCAAAAGAAGTTAAAACCTGAAGCTTCAAACAATAATACAAAGTCCGGTTAAGCACTAAATCCCAAGCACCAAGTTCCAAATAAATCCCAAGCTCCAATACCCAAATGACCAAAAGAATCTTTGGAGTTTTGGATTTGGGTAATTGGGATTTGTCTGGGATTTGTGAATTGGGATTTTCAGATCCGCCATTCCGAAGAATAACCTCCTTTCAATTTATCCTCTCGTTGTTGTAATATAATTACATGAGTAGGCTTAAACTGGTCTCAGATTTTGAGCCTAAAGGCGATCAACCGCAGGCCATTGAAGCCTTGAGTGAGGGGGTTCTGGAAGGGGCTTCTCACCAGGTTCTTTTGGGTGTGACTGGGTCTGGAAAGACCTTCACCATGGCCAATGTGATTGAAAAGGTCCAGAAACCCACTCTGGTCATTTCCCATAACAAGACCCTGGCAGCCCAACTCTATGGCGAGTTCAAGGAGCTTTTTCCAGAGAATGCCGTTGAGTTCTTCGTCAGTTACTACGACTATTATCAGCCAGAAGCCTACATTCCGTCCTCGGACACGTACATTGAGAAAGACACCCTGATCAATGATGACATTGATAAGATGCGACACTCGGCCACTCGGTCTCTCCTTGAAAGAAATGATGTCATCATCGTGGCCAGTGTTTCCTGTATTTATGGTTTAGGATCTCCTGAAGCCTATCACGGAATGCTCCTCTATCTGGAGAAAGGAATGGCTATCTCCCGGGAGGAGATCCTCTCCAAATTGGTTGAAATTCAGTATATGCGGGATGATATCGATTTTCACCGGGGGACATTTCGTGTTCGAGGCGATGTGATCGAAGTCTTTCCGGCCCATGAGGAGAATAAGGCAATTCGGATCGAACTTTTTGGAGACGAAGTTGATGCCCTTTCTGAAATTGATCCTCTCAGGGGAAAGGTTCTGCAGCCTCTTGATAAAGTCCCCATCTATCCCGGAAGTCACTACGTCACTTTTCCGGATCGAATGCAGATAGCCCTTCAGAATATTCGGCAGGAGTTGAAGGAGAGGGTGGAGTGGTTCAGGTCCCAGAATAAGCTCCTAGAGGCCCAAAGGCTGGAGCAAAGGACGAATTTTGACCTGGAGATGCTTCAGGAACTCGGTTATTGCCAGGGGATTGAAAACTATTCTCGACATCTCACTGGAAGAAAGCCTGGCGAGCCTCCTCCAACGCTTCTGGATTACTATCCTAAGGATTATCTCTTATTCATCGATGAAAGCCATGTCACCATTCCTCAATTGATTGGAATGTACCGAGGAGACCGATCCCGGAAAGAGACCTTGGTGGAATACGGATTCCGTCTCCCGTCGGCGCTCGACAATCGCCCTCTTATGTTCGAGGAGTTTGAGAAGCGGATTAACCAAGTGGTCTATGTCTCAGCCACCCCCGGTAATTATGAGATGAAGAACGCCCAGGGCCAACTGGTGGAACAGATCATTCGGCCTACCGGATTAAGCGATCCGGCCCTAACTGTCAAACCGGCAAAGAATCAGGTCGACGATTTGTTAGAAGAGATACGGAAGCGAGTGAATAAGAAGGAGAGGGTACTTATCACAACACTCACCAAGCGGATGGCAGAAGACCTGACCGAATACTACGCCGATCTTGGAATTCGGGTGAAATATCTCCATTCCGACATTGATACACTTGACCGGGTGGAGATTATCAGAGAACTCCGGTTAGGAAAGTTTGATGTGCTCATTGGCATCAATCTCCTGAGGGAGGGGCTCGACCTTCCGGAGGTCTCGCTCGTGGCTATCTTGGATGCTGACAAAGAAGGGTTTCTTCGATCGGAAAAATCTTTGATCCAGACGTTTGGCCGGGCTGCCCGAAATGTGAATGGTCAGGTGATTCTCTATGGGGATAAAATGACAACGGCCATGGATCAGGCCATTTTGGAGACAGATCGCAGGAGAAAGATTCAGGAGGAGTATAACAGGGTTCATGGGATCACTCCTCAGACCGTTAAGAAATCAGTGCGGAATATTCTGGCATCAATCTACGAAGCCGATTATTTCACCGTGCCTGTTGTCTCCGATATCAAACAGGGTTATGTATCACTCAAAGAAATCCCTCGGATGATCGAGAAGCTGAGGAAGGAGATGAAGGAGGCAGCCAGCAACCTGGAATTTGAAAGGGCGGCAGAGCTCCGAGATAAAATTCATCATCTTGAAGAAATGGAATTGAAAATGAAATAACTTGAAGTAAAATTTTAAATCTCAAATTGAAGATTTTAAATTGAAAAAACGAAGAAATTTATTGAACAAAATACGCCTTTTTCCATGAATTTCATAAAGACTCAATGATGAGCCGATTAGATCAAAAAATTGAACATTTACCGACCAATCCCGGGGTTTATCTTTTTAAAGACAAGAAAGGAAAGACCCTCTACGTGGGAAAGGCAGGGAATATCAAACATCGGGTGAGTTCCTATTTCCAGAAGAGAGAGGGGAAGGATGCAAAGACTTTAGCGATGTTGGAAAGGGTGGCGGAGATTGATACGATCCTCACGCATACAGAGAAGGAAGCCTTCATCCTGGAGAATAATCTCATCAAAGAACAGCGCCCGCGATACAATGTAAAGTTGAGGGACGATAAGAATTATCCTTGCCTCAGGCTCACGATGGAGGAGGAATTTCCTACCTTATGCATCGTAAGGCGGATCAAGAAAGACCGTTCTCTTTACTTCGGGCCTTACCCTTCAGCTACATCTCTCAAGGAGACGCTAAGACTGATTCGAAGGCTTTTTCCCATTCGGACCTGCCTTGACACAAAATTTACGAATCGGTTGAGGCCTTGCATCAATTACGAAATGGGACGTTGCCTGGGTCCTTGCTGTGATAAGACCAACTCGGCCCAATATCGGGAGGTGGTGAACCAGGTGAGGATGTTTCTTGAGGGGAAGAACAGGGACCTGGTGGAAGGGCTAAGGAAGAGGATGGCGGAGGAATCCGAGAAACTCAACTTCGAAGGTGCTGCTAAAATTCGAGACCAGATAGAACACATCGAGAGGGTGATCGAGAGACAGAAGATTGTATCGAATGATTTCATTGACCAGGATGTGATCGGTTTCCATCGCCAGGACCATACGATCGTTGTCTATCCTCTATTCGTCAGAGCAGGGAAGCTCTTAGGAGGCAAAGGATTTACCTTCCCATCCTCTGGGCTTCCCGATGAGGAGATCCTTTCTTCTTTTCTCCATCAGTATTACCGGGTGGGTAAATTCATCCCGGAGGAGATAGTAGTTCCCAAGACTGTTCCTGAACAAAACCTTGTCGAGGAGTGGTTAACGGATCTAAGAGGTAAGAAGGTTCAGGTCGTCGTGCCTGTGAGAGGGGAAAAAAGGCACCTTCTTCAAATGGCCTGTGAAAATGCTGAAAAGTTCCTTCTTTCAGAGGCCGAGCTTGAGAGGGATCAGG
>Ga0209427_10004143_pt1 | contig 16815 bp, 20 predicted proteins | sample DeeMarSWOR136_30_FD_187465 | JGI IMG/M metagenome (GOLD analysis project Ga0209427, IMG submission 187465) | Marine sediment microbial communities from White Oak River estuary, North Carolina - WOR-1-36_30 (SPAdes) (version 2) | ecosystem: Environmental > Aquatic > Marine > Intertidal zone >...
CCAAAACGACGGTGGGCGGTTTCGGCATGATAGTATTAGCGGCGGCCCGGGCCGCCGCCGAGGGCAAGGACCTAGAACGGGTCATCAAAGCCGCCAGCGAGGTCAGGGACAAGTTGCACTGTATTATCCTCTTCGATACGCTTTCTTACCTGGCTAAGAGCGGGCGCCTGGGGCGGGGGGCGGCTTTGATGGGCACTATATTGAGCATAAAGCCCATCGCCGAAGTGCCTACCTCGACGGGGATGGTGGAACCGGTGACCAGGGTCAGGACCCGGCCCAAGGCGCTGAAGTACCTTTTGGAGATAGTAAGGCGCCGCTCTAAGCCCGGGGACAAGCTTCATTTCCTGGTGGAACATACCGTTACATCTGAAGAGGCCGATAAGCTGATAAGAATGCTCAACGAGGAGTTCAATTGCGCCGAGGTGCTGAGCTGCGATACCAAGCCCGTGGCGGCGTTGAAGATCGGCCCTAAGAGTATCGGGCTGAGCTTCTACAGCGATTAGCGTTAAAGCCGCTTCTCTGGACACAGCTTAACGTTTATCCAGTAGACTATGCCGGAGGTGAAGGCCATGACCAAGGTAGGCGTGGTTGTCGACAGCGGGGTTAGTATTCCTGAAGAATTAATCAAAGGATACGGTATTGAAGTAGTGCCCCTGGTCACCGTGTTCGGCGACAAAATTTATCGGGACAGAATAGACTTAAGGACGCCGAGCGAACTCTTCCGGTTAATCGATGAGTCGGATAAGTTCCCCACCACATCAGCCCCTTCTCCAACCGACTATCTTGAAAACTACCGAAAGCTGAGCCAGAAGACAGACAGCATTTTTTACGTTTCTATGTCATCGAAGTTGAGCGTGAGTTTTAACTCGGCAACCATGGCAAAGGAAATGGCGGAAAATGAGCTGCCCGGTGTTAATATAGAGGTGTTCGACGCTATGACCACGGTGGGGGTGGCGGGGTTCGTGGCCCTGGCGGCGGCTCGAGCCGGGGCTTCGGGCAAGGATTTGGCCCAGGTAGTTGAAATAGCCAAAGAGGTGCGGTCGAAGGTTACTATGATTTTCGTAATGGATACTCTTTCCTACCTGGCAGAGAGCGGTCGTATTGGCAGGGCGCAGGCCTTAATGGGCAATATGCTGAGTATAAAGCCCATTGTTGAAATCCCGACCTCCAGCGGGCGCGTGGAACCGGTAACCAGGGTTAGGACTAAACCGAAAGCGGTAAAGCAGCTATTGGATATAGTGGAACAGAGGGTGGGGACAAAAAAACCGGTACATATTATGGTTGAGCATACCGCGGTGCCGGAGGAAGCCGCCAGAATTAAGGAAACGGTCTCCGCACGGTTTAACTGTGCCGAGCTTCTCTTATGCGAGTTCAACCCTACCGGAGCGGTAACTATCGGTCCGGGCAATCTGGGCTTGAGCTTCTACAGCGATTAGCCTATATCGGCTTCGTTATTGACGGCATCGAGCAGGAGAAATTTTACCTCGCCACCGCAGAACTCCTTGACTAAACCAGCCAGTTCTTCGGTTATGGCGCCGGCTTCGCCCCTGGCTACGGGGGGCAGGCAGTCCACGTTGATGGCGACATCGGTCGTCTCCGGTAGGAGCTTGGTATGGTCGCCTTGCCGCCAGTTCCAGCGCCGACACATTACGCGGCTGTTATCGACGTAGATGACCTCGCCCGCGGGCGGGTATTCAACGGTGTCGGAGTTCAGCGGGGTGAAGGGCTCGTCGCCCTTAGCCAGCGTCAGGTGCAAGTCACCGTCGACCAATTTCAAGTCGTCGCCGCCGCTGGGCACCATATGCTTCAAAGAGAAGTAGTTGAACAATGCCACCAGCGTGTTGATATAGGGTAGCTGGTCGCCCCGCCGCGCCCTCCGCCCCAGCGATTCGATGGAGCAGTAGAACTTGTTGGGGTTGGTGCCGAAGTCGGTGTAAGCCTGCCGCCAGTTGGCGATGCGGGGGTGGCTCTTAATCTGTTGTAGAGATTCATCCTGAGTCGCTGCTGTTACCAACTCGCTCAGCATCTCAATAAGCTTTGGCTTCTCGCCGTGGTTATCAACCCCGCGGGCGATGACCACCCCCCGGATATAATCGGGGAACTTGGCGAATACTTCCTTGGTTATAATGTCCTTCATCTCTCTTACCTCCTAAATTCTGGCGGTAGCGCGGGCTAATTCCCATGAGTATTCATAGAGGTGCAGGCCCTTGCTCAGGGCCAGGATTTCGCCGTCCTCAACGCCGATCTCACTAGCCATATATTCCTTGAGCAGCTGGATGGCGGCCAGGTTCGAGGGGAAGCCCGCCCACAGGTCCCAGGACCTAAAATAGACGACGAACTTCAGCTTGTTGTTGCGGATTCGGGTATCTATGGCTCTCAGGCAGGGCGGGTCGTCGAGGGCGATGGACTCCTTGTCGCCCACGGCCATAAAAGCCTGGTTGGTGTCGTAGCCGTCCTTTTTATACATCTCGATGACCCTGGGTATCTGCTCTTCAAGGTACTGCCCGTAGGTATACTGCTCGCCCTTCCGGCGGTGGGCGGTCATAAGATAGGGCAGGTATTCTTCGATGTATTCCATAGAGGTGGGTGGGGGCACGCCCTGGGGGGTGGAGGGGACGAGGGGCCTGGTGGCGGGGTTCATAATCTGGACGGCAATGAAGTCCAGCTCCTTGCGGTGCTGGCCGGCATAGCTGCCGCGGTCAATCTTATATTCATGGCCCTCGGTCAGCGTCTGGCGCAGGCAGAGGAACCAGGCTTCAGAGAGGTCCCTGGCTTCGATCTGCGTAATTTTCAAATCGCGTCCTTTCTCTATAAAGCCCGCATAAACTCGGGGCGGAGACGGGACATATCCCCGCTCTCCAGGACCTCTTTGATGAGCTTGAGCACCGCCGCCTTCTGCTGGGGCAGCCTGGCCTTGATGGGCAAATAGTTGGAGGCGTGATTGGCGGTGAAGAAGCAGTCGCTAAAGTTCGCGTTCTCTATTATCATCTTGAGCTCGGCCAGAGACTGAAAGGGCGTGATGAGCTCAAAGCGTTCCTCTTCCCAGTCCTGGTGGAGGGGGGTGCCGGGAACGAGCATGACGGTCAGGGCGCCGGCGAAATCGGGGTCGATATCAGAGAGTATTCTGGCGGTAGCGAGGGCGTGCTTCTGGCTGCCCTCGGGTCCCCCCAGCCCCAGTATCACCGTGACCGAGAGGGTAATGCCCGCCTGCTTTATCTTCCGCCCCGCCTCGACTATCTGAGCGTAGGTCGCCCCCTTGTCAATCTTTTTGAGCAGTTCTTCGTCTCCGGTTTCCACGCCCATATAGCAGATATTTAGCCCCAGCTCGTGCAGCTTCTTAAGCTCGTCGACGCTCTTTATCAGGGCGGCCTGAGGGGTGTTGTAGGAGCCGATTCTCTCCAGGTTGGGGAACTTCTGCTTCAGGTATTTGAGGACTGCCACCAATAGGCGCTGGGGGGCGATAAGGGCATCGCCGTTCTCCAGGAAGATACGTCTTAGGCTCCAGCTGTAGTTTTTGGCTACCTTATCGATGTCCCGCTTGATATCCTCCAGGGGCCGGATGCGGAACTTGATGTTGCTATAGGTGCCACAGAAGGTGCACTTGTTGTGGGAACAGCCGAAGGTTACGGGCAGCAGCAGGCTGTTGGCTTCGCTGGGTGGTCTTACTATGGCTTGTTCGTATTCCATCCGATGAATTACCTTCGATTCTTCTTAAAGATGGCCAGGAACCTGTCCTCGTATTCCTCGAAAAGCCCCCAGCGGTCGAGCTCGCTCTTCAGCTCGCCTGGCTCCAGGTCGCCGTCCTTGACCATCTTGAAGAGTTCTTCAATCCTGACGCGGGCGTCAGCGGGTACGCCTCTGGCGTCCATGTCCAGAAGACCCCTGGTCTCCATCTGCATCAGGTTGTCGGGAAGGGAGGTGCGGGTCATCTCGTAGATGAACTTCATCAGCGACACGTCCCAGAGCTCATCCTGCCCCCGGATAATCGATGCCAGCGGGTCGCCGCGCTTATCAATCTCGCGGTTCAGCTTATCGACCACCGCCAGCAGGTTATTGGAGACGATGTTAAGCCCCTTGGGCTCGTTCTTGTAGCTGTAGTATAGCCCTGGGGCGTTGGTGCCGAAGGCATTGATGAGGCTGTCTAGATATCTCTTCGCCTCCGGGCTGAAGCCCTCCAGGTGGGAGAGGTAGAAGGGGGTTACAATCTTGGGCCTTTCGGCGATAACCCTGCCTTCCCTGATTACGGTCTCGGCAGCGCTCTTGACCAGCTCGGAGTAGGCCGGCTCGGTGACCAGGTAGTAATAGACGTTGGTCGTGCCGAAGGTAGCCAGGCTCCGCTTGGGTGGCCTCAGGATTTCGGTGTTTTTAACGGCTTCCCTAATTCGCTCGTCATCAATATCCATCGTTTTTCCTCAGGCTATCGCCGTCAGTTCCTGTTTGTATTCATTGAGCAGGCTGATGTACTGTGAATCGAGCTGTATCTTTATCCGCCGCCACTCCTCTTGGAACTGGGGCTGGTTTTCAATGTCAATTCTAACGCCCGACGTCGTGCCCAGCTGCTGCTTGACCGCCTCCTGGACCTTGGCGCCGAAATCGGTCTTGAGCTGCTCGTAGGCCTGCCGCCGCTGCGGCTCACCCTGCTCGTTGTAGTGGTTGAAGATGTTCCTTATCTTGCTGAAGACGTTTTCCACAGCCACCTTGTCCTTCTTAAGGGCTTTTATGCCCTCCATCGCCTTCTTGTTGTGCTTACGGGCGGCGTCATTGACGGGCAGCTCTATGTTCCTGAGCAGTATGTCACTGGCGCCTTCCTTAACATAGCCGACTACCTTCTCCTCGAATTTGTCCAGCTCGGCGGCCAGATTAATGTCCTGTTTCATGTATTTTGCCGCCAGCTTTTCCCCCTCGGGGACATACTTCCACCGCAGGCGCTCCTCTTCGGTCACCTCGCCCATCTCGGCCACCTTTTCCATGGCTATCTCGCGGGCGCTCTTGATATGGTTGCCTTCGTTTTCTAGATTCATGCTTACCTTATATTATACTAGATAGCCCTAAAAGGCTCAAAGGTATAGCTTGCCTTTGCCACCGTAAATGATATAATCTCTCTTGGGGGGGTGTGAAGATGAGGAAATCAGGGATTTTAGCCATGACACTGCTAGCGGTGCTAGTCTTGTTGGTAGGAACGGTCGCTTGTGGTGGTAATGGCGATGAAAACGGAGCACCGCCCGTGGAAGTCGAGATGGAGCTGACCAGCGCCGTTTTTGCCGACGGGGGCACGATACCGGTCGATTACACCTGCGACGGGCAGGACATATCCCCGGAGCTGAGCTGGAGCGGGGCGCCTGAGGGGACGCAGTCATTTGCTCTGATACTATATGACCCCGATTCGCCCGGCGGCGATTTTACCCACTGGATTATCTTTAACATCCCCGCCGACACGTCGACGCTGGTGGAGGCAATTGCCACCGCTCCCCTGTCCGTTCTCGTCGGGCAGGGCGAAAACGACTTCGGCAGCATTGGCTATAGTGGGCCCTGTCCTCCTTCGGGTTCGTCACACCGATACAGCTTCACCCTCTACGCACTGGATATAACCCTGGAGCTGGAGGCCGGCGCCACCAGAGGGCAGCTGCTTGACGCCATGGAAGGTCACATCCTGGCTCAAGGTGAGCTGGTGGGCGTCTACCAGCGCTAGTCCGGGTGGGGGGATAAGTGGGGTCTGTTACCATGACTAAAGAATTCGAAATCTTAGACCATACTGCCGATGTCGGCATTATCGCCTACGGCGCCGACCTTGAGCAGGCGTTCGCCAACGCGGCTAGGGGATTGTTCAGCCTGATAACTAGCCTCAGTGACGTGGATGAGGCTCTTCACCGTGATATAGAACTGACCGCCACCGACAGAGAGAGCCTGCTGGTGGACTGGCTCAACGAGCTGGTCTACTACTTCGACACCGAGGGCATCCTCTTCAAGCGCTTCGACATCATTGAGCTGAATAATAGCCACCTCAAGGCCAGGGGCTATGGGGAAAAGGCGGACAGCGCCAAGCACGAGCTAAAGACGGGGGTCAAGGGCGCCACCTACCACATGCTCAAAATCGAAAAGAATAAAGGATATCGGGTTCAGGTATTATTTGATATTTAGGGGAGGCCAATGACCGCACCCTGGAAATCAATAGTCAAAAAGATAGACGACTACCGCTGGGAGATACCGACCAGCTATAAAGAGGGCATGTCGGTGCCAGGCCGCATCTTTGCCAGCGAGTCCATGCTCGACCACATCTGGGAGGAGCACGCCTTTGAGCAGGTGGCCAACGTGGCTTTCCTGCCCGGCATTGTCCGCTACTCGCTGGCCATGCCCGATATTCACTGGGGCTATGGCTTCCCCATCGGCGGGGTGGCGGCGACCCGGGTCAGGGACGGGGTTATATCCCCTGGAGGCGTCGGCTTCGATATCAACTGCGGCGTCAGGCTGGTACGAACCAGTCTCACCGAGGAAGAGGTCAGACCCAAGATAGAGCCGCTGGTTGACGCGCTCTTCCACAACATACCTTCTGGGTTGGGCTCGGAGGGCAAGATAAAGGCCAGCCGCAAGGAGCTGGACGAGGTTATGGAGCAGGGCAGCCGCTGGGCTTTGGAGAGGGGCTATGGTCTGCCCGAGGATATTGTTGCCACCGAGGAGTCGGGCTGCATTAAGGGCGCCAGGGCCGACAAGGTCAGCGATAAGGCCAAGAAGCGTGGGCTGCCCCAGCTGGGGACGCTGGGTTCGGGCAACCACTTCCTGGAGGTGGCGGTGGTGGACGAGCTTTACGACCGCGATGCCGCCAAGGTGATGGGCATCGAAGAGCTGGGGCAGATAATGCTTTTGATACACACCGGTTCCCGCGGCTTCGGCCACCAGATCTGCTCCGACTATGTGAACATACTGGGGCAGGCGGTCAAAAAATACGGCATCAACCTTCCCGACCGCCAGCTTGCCTGTGCCCCGGTGGATTCGCCGGAGGGAAAGGACTACCTGGCGGCGATGGCGGGCGCGGCCAACTACGCCTGGACCAACCGCCAGTTCATCCTGCACTGGGCCAGGGAGTCCTTCGCCAAGGTCTTCGACAAGAGCCAGGCGGAATTGGGGATGAGGCAGATCTACGACGTCTGCCACAACATCGCCAAGCTGGAGAACTACGATATCAACGGCAAGCCGGAAAAGCTTTGCGTCCACCGCAAGGGGGCGACCCGCGCTTTTCCCGCGGGGCACCCCGATGTCCCCGATGCCTATCGGGCTATTGGCCAGCCGGTGCTCATCCCTGGGGATATGGGACGGAGCTCCTATGTCGCCCTGGGCACCGATGTCGCCATGGCCGAGACCTTCGGCTCCACCTGCCACGGGGCGGGCCGGTTAAAGTCGCGGGGGGCCGCCAAGCGCATGCTGAAAGGGGCCGACGTCGCCCGCTCGCTGGCCGCCCAGGGAATCACCGTCAAGACGGGGAGCATGGCTTCGCTGGCCGAGGAAGCGCCTCAGGCCTACAAAGACGTAAGCGAGGTGGTGGAAATAACTCATCAGGCGGGCATCTCGCGCAAGGTGGTTAAGACCAAGCCTATAGGAGTAATTAAAGGATAGAAGGGTAGAAAAAAGATGTATTTTAAAAACATCGTCGACGCTTTGGGGCACACCCCGCTCATTGAACTGCAGCGGATGAGCCCCACCAAAAAGGTAAAGATCATGGTCAAGTTGGAAGGGCAGAACCCAGGCGGTAGCGCCAGCATCAAGGACCGCGTGGCCAAGTACATGATAGAAAAGGCTGAAGCTGCCGGCGAGCTGACCAAGGATAAGACTATCGTCGAAGCCACCAGCGGCAATACCGGCATCGCTCTGGCCTGGCTGGGGCGGCAGAAGGGCTACAAGGTCACCATCGTCATGCCCGACAGTATGAGTATGGAGAGGCGGCAGCTGCTCAAGATTAACGGCGCCGAGCTTATCCTGACCGATGGAGCACTGGGGATGGGGGTGGCTATCGCCAAGGCGGGGGAGATGGTGGCTAAAGACAAGAAGTACTTTATGCCCGACCAGTTTTCCAACCCGGCCAACCCGCTGGCCCACTACGAGACCACCGCTGTCGAGATACTGGAAGATTTCCCCTACGACAGGATCGATGCCCTCGTGGCCGGCATCGGCACCGGGGGCACGCTCATTGGCGTCGCCCAGCGCCTCAAGGAGAAATACCCCAATCTCAAAGTAGTCGGGCTCGAGCCGCCACCGGGTGATGATATCCAGGGATTGAAGTGCTTGGGGGAGGCGTTGCCACCTTTCTGGGACCAGTCCATTATCACTGAGAAAACAATGGTGAGCAGCCAGCAGGCGGCGGAGACTTCCAGCCGATTGTTGAAAGAGGAGGGCATCTTCACCGGCCTATCTTCGGGGGCGGTGACCTATCAGGCCCTAAAGACGGCTGAGGAGATGGGCGAAGGCAATATCGTGGCCGTGCTGGCCGACGCGGGCTGGAAATACCTCAGCCTGGATATCTGGAATAAGTAGAAATGGGCAGTAGTCAAATCAAGCTGCCGCCGCCATCTCAAGAAGGCGGCCTCTCGCTGGAGGCAGCCATCGCCAAAAGAAGGTCGGTAAGGCATTTTGCCCCTGGCTCTATTTCTCAGTCCCAGCTATCGCTGCTACTATGGGCGACTCAGGGTATCAGCGATGGCCGCTCGCAACTAAGGACTGTCCCCAGCGCCGGCGCTGGCTACCCTTTGGAGGTTTTTGTTGTTTGCGGCCTCAATGGCGTTGAAGGCCTGGCCGAAGGCATCTATCGCTATAATATAGCCAGCCATTCGTTAACCCAGCACTACGAAGGTGATGTCAGGTCGGAACTCGCCAGGGCGGCATTGGGCCAGCACTTTATCTATCAAGCGCCGCTGGATATAGTCATCTGCGCCCTATATGAAAGGACGGCGATGAGATAAGGTGAAAGAGGGGAGAGGTATGTTCATATGGAGGTGGGGCATGCCGGGCAGAATATCTACCTTCAGGCGACGGCCTTGGGACTGGGAACGGTCGCCATCGGCGCCTTCCATGATGAGCAGGTTAGTCAAGTCTTGCGGCTGGATGAGCCGCTTAAACCGCTGTATATTATGCCGGTGGGTAAACCGGCTTGAAGTTAACCGTCAGGGGCTAGAGTCACTTAATAGTCCATATAGTCCATGAAGTCCATGATATCCATCGCATCTTCGGCCCCCGGTGGCAGCTCGATGGAGACCGGCTGGTTATAGTCATAAAGCAGCATGGTCATGACGATGTCTATATTCGCTTCCCCTTCCTCCTCCGGGAAACCCATGGCCTCAGGAGCAAACTCCATGGATATCTCTATCTCTACCTTCATGGGGAAGTAGGTGTCCTTAGCGATCCATTCCTTCATTGAGAAGCTATCAAACATCTCATCAAAATAATGCTCGAAATCTTCGGGGATGTCGGTCATTTCCAGCTCTGTTGTTTCAAACATTTGCCAAAGCTGTTCCATATCCGGGGTGCTCTCCAGCACATAGCAGTCTACACCGCCTACTCTCTCGCTGCCGGTGACCTTGACCTCAAAGGCTTCGAGAAGCTCTGTCGGAAGCTCAAGCAGATCAGCTTCTTCCCAATATTCCTCCGGTAACTCCTCCATCTCCGACATCTCTAATTTCATCCATGTAGGTCCCATGCCGAGCATATCTGTCAAAATGTAGAAGGTATTATCGACCAGATACATCTCCGCCTCCACGTCTATGTCCTCCTCCCCGGTTACTTCCATATTCATGGTCATTTTCAGCTGGTTATTCTCAATGTCCAGTGCGCCACTGGCGTCCATTTCTATATTTGCGTCGATTGACTCACCCTCAGCTTCGCCGTCCATGTCCATGGCCATTTCCATATCGAATTTGCACGTTCTTACGTCGGCCATTGCTTGGCTAGTACCGTCGACTATCTCTTGTGCCGTGGGCAACCCATCTCCGTCACAAGCGACGAAGGCGAGAGCCATAACCAGCGCTAGAGACATAGCCAGAATTTTCTTGCCCATTTTGCTAACCCCCTGTTTTAGTAGCTCGTTATTCCTTTTACCAGGGCATGAAGGCTGTGCCCAGCGCGAAGGCGACTATAATTGTAATCAGCCAGACTAGAAGCCATGCTCCTAGACTGATAAGGGCAAACCGCCACCATATAGCCCAGACCAGGCCCCAGGTTACTTTAATCTCACTCATTTTCAATTCCCTTTCCGCTTGAGCAACCAGTATTCAAGGCTATCGGCCAGAGCCAGCCAGCTGGCTTCAATGATGTTGGTTGAGCTGCCGACCGTTTGCCATGCCGCTTCCCCGTCAGTGGACTCGATGAGCACCCTGACCTGGGCGGCGGTGCCGATGGTTTCTTCCAGAATGCGGACCTTGTAGTCGACCAGCCTGACACTGGCGATTCTGGGGTAGAACTGGAGCAGTGACTTGCGCAGCGCCTGGTCGAGGGCGTTGACGGGGCCGTTGCCCTCGGCGACGGTATGCATTATCTTATCGCTTACTCTGACCTTGACCATGGCCTCGGAGAGCAATTCCTCAGGGCTGCCTTGGCTGGGGGGACGCCGCCTCTTTTCCACCACCACCATAAAGTCGACCAGCTCAAACGGGGGTTGGTAGTCGGGCTTCGTCCGCTGGATTAAAAGCTCGAAGGAGGCTTCGGCATTCTCGTACTGGAAGCCGCGGCTCTCCATCAGCTTGACCTGTTCCAGCAGCTTCTTGGCCTCTTTGCCGGTCGGGGGTAAATCTAATCCCAGTTCCTTGGCCTTGTACAAAATGTTGCTCTTGCCGGCTAGCTCGGAGACTACCACCTTCTGCTGGTTACCCACCCGGGACGGGTCTATATGCTGGTAGCTCTCATTCCACCTCATGGTGGCGGAGACATGCATTCCGCCCTTATGGCTGAAGGCACTGGCGCCGACATAGGGTAGAGAGTTGTCCGAGGCCAGATTGGCCGTCTCGTTGACGAAGTGGGATACCTCGGCTAGCTTGCTTAATTGCTCATCAGTTATGCAGTCAATACCGAACTTGATCTTCAGATTGGGGATAATGGAGCAGAGGTTGGCGTTGCCGCAGCGCTCGCCATAGCCGTTGATGGTGCCCTGGACCTGGGTGGCGCCGGCGCTTACCGCCGCTAGGCTGTTGGCTACCGCCAGCTCACTATCGTTGTGGGCATGTATGCCCAGCGGTACCGAGGTCGTTTTTTTAGCCGCGGCGATGGCATCGGCTATTTCGTTGGGCAGCATGCCTCCGTTAGTATCGCAGAGTACCAGGCAGCTGGCCCCGGCTTCGGCAGCCGCGGTTAAGCAGCGCAGGCTGTAGTCGGGGTTATTCTTAAAGCCGTCAAAGAAATGTTCGGCGTCGAAAAAGACGGTAAGCCCTTTGCTTTTGAGGTATTTTATGGAGTCGGCAATCATGCTCAGGTTTTCATCGAGAGTGGTTTTCAGCACTCGGGTAACCTGTAAATCAGAGCTCTTGCCGAAAATAGTAGCCACCTTCGCCCCGGAATTGACCAGGGCCCGGAGGCTGGCATCATCTTCCGCTTTGGTTTTAGCCCGTCGGGTGCTACCAAAGGCAACCAGTACTGAGTTGGCCAGATGCAGAGACTTTGCCTTCTCAAAAAACTCGTCGTCCTTGGGATTAGAGCCGGGGTAGCCGCCTTCGATAAAGTGGATGCCCAGCTCATCGAGTTTCTGGGCAATATTCAGCTTATCAACCACGGAGAAAGAAACGCCCTCTTGCTGCGTTCCGTCCCGCAGTGTTGTGTCGTATAGTTCAACCAATTTCTAGCCCTTCACCTTCTCGGTTATTAAGTCCCCCATCCGCTTCGTCCCCACCTTGGTATTTCCTTTCGCCATTATATCATAGGTGCGGTAGCCTTCACCGAGTACCTTGTCTACCGCATTCTCGATGACGCTGGCTTCTTTATCCAGCCCACAGGAATAGCGCAACATCATGGCTATGCTGAGAATGATGGCGATGGGGTTGGCCAGGTCCTGTCCGGCGCGGCGGGGGGCACTGCCGTGAATCGGCTCGTACATACCGAAAATCTTGGTGTCTTCCCGGGGCACACCAGCTAGGCTGGCCGAGGGCAGCATACCCATCGAGCCGGCCAGCATCGAGGCTTCGTCGGTGAGGATGTCGCCGAACATATTTTCCGTAACTAAAATATCGAAGTAGGTCGGGTTCTGGATCAGGCGCATGGAGCAGGCATCAACCAGCATGTGGTCCAGCTCAACGTCGGGGTAGTCTTTAGCCACCTCCATGGCCACCTGCCGCCATAATCTTGAGGACTCGAGCACGTTGGCTTTATCCACCGAGGTCAGTTTCTTGCGGCGCAGTCGGGCCAACTCGAAGCCGACGCGGATGATGCGCTCAATCTCCTGCTCGGAGTAGGTCATGGAATCGGTGGCCATCCTGCCCTTGGCTGTTTCCCAGCGCCTCTTGGGCTGGGCGAAATAAAGCCCGCCGGTAAGCTCTCTGACGAAGATGAAGTCCGCCCCCTTTATGACCTCCGGCTTAAGGTTGGTCGAGTCCACCAGCACGGGTGAAACCCTGACCGGGCGCAGGTTGGCGAAGAGCCCCAGCTCCCCGCGTAGCTTAAGCAGCCCGTCTTCAGGGTGGACCTTGCCCAGCGGGTCGTCCCACTTTGGTCCCCCCACCGCCCCCAGTAACACCGCGTCCGCCCGGTGGCACATTTTCAACGTGGCCTCGGATAGCGCCGTGCCTGTGGCGTCGATGGCGGCACCGCCCACCAGCCCCTCCTTGAGGTTAAACTGGTGGTCAAACCGCTCGCCGATTGCCTCCATGACTTTGATGCCTTCACTAATGACATCGGGCCCGATGCCGTCTCCAGGTAGAACCGCTATTTCAAATTGCACCTAAACTCTCCTTCTCGATATTCTCTTTTTGGTATGCTCTATAAGCCCACCGTCGGCGATAAGCTGGGACATAAAGTCGGGGTAGGGCTTGGCCTTGAACTCCAAACCTTTTTTGGAGTTTTTTATCTGGCCTTTAGCCAGGTCGACCTCTAAAGTATCGCCGTCTTCGGTCTTGGCGACCGCCTCGTCTGACTCTAATAAAGGCAGGCCGATGTTGATGGCGTTGCGGAAGAAGATGCGGGCGAAGCTCTTGGCGATTATGCTGGAAACGCCCGCTGCCTTGATGGCCAGTGGGGCGTGCTCCCGCGACGAGCCGCAGCCGAAGTTGGTGGTGGCCATGATGATGTCACCGGGCTCGACCCTGTTGACGAAGTCCTTATCTATATCCTCCATGCAGTGCCCGGCCAGCTGGTCGGGGTCGGAGACATTGAGGTAGCGCGCCGGTATGATGGCGTCGGTATCAACGTTAGCGCCGTATTTATGGACTTTGCCTTTTAACATTATGGGAATATACCCCCCAACTAGAATATTTCCTTTATAGCTTCATTTCCAGTTCAATTTCATCTCTCAAGGGAATACCGTTCTCCCCAATAAGCGGAAGGGATGGTTTCAACTTTCGGGTAGTTTCTATAGCGTCAGGGTAAACTCTGGATAGTCTAAACCCCCTTTTCTGCCAAAACCTGAGGGCTCCCAGATTATCATTGGTCGTTATCAACCGAATATCCTCAAGCCCTTTCGTTTTGGCTAGCCCAACCACTTTGTTCACCAGTGCTGTACCGACCCCTTTTTTCTCCACAAGGCTGTTCAGGCTAGTGATTTCCATTTCCTGACCAGTGACCTTAAAGGTTATCAGCCCAACTTTCTTGTTGTCGAGTTCGGCGATATAACCGTCTGACTCCTCGATTTGGTAGGTTTTCCCTCGAATAATCACAAAGTCGCCTGCCCAGTTATGAATAAAGAGTTCCCTTACCCAACCTTCGTCTGTTGGTTCTACCTCCCTAATCTTTATGGCGTTCGGTTCAAGACTAGACACTATCCTTCTACTAAAGCCTCCTCGTAGTCCTTGACCCTTTTCGGCTTGCCCTTCCTGTCCGGCTCTATGGTATGCCCCTCGGCTTTGAGTTTAGCCGCTTGGGTTTCAACCCCACCAGGAAATTTGTCGCTTAAGACCCCGCCGACCTTGAGCGTCCGCCAGTAGGGGGTAATATCATTCTTGCCCTCGGCGGCGTCTTCCTCAGCGGCGCGGGCGGCGATGCCGGCAAAGATACCGGTGGTGATGGGACAGCCGATAGTGGCACTGTGCCTTTTGGCCAGCCTCTCCCGAATCTGGTTGATGGTGATGAGTTTGCCCTTGGGCACGCTCCTCATAATCTCATCTACTTCCCTAGGCGCGGGTATAACCACCGTGCCCGTTCCCCAGCGCTGGCTCATATTGTCCCTGATTTCGACCACCTTGGGCATATCTCTGTCATCGGCCAGTTTTTCCCGCCACGACTTTTTTAGTTTAGCCATGAACCTCACTCCCCTTAAGAAATTTCATCCGGGCTGGCAATTTTGCCCGCTATAGCGCTGGCAGCAGCGATGGCGGGGTTGGCCAGGTAGACCTCCGACCTGGGGCTGCCCATCCTGCCCACGAAGTTACGGTTGGTGGTGGAGACGCATTTCTCGCCGTCAGCCAGCACACCCATATGACCGCCGAGGCAGGGGCCGCAGGTCGGGGTGCTCACGGCGGCGCCCGCCCTGACGAAGGTCTCAATCAGCCCTTCAATCAGGGCGTCGAGGTATATCTGCTGCGAACCGGGAATGACGATACAGCGTACTCTGGAGTGTACCTTATGGCCCTTTAGGGTTTGAGCCGCCAGCCTCAGGTCTTCGAGGCGGCCGTTGGTGCAGCTGCCGATTACCACCTGATTTATCTTTATATTCTTCAGGTTGCTGATAGGCTTGCTGTTGGCTGGGGAGTGGGGCAGGGCGACCTGCGGCTCGATAGCGCTAACATCATACTCAATAATGCGGGCGTATTCGGCGTCGCCATCGGGCTCATATACCAGGTAGGGGCGTCCGGCGCGTGATTTGACATAAAGTTGCGTCTTGTTGTCCACACCGAAGAGCCCGGCCTTGCCTCCGGCTTCGATGGCCATATTAGCCATGGTGAAACGCCCGTCTATGGATAAAGACTCGATGGCCTCGCCGCTGAACTCCATCGCCGAATAGAGGGCACCGTCAACGCCGATATCGCCGATGGTGTGCAGTATCAAATCTTTGCCGCCGACCCATTTTCCCGGCCGGCCGTTATAGACCAGCTTTATGGTCGGGGGCACCTTCATCCAGATGTCGCCTGTAGCCATAGCGGCGGCGATATCAGTCGAGCCCATGCCGGTGGCAAAAGCCCCCAGCGCGCCGTAGGTGCAGGTGTGGGAATCAGCCCCGATGACCACCTCCCCCGGCAGCACCAGACCCTGCTCTGGCAGTAGTACGTGCTCGATGCCCATATCGCCAACCTCGAAATAAATTATCCCCTGTTTGCGGGCGAAATCACGCATCAATTTGGCCTGTTCGGCGGAGGCGATATCCTTATTGGGGACGAAGTGGTCGGGAACCATCACCACCTTTTCCGGGTCGAAGACCCGCTTTACCCCCAGTTTCTGGAACTCCCTAATGGCGATGGGGGCGGTGATGTCGTTGGACAGCACTAGGTCAACCCGCACGTTGATAAAATCGCCGGGGCTTACCCTTTTCTTATTGGCGTGCGCCGCCAGTATCTTTTCGGCCAGAGTCAATATAGCTTCCTTTCTCGGGACGGCTAAAAATCACTATGGGCTGTCACCGTATAGGGTGGGGTAGTAACAGTACAATGGCGACTACCGCTGTGGTCACCATCGAGACTATATACAGTCCCGCGCCAGCGGCCAGCCCGATAGCGGCCACCGCCCAGATGGTAGCCGCCGTGGTCAGACCCTCGACTATACCCCCCTCCCGGCGGATGATGGCTCCAGCGCCGATGAAACCTATGCCGGCCACAACGCCGGCGGCAATACGGCTGGGGTCGGCGTCTATGCCGAAACCATAAGTCGAGACTATGGTAAACAGAGCCGCGCCGGCGGCGATGAGAATATGCGTCCTCAAGCCGGCTGGCTTTTGGGCCCTCTCACGCTGGTAGCCGATGGCGGCTCCCAGCGCCGCCGCCAGCAGCAGGCGCAGCGCCATTTCCAGTTCAACTGGCACTACTTTTTATCCCCCTCGATTTATTTCTTGGTGGCCAAGAGCCGGTTGAGGGCGTTCATGTAGGCCTTGGCGCTGGCGACGATAATATCAGTATCGGCGCCACGCCCGGTGTAGGTTATGCCCTCGCTCTCTATTCTTATTAAGACCTCGCCGATGGCATCAATGCCCTCGGTCACCGACTTAACGGTGAACTCGGTGAGCTCGTTGGGGACATTCACTATTCTATTTATCGCCTTGTATACGGCGTCAACGGGCCCCGTGCCCAGGGCGGCGTCGGCTAAGACCTCGCCCTTGGGGCCGATGAGGCTGACGGCGGCGGTGGGGATGCCCCGGTCGCCGCAGGAAATCTGCACCCGGTCTAGGTGATATTGCTCGGAGACGGTGCGCTGCTCCTCGGCAATAACCGACTCAAGGTCACGGTCGGTGACGCCCTTCTTCTTATCGGCCAGCTCCTTGAAGGCGCTGAAGGCACGGTTAAAATCCTCCTCCTTCAGGCTATAGCCCAGCTCGGCCAGGTGCTCTTTGAAAGCGTGACGCCCGCTGAGCTTGCCCAGCACCAGGCTGCTGGAGGGTATGCCCACCGTTTTAGGATCCATTATCTCGTAGGTTATGGGCATCTTGATAACGCCGTCCTGGTGGATGCCCGACTGGTGGCGGAAGGCGTTAGCTCCCACGATGGCCTTGTT